>ERZ1032001.80-NODE-80-length-14698-cov-4.569829_pt1 | contig 14698 bp, 1 predicted proteins | sample MGYA00517102_ERZ1032001 | MGnify/ENA primary metagenome ERZ1032001 (study PRJEB33719, sample SAMN04261291) | wastewater metagenome | biome: rural village; feature: human; material: feces | host: Homo sapiens | place: El Salvador | collected 2013-01-07 ... | reverse complement strand
CTGGCTTAAAGATTCCGAGAGATTATTATGAGAAAAAGGAGGAAAAGTAAAGAAATGCAAAAGTTTAAAACAAAAGTGCTTTCAGTCTTATTAACGATGTGTATGTTAGTAGGAATGCTTCAGCCAATGGGCGCATTGGTGGTACAGGCAGCGGAAGCGACAAACGTTGCACAGGGCAAAACTGTGACAACAAATGCACCATTTGTTAATAAGGATATGCCATTAAGTAATATAGTTGATGGAAATGTATCTGCGGGAGACTCGAACCAAAATTATGGTGAATTTGGTGCAGATGCCCAAGGAGCGACAGATGGAGCATATTATGTGCAGATTGACTTGAGAGATGTTTACGATGTCAATAAAGTGAATTTATACAGATACTTTAATGACCAAAGAACATATGGTGCCACAGTAATTGCACTGGCAGAAGAAACAGCAGAGTTTGATTCCAAAACAGCAGATGTTGTATACAATTCAGATGAAGAAAATGCACATGGTTTTGGAAATGGTAAAGACGCAAAATATGCTGAATCAGGCAATGGAAAAACGTGGGAGTTTAATGGGGTAACAGCAAGATATGTGCGCCTTTATATGTGCGGTCTTGAGAATGGTGGAAAGAATAACCATATCGTAGAATGTGAAGTATGGGGTGTTCCACACGAAACAACAGCGCCAGATCCAACACCAACACCAGATGAAACAGCAACACCTATTGAAACGTCTCACTGGGATGTTCACTCTGTGAATGGAACAAAAGAAACAAGTGATAATAAAAATGAATCAGCAACAAATGCAGACATCAAAGCGCTTATTACAGATGATAATGCAGCTAGCTTCTGGAATAGTGCATGGGTGGCAGGCAACGAGTTAGTTACAGGGGTATATTTTGTTGCGAAGCTAGATGGAATTTATGATATTACTCAGGTTGATTACACACCACGTTGGGATGACAATGCAAAATGGAATTGTACAGGAAATGTTCAGAAGCTGATTTTAGAATATAGTGAAGATGGAAATACATGGGCAAAAGCAACTCCGGAAGAAGGTATTGATCTTACATCGTTGATTGCTTCAACAGATAAGAGTAGCTTCCCGGCAGCGTTAAAGTTAGAGAATGCAGTAGCAGCACAGTATATTCGTATTAGCGGTACTGAATCTGTATGGAATCAGTATATGAATGGACAGAAAGGTATCACAATTGGTGATCTTGATATCTATGGTATTTATAAATCAGCAGCACCGGAACCAACACCAGAACCAACAGTAGATAAAACAACTTTAAACAAAGCAATTGCAGATGCAGAAGCTCTTACATCAAGCGATTACACAGAAGCAAGCTGGAAAGCAGTAGAAGATGCAGTAGCAGCAGCAAAAGCTTTAGCTGAAACGGCAGATCAGGCAGCAGTAAATGCAGCAGCAAAAGCAATCAATGATGCAATTACAGCTCTGGTAGATGCAGGTGAAGGCGGAGATGACCTTGAGACTGAAAATAAGAATGTCTTAAGAGGAAAAACACCTTCCGCAGTAGCATGGTTAGACGGCAGAACAATGCAGCATACAGAATCTGGCGAAACAGATGATAATTCTGCAGGAAAGGCAACTGACGGACAGTATGGTAACGCAGGAGCATTCTACAGATATGGTGAAGCAGCTAGCGGCGCAGACAGAAGAAGTTATGTAGAATACAATTTTGGCGGCGTATATGAAGTTACCAATGTAAATCTGTGGAGATACTTCGCAGATGGAAGAAATTACGATCCAACAACAATTGTTATTTCAACAGATAAAACATTTGATACAAATGATACTGTAATTTATAGTACTGATGAAAATAATACCTATGGTTTTGGTACTGAATTAGTCGGAACTACAAATGGAAATGGTTACAATGAAACAAGTACAGGGCTGAAACTCGACTTAACAGGAAAAAATGTATCAGGTCAGTACATCAGAATCTATGCATCAGGTAGCAATATAAATACAGGAAATCATCTGGTAGAGTTTGAAGTTTATGCAAATGTACCAGTACTTCCTGAACCGGAACCGGCATTCAAGAATGCTGAAACATACCAGGATTTCCCAACACATTATCAGGATAGAGAAAGTAACTTTAGAAATGATACACAGTTACATGTTGGCGGACAGGTAGTACATCCTGACGTTGTGTATATGAAAAATGGTTGGAATGGTTATAAATACTGGATTGTATACACACCAAATACAATGGTTACATCACAGTATGAAAACCCTTACATTGCAGCGTCTAACGATGGTGTTACATGGGTAGAACCGGAAGGAATTCAGAACCCTATCGAACCGGAACCAGTTAATACAAATTTACATAACTGCGATGCGGATATGATCTACAACGAAGAAATGGATGCCATGATGGCATACTGGAACTGGGCAAATGATAATAATTGGTCAGAAGCACCATTAGGGGCAGAAGTACGTGTACGTATTTCTTACGATGGTATTCATTGGGGTGTACCAAGTACCTATGATGAAGAAACAGGTATTTGGACAAAACCCAAAAATGAATCCGAAAGAACATTAAAACCGGCAACAACAGATAAATGGGGATTAGATAATTCCTTTATTACAGCAGTTGCCTCCAGAGATCGTTATGATATGCTTTCTCCAACATTTACGTATGACAGCTACAGAGATATCTATGTAATGTGGGCAAACAATACAGGTGATGTAGGTTATAACAACGGACAGAACAACCATGTAGATATCAGATGGTCGAAAGATGGTCTGAACTGGTCTGATGCAACACCGGTAAATAACTTCCTTGACAAAACAGCAGAAGGACAGTCTCTTGCACCATGGCATCAGGATGTAAACTACATTGAAGAATTAAAAGAATACTGGGCATTCTCCCAGTGCTTCACAGGCAGAAATCCAGACGGTTCCATGTTATACCTGACAAGATCCAAAGATGGTATCAATTGGGAACAGGTTGGAACAACAGCCGCTATGAATCCGGGTGAACCGGGAAGCTGGGATGATTTCCAGATTTATCGTACATGTTTCGTATACGATGATGGTGATGTAAAAGTATGGTACAGTTCTCTTCAGCAGGACACAGCAAATAAACAGATTATTGATTCTTCAGGTAACAAAACAATCACAGCAGGTCCTGATGATACAAGAATCTGGAGAATTGGTTATACAAGCAATACCTATAAAGGCATCATGACTGCACTTACAGGAAATGGTGAAAAACCAGCATTAGTAACAGGTACAGCACTTAACCTTACAGCAGATAAAACAGAATTAGAAGTAGGTGAAGAAGGACAGGTTACTGTAGGCTTTACACCGGAGAATACTTCTGATCAGATTGTAAAATATACATCTTCTAATGAAAAAGTAGCAGAAGTAACACCATTTGGTGAAGTGATTGCAGTTGGCGCAGGTACAGCTGTAATTACAGCAGAAACACAGGACAACATCAGTGATACAGTAGAAATTACTGTAGGTGAAGCGGCACCTCCTGTAGTGCCATCAGGCGTAGAGTGGTACGATGTTCCATATGATGGAGAAGACATCGTATATGAAGGAAGCTGGGGCGCTGACAGCTTAGGTAAAAATACTTATGAAGCAGATGCAAGTGCAACACTTGTATTCTACGGAACAGGTATTAAATGGATTGGCCAGAAAGATTCAAACTTTGGACAGGCAATAGTTACATTAGATGGTACTGACTACGAAGTAAATACTAATGGTAGTGCAGTAACTGGTGTAGAACATTTTGTAAGAGATAATCTTACAGAAGGTGTTCATACGATCACGATTAAACCAAAGAGTCAGGGAACAAGTGACAGCGGTGTTATTGATATCAACAAATTTGTTGTTCAGTATGACAAGACATGGGATATTAAGGTATCCTCTGTAACAGCACAGACTTCAGCAGATTCTATTCGTATTGGCAAAACTACAACAGTTACAGCGTATGTACAGCCATTTAATGCGGTAAATAAAACAGTTACATATGAAAGCGAAGATCCAACAATTGCATCCGTTTCCGATAAAGGTGTGGTAACAGGTCTTGCGGCTGGTGTGGCTACAATTCAAGCAATCGCTGATGGTGCAGAGGCTGCAGTGGATATTACTGTAACTGATGGAACACTGCCGGCTAAGAGAATCGCAATCTCTAACGAAGAACCATTATTAATCGTTCCTGTATATGGTCAGGAATATAAAGCATCAGGTTCTGAATTGCAGTGGGGTGATACATTGTTAGGACGTTGGAATTCCATTCCGGCAGACATTAAAGACAATGTTGTTATGGAAATTCACTGTATGAGAGCAGGCGGACAGGCGAAGGACTTCTATACACAGCAGCTTGAAATTGCTCAGGAAAATAATATTCCGGTTATGATTGTTACAGCAAACGGTGGTTCTGCTCAGTTTAGAGGAGATGACGGAGCTGCATGGTTGGATGCGGCAATGAAGAAATATAGCTGTCTGAAAGGCTTTATCATTACAGAAAACTACTGGACAGATTATAACGGTGTGGCAACAGAAGCCGGAAATCATTTAAGAGTAGCGGCTGAAAACGGCGGTTACCTTGTATGGTATGAACACAAAGCAGGTGTTATGGAATCAATCCTTACAAATGCATCATTCAGACCAGCAGTAGAAGAATACGGCAGCAACCTTGCATTTACATGGAAAAATACACCGATTGAACAGAACGCTGCAACTGCAAGTTATATGCAGGGCCTCTGGTTAGAAGGCGTAATCGACCAGTGGGGCGGTCTTATGGATTCATGGAAATGGTGGGAGTTAGGCTATGCCGAACTCTTTAATCCTACAACATCTCTTACAAACGGTGGTAATGGAAGAGGACACATTGGTAAAAACTCAGATGGTGATGGTGAAGAAACACGTGCATGTGTAATGGAACCTGAAGCGATGCTTGGTATCCAGATGATGTCCATCTACGCAAATGGTGGTGCAATTTACAGCTTCGAACATCCTGCATATACACAGGGGGTTAATGATAAGAATACACCAGCATTTGAAAATGTAATTTATGATACATTTAAACATATCATGGAAAACCCTGCTCCAAGCAAGGAAGAAGTGTTAGCAGATACTGAAGTAATGATTCATGGTAATATCAGTTCTAATACAAACATTTTTACGAATGTTACAATGAAAAATCAGGCATTGCCAACATACTTCACAGGACAGTATAGCTTAATTCCATCTGTACCGGCAAGTATCACAGTAGATAATGTGGATGTTTCTAAGGTTGTTAATTTTAGTAATGTAAATACGGCAGATAAACTCAAAAATCATTTAAATGGTAAATATACAGATTCCGCGTATGAAGGTACAGCTTTTGCACAGAAAGTTGATGATACATGGATTCTTTATAATAGCATTTACAATGAAGCGAATACAAAACAGGATGCGACTGTTCATGTAGGTGCTCAGAGCGTTAAGGTTGAAATGGAACCGCATACTTATGCAATTATGGATAAGAATGGTACTGCAATTTCTGTATACCTGAACAACTATCGTGTAAATAAAGACGAAATTTGGGAAGGCTATAACAGTTCCGTATGGAAATGGGATCCTGATGTTAATACATTAATGCAGGAATGGATTGAAGGCAGCTACATTGTAAACACAAAAGATGGTTCGGAAACATACAGAGAAACTAAATTTACATTAACTGGTTTAGATGCAGAACCAAGTGTAAACGTTTTGAATAAGAAAGAAGCTGATTTTGATGTGGACGTTGCTTATGCAGATGGCACAGCAGTAATTACAGTTACAGCAAACGGATATGTAGAATTTACAATTACTCCAAATGAAGCAGGCGAAGACGGCGGAGTTACAGACAAATCTGGATTAGCAGATACAATTCAAAAAGCAGAAGAAGCTGAAGAAGCAACAAAAGAACCAGTTGGCGGTTCCGTTGTTGTTGTTGGCAAAGATGCTTATGATGAAGCGAAAGCAGAAGCAGATGAAGTTCATGCTAATCCAAATGCTACTCAGGAAGAAATCAATGCTGCAGATGCTGCATTAAAAGCAGCGATTGCTGGTCTTGCAAGCGCTGCGGTTGTTCCGGATGATGATGAAGCGGTCGCTGAAGAAGCAGATGAATTCATCGCTGATATCTTAGTAGCTGGCGATTATGAAGGCAAACCAACAGTTCACCAGTACATGATTGAAGCGACTGACAACTTTGTTGTTTCAGCTGAAAAACCTGCAATTATGAAGATTCCGGTAGCTGGTATTGAAAAAGGAGATATCGTAGTTATTCTTCATAAAGATAGTGTTAAAAATAAATGGGTAAACATGGCGGATGCAATCGTGGGAGTAAACTTCGAAGAAGATTATGTTCTTTGTAAATTTGAAAACTTCTCACCAGTACTTGCCTATGTTATGCAGTTAGCTGATACGACAGAAGCAAAAGAACATCTGAAAGAACAGATTTCAGAAGCAGAAGCGCTTAAGGAAGAAAACTATTCACCTGAAACATGGAAAACACTCGAAGAAGCTATCGAAGAAGCAAAAGGTATTCTGAAAGATGATTCGGCAACATGGAGTGAACTTGAAAAAGCAGCAGATGCGGTAAAGGATGCAATAGCTGGTCTGAAAGCACCAACTTCTGATGATAACAAAACATCTTCTAACTCAGGAACATCCGGCTCAAAAGGTTCAGCAGATAAGAAAGCTCTCAAGAAAGCAATCAAGAAAGCTGAAAAATTGTACGAAGCGGATTATACTTGCTATAGCTGGGACGAGATTGAAGATGCTTTAGAAAAAGCAAAAGAAGTATATGATGATAAGGGTGCAACACAGGGTGAAGTTGATAAAGCAGTAGCATTATTGAATGCAGCATTTAACTCACTCCAGTATGTAAGCAAATTGATTGAAGTATTTGCACCGGCAGGTACAACACCGGTTAAAACAGGTGATAGTGCAAATATCGGTCTGATGGTTGCATTACTCGGTATTGCAGCAGCAGCATTTGTAATCGTAAATTATAAAAAGAAAAGATCCTAATCATTAATTTTTCCAAGGGAGGTGCTCAAATGGGCACCTCTTAAGGGCTATAAAACAGTTCGAATTTTTGAAAGTGATAAATTATGAAACTTAAAAAAGTTAAGAAATTTCTGTCGTTATTTCTGGTTTTGTGTATGCTGATTGGTAACCTGAATGTGATGAACGTATCAGCGACAGGGACGGATGACAATTATCAAACAACGACAGAAACTGAAGAAAGCAAAGATGATGAAGCAGCAGATGTGCCTGCAGATACACCGGCAGCAGATACACCGGCAGAAGATATACCGGCAGAAGATACACCGGTGGCAGATACACCGGCAGCAGAAGAGCCTGCGGCAGATGCACCAGCTGTAGTTGCTTCAGAAGACCCGGCTGATACTGAAGGATGGGTGGATGTTTATCTGAATGATGAAAACATCGAATATGACGATGCATGGACCATCGAGATGAAAGCCGCAGAAGGTGGAATTGACAGTGCATTCTGTTATGACCAGCGAGCGAAAGCTACTTTGACTTTCTATGGCACAGGTATTCGCTGGTATGGCCAGAAAGACATGAACTTCGGTGAAGCAATTGTAAGAATTGACGGACAAGAAGCTGCGATTGTTGATACATACGGAAGTGCAGAGACCAGTGTACTGCACTATGAAAATACAAGCCTGACAGAAGGAACTCATACAATTAGTATTGAGCCAAAAGAACAGGGCGTAAGAGATGTATCCGGTTGTATTGATATTGAAAAATTTGAAGTTTTAAATTCTTCAGCCATGATTCCGGTATCTGAGATTGAAATGTCTATCGACAAAGCTACAATCTATGCCGGAAATACAGCAAAGATTACAGCCACATTTAAACCATTTAATGCGACAAACAAAGAGCTTACCTATACAAGCTCAGATGCTGAAGTTGCGACTGTTGATGCAAATGGTCTTGTCACAGGTCTGAAAGCCGGTACTGTAACAATTACAGGTACTGTAAGCGGCTCAGATGCTACAGACAGTGTAGCTTTAACTGTAAAAGAACAGGGAGCGAAAGCGCCTCTTCGTATGACAATCGACGAAGACAATCCATTGTTCTTACATCACTTATATCTGAACAAAAATCAGGTGGCAAACAATCTTCCGGGTCCACTGGAAGGTGGAAAGAGCATTCAGGGATTCTGGGATGCCCTTGTAAATGGTGATGAAAATGGAAATCAGTTACCGGAAGCAGTAAGAGACAGACAGGTGCTCATTATTCATGCAGGCGGTAATGTACGAGGTACATCTGAAACACTTGCATGGTATGAAGAAAGATTTGAAGAAACTGAAGAAGATCAGATTCCATTCGTAATCATGGTATCCAACTCCGGTACAGGACATGCAAATAGTGATTACCTGCCTCCGGCAACTGACTGGGTAGCAGAGATGTATGACACATACCCGAATATGATGGGGGTTATCTTCTCGGAAAACCACAATGCAAGGGATGGAAGAGAAGCCCGTTCCGAATACATGAACGAAATGGTGCTTCTTGCAAGAGAATATGGCGGCTACGTATTCTACTCAGATATGAATGACAATGATGACTACGTAGAAACTGTATTAGATGATCAGACACTATTTGATACATTAAAAGCAAACAAAGACAACTTTGTATTGCTGGCAAAAACAACCAGTGCATGGTCAAATGTCAGCTATAACTCCCACGAAAGTGTGGCCATGGGGGCATGGATGGCTGATATCGCAGGCAACTGGGGAAGCTTGATCGACTCTTGGATGTGGTTCATCGAAGGCTTCGGACCTCTTTATGGTAATGAAACCTTCAGCGTAATCGGCGGAGCGGAAGAATGCCGTGGTCCGGTAACATTCCCAGAGCTTTCATTTGAAATGAGAATGATTCAGCAGGCCCGTGCAGGTGCAACGGTATTTACCTTCGAACATCCTGACTATTCTACCGGTATCGGTAAAAATGACGGTGCAGATACTTACTTTACACCTGCATTTACAGAAGCAATCGTAAAAGCCATGGAATACATGACAGAATATGAAATTCCAGGCAAAGACCAAGTGCTTGCTGCAACAAAGGTTGCGTATGCAGCGAAAAATGGTACATTAAACGACCTTGCAGGCGCAGGCGTGAATCTTTTAGATCCACTATATGGTGATAAAAATCATAACGGATACAATAATACAACCATGATGACCTACTCTACAGGCCGTTATGGCACAGTTCCTTCTTTACCGGAGCTTGCAACTGCAGAAGACGAAGCACAGTTTGACTATGTTCTCACAAAGAATGATGTGGTTTCCATGGGAAGTTCAGGTATCAAAACATACTTTGATGCATTATATCCACAGACCTATCAGGGAACAGGCTATGCACACTACCTGAACAATACATGGTATGCATATAACTCCAACTGGAACATTGACAGCCGTGTAGTTGCAGAATTACACGAAGATCAGTATGTAGATCTTGCGTTAGAAAACAACAATACTTCTGCAAACATCACATTTGATCCATACACAACTGTATTGGTAGATGATCAGACAGAAGGAAAGCTCAGATTTAAATTCAATAACTACCTTGTAGATAAGAATGAAATCTGGGAAGGATATAACAGTTCCACTCCGCATTGGGATTCAGACAATAATCAGCTGATGTACAACTGGATTATGAATGAATATATCCCTGATGCAGAAACAGAAGATGATACCTACAGACAGGCAACCATCGTACTGGATAATCTGACAGCAGAACCAACTTTAACAGTGGTTAAGGAACTTACCAATGCAGATGGCTCCAAACAGGCAAATGCTCCTGAAACAACATGGGATGCCAAAGCCGGTACATACACAATCGAATTAGATGGTAACGGATGGATGACCTTTGATGTTGCCTTGAATGGTACAGGTGACGGCGGACAGGAAGAACCGGAAGAAATCATCACATATTTATCGGATATCCCATGGATTGAACAGAGCTGTGGCGGCGGCTTTGAAACAACAAAAGATTCGACAGTTGTTGAAAACGGAAACGTTTTGAAATTAACATTAAAAGTAGATGGAAATGTACAGACATTTGATAAAGGTCTTGGTATTCACGCACCATCTTCTGTAACCTACAATGTGAAAAACAGAGGATATTTATACTTTGAAGCCTATGCAGGTGTTGACTATAGCAAATTAGGAGACTATACAAACACCAATGGTAACGAAGGTGTAATCGCAAACTTTATTGTTGAAATTGATGGTGAAAAGGTTGCGGAAAGCGGCGAAATGAATCCATCAAAAGATGCACACTGCTTTAAAGTAGAAATTCCAAAGGGTGCAGAAACAATTACATTAATTACAGAAACAGGAGCAAATGACTGGTCTGACTGGGGTGACTGGGCAGATGCAAAGTTTGCAGGTGTTCCTGTAGAACCAGTACCTGCGGAAGGCGTAGAAATCACAGCAAAGAGAATTTCCTATGCCGAAGGTACAACCATCAAAGAAGGCAGAAAAGCATACTTAACTGCAAGTCCGCTTCCTGCTGATGCTACAGATGAAATCGTTTCATGGACATCTGCAGACGAATCTATTGCAACTGTAGAATTTGACGGTGAAGAATGTACTGTAACCGGTGTGAAAGCAGGTTCTGTAGAAATTACAGCAACTGCAACAAGCGGCGCAGCAGGTACAATCACAATCAATGTCCTTGAAAAGAAAGAAGCGGCATCACTTCGCCGTGTAGTAGACAGAGATCACATTTTATATCTGGAAAACTACTACTGGAGTGATGACTTCGCAAACAAAAACGGTGTTGCAGGTAACGTGCCACAGGAAGAACGTGTGGACAGTCCGGTAATGCTTTGGAATACTGTTCCTGATTCCTTAAAGGAAAATACAGTGATCCTCTTAATTGCAGAACGAAGCTTAAACAATACAGATGCTATTAAACAGTGGATCAAAGACAATGTTGAGCTTTGTAACGCAAATAACATTCCATGTGCCGTTCAGAACGTCAACGGTGAAACAAGAATGGATAATCCAATTCCAATCGAATTCTGGGAAGAACTGGCACAGAACAATCCTTACCTCGTAGGATTTAACGGGGCAGAGCTTTACAACCGTTTCAACGGCGATGCAAGAGAATACATGGTAGACCTGATTCAGATGGGTGTTGAAAACGGTATCCATATGATGTGGACAGATACCAATACATTCGACTGTGAATCCGGAAATGGTACAGGCAGCGGTGTCCTGGTAGACTGGTTAGAATACTGTCCGGACCTTGCAAATGTCATGAGAGAAAATAAAGAATATATTTCTCTGATGTACAAAGAATCCTATGGAAATCCAAGTACAGAAGCTTTATACCTTGGTATGTGGCTGACAGATTACATTGGCAACTGGGGTATCGCATCCGACTGGTGGCACTGGCAGTTAGACAGCAACGGTGCATTATTTGATGCCGGTTCAGGCGGCGATGCATGGAAGCAGTGTCTCACATGGCCTGAAGCAATGTACACCATGGATATTTTAAGAGCAGCAAGTCAGGGCGCTACCTGCTTCAAATCTGAGGCACAGTGGTATTCCAATGCGACAAAGGGCATGAGAACACCTGGATATCAGTATTCTATCGCTCCATTCCTTGAAAAACTTGCAAGCGGCGAATACAGGATTCCAACGCAGGAAGAAGTTCTTGCAGATACAAAAGCAATCGTTGTGGGACGTAATAACTGGAACGCATTTAACTATGATGGAACTTATTCACAGTTATATCCATCTACAGATAAATACGGCATTGTTCCATTTGTTCCATCAACCTGCCCAACAGATGTGTTAAATGAAAAATTTGAGCATGTATTCAATGCGCCGATTTCAAAAGCACAGATGGATGAAATTTACACAGATGATGTAACAGGCGGTACAGCATACTGTGAAAACTACGGTGATACCTATTACTTCCTGAACTCCTCAGAAGATAAGAACGTTACACAGAATGCAGCATTTGAACCAGCTACAGCAGGAGTAAACTCTGTTGATATTACAGCAACACCTCATACTTATGGTGTGATCACAGCAGAAGAAAACAAGATGACATTCTCTCTTGGCAACTATCGTATCGATAAGAGTGAAATCTGGACAGACAGCAAATATGCAGGCGGATTCTCTGATATGGCATGCTACAGCTATGTTTGGGAATTATGCGAACGTATGGGAGTGCTTTCTGATCCAACAGATGATACAAACCATGATACAGAATTAAGAGAAACAGTCATCGAAGTTGTTTGTGATTCGAAACCGGCTGCGGTATTCGCAGAAGCAAATGAATACACAAGACCATATGAATATACAGAAAACTGGAATGCTGATACAAAGACCTATACATTAACTGTAAAACATAATGGTATTGTAGATGTAGAACTGATCTCAAATACTGAAAAAGTAACAGAACTTGAAATTACACAGATTGGTGAAACAATCACTGCATTAAATGTAGGCGAAACACTGAAGTTATATGCAGAAGTAAATGAAGGTTCTACAACAGGAGTTGTTTGGACATCCTCAAACGAAGATGTTGCAACTGTAACAAACGGTAAAGTATATGCCAAGGCGGCAGGTACAGTAACCATTACAGCAGAAGCAGATGGTGTGAAGGATACAATTACACTCACAGTATCAGAAGTCGCTGTAGAAAGCATTACACTGAGCAAATTAGAGCTTACAATCATGGAGGGCAAGACAGAAAGCATTTCCGCAGAAGTAAAACCTGATAATGCAACAAATAAAACTGTCGTATGGACATCTTCCAATGAAGCAGTAGCGATAGCTGCTTCCAATGGAACGATTACAGCAGTAAAACCAGGTAAAGCGACAATTACAGCAGAAAGTGCAAATGGCATTAAAGCAAACGTACTTGTAACTGTAGAAGCTGATCCAAACCCAAGTAAACAGATTACATCCGGTATTACAGCAACCGCAACAAGTGCTTATGGCGGAACAAGCGAAGGTCCTGCATCTAACGTACTGGATGGAAAACGGGATACAATCTGGCATTCTAACTATGGCTCTTCCAGAAATGATACTACAGACGTGCTTCCAATCTCTATTACATTAGATCTTGGTAAAGAATATGATGTGAATAAGGTTGAATATGTACCAAGAAGCGGTGCATCTAACGGTACTGTAACAAAATACAATCTCTACATCGATGGTGAAAAGGTTGTATCAGAAGGTATATGGGAAGAAAATGAAGATGTAAAAGCAGTTGAATTTAAAGAACCAGTGAAAGCTTCTGAAGTGACCTTAGAGGTACTGGAAGGTAAAGGCGGCTTTGCATCTGCGGCTGAAATCAGAGTATATCAGCTTGCCGGAATTTCTTCAGAAATTGCACCGGATACAGCAGCACTTGCAGCAAAAGTAGATGAAGCAGCAGCATTAGATCTTACAAAATATGAAGATGGTACTGCAAAGGATACATTTAAGTCAGCACTTGCAGCGGCTCAGGCACAGGTGGTAAATCCAACAGACCAGTTTGTAGTAGATAAAGCACTGGAAGCACTTGCAGCAGCACAGGAAACTTTAAAACTGAAAGATAGTACTGGCGATTCAGATTCTGGCTCAGGAAGCGGTACAGGCTCAGGAAGTGGTACAGGAACAGGCAGTGGTTCAGGAAGCAGTTCAAGCTCAGGAAGCTCAAGCTCTGATAAGACAGAAACTTCTAAACCACAGACAGGAACTGCGGCAGTTGCACCGGCAACACAGTCTGGCACAACAATTACATTGAAACCATCAACAATCAAACCAACTGAAACAGCTAAGACAGAAACGACACAGACTCCTGCGCAGGATGAAACGGATGCTTCTGCAGAAGACAAGACAGTTGATACAAAGATTGTAGATGAAGCAGCAAGCGAAGAGGTTGTAGAAATTGTAAAAGAAGCAGTAGCTGTAGAAGAAGGTAAAGCAACTGTAAATGCAGAAACTGTGGAAAAAGTACTTGAAGCAACGGAAGAAGGCGCAGCAGTAATCCTTCCTTTGACAAAAGCAAAAGATGGACAGGATGTAACTACAGTTGAAATCCCGGTAGAAGCAATTGAAAAAATTGAAGAAGGGGGAGCAGCGCTGACTATTGAATTTGCTGATGCAAAAGTAATCCTTTATCCGGAAACACTGAAAGCGCTGAAAGAACAGGCAGAAGGTAAAACAATTGAAATCCGTGTTGTACAAATTGAACATCATGAACTGTTACCAAAACAGCAGGAAGCACTGGATGGTCATGAAGTGGTAGCGAGAGTTTCTGCTCAGATCTTCTGTGATGGTAAATATATTGGTGACTTCAAGGGAGGAAAAGCAATCATTGCAATTCCATTTGTGCCACAGGATGGAACAGATGGGGAAGATTATGCAGTATACTATGTAGCAGAAGATGGAACAAAAGAAAAGAAACCATCAACCTGCAAAGAAGGATATATGCTTGTGGAAACAGGACATTTTTCTGATTATGTAATTGTTTATGAAGGAGCAGAAAATACAGAAGAATCTGTAGAAGATGTAACTGTAAATAATGAAGCAGTGGAAAATGCAGAAGAGGCTGAAGAAAAAGCAATCCCTGTATTACCAATCGTTCTTTCTATGATTGTTATCGCAGCAGCGGCAGTTGTTTTCTTTAAGAAAAAGAAACAGAATCAGAA
>ERZ1032001.78-NODE-78-length-14797-cov-4.308438_pt1 | contig 14797 bp, 11 predicted proteins | sample MGYA00517102_ERZ1032001 | MGnify/ENA primary metagenome ERZ1032001 (study PRJEB33719, sample SAMN04261291) | wastewater metagenome | biome: rural village; feature: human; material: feces | host: Homo sapiens | place: El Salvador | collected 2013-01-07 ... | reverse complement strand
ATATCTTTGCCATAGCACCATACAAATAGTGGTACAAAACACCTCTGTCATAAAAGAACTTTTTATTGTAGCCAAAAAACCAAGTGGATTCTCCTGCCTCTTCTTTTCCGATAACAACATCGGTTGCGTACATTTTAAGTCCCGCTTTCAGGCAATCTCTAAGAAACAGACTGTCTTCGCCGTTACTGTACTTTGCACCACCGCCGAATAAGAGAGAAAAAGTCAAATTACTACTGTGCATTTTCTCTGTTTTTATAGCAATGGCATACGCCGGATATCTTCCGCAGTTGTACCATCTGACTCTGTGAAAAGCCGTGTTAAAATAGGTGCGTCTTGCTTCACACACTTCTACATTGAAAAGCAGAACATCCGCCTCTTTATGCTTTTCAAATTCCTCTACAATCTTTTTTTCATAATCCTTTACATAGACAATATCATCATCCGAAAAAAGACTGATTTCCTTGTCTGCACGAAGAAGTGCATTATTTCGGCTTAATCCCACACCTCTTTCGCAAAAAGAGTAAGCCTTCACTTCCCTGTCGTCGCCTTTTTCATCCTGCACACAAAAACTTTCAAAATCATTCTCATCACACTGATTGATTAAAATTGCATCAGAGAAAACATTCATTTTTTTTATAAGTTCTTTCGGTTCTGCGTGCATTGCCGATATCAGTACTTGTACTACCATCTTATTTCTCCAGTTTTAAATAGCGAAGTCTCAGTGCATTGGTTACAACAAAGAGACTGCTCATACTCATTGCAAAAGCGCCGAACATAGGGCTTAATTTAATTGCCCAAAGCGGATAAAACACTCCTGCTGCCAACGGAATTCCGATACAGTTATAGAAAAATGCCCAGAACAAATTCTGCTTAATATTCCGGATAACTGCTTTACTTAATTTTATGGCATTTACTACATCAAGTAAATCATTTTTCATCAAAATAATATCCGCGCTTTCAATGGCAACATCTGTTCCTGCACCGATTGCGATTCCCACCTCAGAAAGCGCCAGTGCCGGGGCATCGTTGATTCCATCGCCTACCATGGCAACCTTTAAGCCTTTTTTCTGAAGCTCTTCAATGACCTTGCCTTTTTCTTCCGGCAAAACGCCTGCGTAAACTTCATCCACGCCAACTTCATTGCCGATAGCTTTTGCAGTCAGTTCCTGGTCACCTGTCAGCATCACCACTTTTACGGAAAGTGCTTTCAATTTATCGATGGCTTCTTTACTTGTTTCTTTTACCACATCGGCGACTGCCACAAAGCCCATAACACTTTTTTCATTTCCAAAATACATAGGTGTTTTTCCAAGGGTTGCTACCTGTTCGCTCTTTTTTAACAAAGAATCCGAAACAGTAAGTCCTTTTGATTCCACCATTTTGGCATTGCCGCCAAAATAGGTAATACCTTCTACTTCTACTTTTCCTTCCACACCTTTACCAGGAATGGCTAAAAATTCCACACATTCCTTTTTTACAATATTTTTTTCTTCGCAATATGCCAAAATTGCTTCTGCCAATGGATGTTCACTACCTTTTTCCAGTGCATATGCAATCTCTAATAATCTGTCTTCTCCGGCATTGTTTTCCAAAACGACATCCGTAACAACAGGTTTGCCTTTTGTAATAGTACCTGTTTTATCAAGTACAACTACATCTAAACTGTGGGTACGTTCCAAAGCCTCACCGGTTTTAATCAAAAGTCCTGCATTGGCTCCTTTTCCCGTTCCTACCATAATGGCAACAGGTGTTGCAAGTCCGAGAGCACATGGGCAGGAAACAACTAACACTGCAATCGCCGAAGAAAGTGCGAAGGTCACACCGCTTCCGAACACAAGCCATACAATGGCTGTGACAAGAGAAATGGCCATAACAATCGGCACAAATATGCCTGCGATTTTATCTGCAAGTCTGGCAATCGGTGCCTTACTGGCGCTTGCCTTATCTACAATTTCCAAAATTTTGGAAAAGGCAGTATCCGCTCCAACTTTTGTAGCTTCCACTTTAATTGTTCCGTTCAAATTCATAGAGGCAGATAAAACCGAGCTTTGCTCCATTTTTTCAACCGGAATGCTTTCACCCGTAAGTGCCGACTCATCTACCGTAGAATGTCCTTCTATAACGACACCATCTGCACCGATTTGTTCGCCGGGTCTTACAATAAAAATATCGCCAACGACCATTTGGGAGGCTTCAATCACTACTTCTTCCTCATCCCTGATTACTGTCACCGTCTTTGGCACCAGTTTCATCAGTTTCTGAATGGCTTCACCGGTCTTTCCTTTGCTTTTTGCCTCCAGATATTTTCCTACTGTAATCAACGTTACTATCGTTCCCGCCGATTCAAAATACAAATCATTTCGATAGGCTTCAACCAGTGCCATATCATTATGACCTAAACCATATGCAATCATAAACATGGCAAAAACACCATAAACTACTGCTGCCACACTTCCAATTGCAATCAGGGAATCCATATTCGGATTTTTCTTAAAAAGCATTCTGAAACCATTTGTAAAATATTTTGAATTAAGAAGCAGTATCGGCACAAGTAAAACCACCTGTACAAGAGCAAAAATCATTGCATTTTCGTTACCATGCAAATAGTTCATTTCCCACTTTGGCATAGGGATAGACAACCAATCAAATATCATATGTCCCATAGCTACATACATAAGCAGTAACCAGAAAACGACCGATAAAATAAGTCTTACCTTAAGACCATCTGATTCTTTTTTCAATTGCATTGTTACTTCGCCGCCATCCGCCTTAGCAGTCTCGTTTTTTTCTAAAGATTTAGCACCATAACCTGCTTTTTTGACAGCTTTCACAATATCATTATCCTTAAGGACAGTTTCATCGTATTCTACCTGCATATTTCCTGCCAATAGATTTACGGAAACCTTACTGACACCTTTTAACTTTGATACGCATTTTTCCACATGAGAAGAGCACGCAGAACAGGACATTCCCGTTACGGTAAATCTGCTACTTTTCATTTTTCTCCACATCACCCGTACTTAAATCCAGCCCGTCAATTATCACTCTCAGTGTATCTGCCGACTGTTCAAGTCTGGTTCTTTCCAATTCATTTAAAACAATAGGTACCTTTGCTTCAATGCCGTGCTTTCCTACAATGGCAGGCATACTAAGCGATACATCTTCAATTCCGTATTCTCCGTGCATAATGCCCGAAACCGGCAAAATTGATTTTTCATCTCTTACAATCGCCTCGCAGATACGTTTTACGGACATACCGATACCATAGTAGGTTGCTCTTTTCTTAGCGATAATTTCATAAGCACTGTTTTTTACCGTGTCTGCAATATCCTGCATCGCTTTCTGATGATGATAATGTCCTCTCATCTCGCAAAACGTATTGATAGGTATTCCCGATACATTGGCACTGCTCCAAGCCGCAATTTCACTGTCACCATGTTCACCTATAATAAAAGCATGCACAGTTCTGCTGTCTACACCAAGATGCTCTCCGAGTTCGTATTTCAGTCTCGCCGTATCTAATACCGTACCCGAACCAATTACTCTGTTTTCTTCAAAACCGCTCAATTTAATTGCAACATAAGTCAAAATATCTACAGGATTTGAAACAATAAGTAAAATACCATTACAATTTCTTTTTGAAATTTCCGGGATAATCTGCTTAAAAATATCTACATTCTTATGCACTAAGTCCAGTCTGGTTTCATCCGGTTTCTGATTGGCACCGGCGGTAATTACAATAATGGATGCGTCTACAATATCATCATAATCGCCTGCGTAGATTTTCATCGGTCTGGCAAAAGGAACACCGTGACTGATGTCCAACGCTTCACCTTCCGCTCTATCCTTATCAGCATCAATTAATACCAGTTCTGAAAACAATCCGCTTTGCATCAGTGCAAATGCCGATGCTGAACCCACAAAACCACAGCCTATCATAGCTGCTTTTCTAACATTAATATGATTATTTTGTTTTTTCATAAACAAACCTCCACATCTTCTTATTTATTATAGGTAAGTTTACCCAAAGGTTTCCTTAAATATAACTATTTTAACATTTTCATACGTTTAAAGGTAATAATAAATAAAATAATTGCTAAAGTTGTAGACAAGTAGTCCGCTACGGGTTGTGCCATTACAAGCATCTTCGGCGTATTAAATATATGATGGAAAGCAAGGAGTGTCGGCAGGTAAATAATTCCCTGTCTGCTGATAGACAAAATCAATGTCGGCACAGCTGCTCCCATAGCCTGAATCGTATTGATAAAAACAAACAACACACCAAGTATCGGTCCCGAAATAATCAGAGTCCTTGCAAAAGAGAATGCATAACCATACGCCGCATCATTATCAAGGAAGGCACGAACCATCGGAGATGCACCAAAATAACAAATTACCGTTAAAACCGCACTCATACAAAGTGCTAATACAATCGAAAACTTCAGAACTCCCACAAAACGCTTTCTGTTTCCTGCACCAAAGCAGTAGCCAAGAAGTGGCTGAATTCCTGTGCCCACACCGATTAAAAGCATTACCACAAGCATATTTACTTTAAAAGCAACTCCAAGTCCCGCAACCGCCATATCATCGTGCTCTTTCAGCAGATTGTTAATGACAATATTGGATGTACTCATAAGTATATTGTTGATAGATGCCGGAATACCGATTGCCAGAATACCCGTGGCAATTTTTTCTCCCGCCTTGTAATCACGCGGTCTGATAGATAAAATCGTTCTTTTGGACGTAAGATGAATTAAGTAGAATACAAACGCCACAATGTTACCGATAACCGTTGCCACCGCAGCACCGATTACATCCCAGTCAAATCCAAGAATCATAATAGGGTCCAATACAATATTGGTAATATTACCAAGTATCATACCAGTCATTGCAATATTTGCCTTACCTTCTGAACGAATAATATTACTAAAACTGTTTCCGACAATTACAAATGGTATACTAAGTGACACAATCAATAAATATTGCTTGGTATATTCTACTGTGTCCGCACTGGTTCCAATCAGTTTACAGATAGGATTAATCATAAGCCACACGAACAACATACCTACAATGCCTACACCAAGTCCTGTCCAGAAACAAAATGCCGAAGCGTTTTGTGCTTTTTCATTTTTTCCTTCTCCGAGCATTCTGGAAATATAGGATGTACCACCGACACCAAAAATCATTCCAATTGCCATAAATATAAGGAACGCCGGCGTTGCTATAGATACAGCTGCTACCATATACGGGTCCTTAGTCTGTCCGATAAAAAATGTATCCGCCAGATTATATATCATAACCATTAACATACTTACAATAGACGGAATTATATTGAAAATTACTGCTTTAGGAATCGGGGCATTTCTAAAAATCTCCGTTGTCTTATCTACTTTACTCATATTCTCCTGTTTCATTCATCTCACCTTTTTCTTAAATATAACATACGTAAGAAATAATACGGCAATTTGGGTAAAAAGTAAAGAGTATAGAGAACTCTTTCAAGTCTCCATACTCTTTATTGTTAATATGAATTAGATTTTGAACTGCTGTAATAATACAGTTAATTCTTCTGCACGTGCTGTCAACTGATTTGCCGCATCATCCAATTTATGAATAGCTGACATCTGTTTTGCAGCCATTTCGCTCACATTTGTTGAACAAGCTGAAGTTTCAGCTGAGATTGCAGAAATACTTTCGATTGCACCAAGAGTAGCCGCTCTTGCTTCTTCCATATTGTTAACACCTGCTTTGATACCTTCAAGAGATTCAACCAAGGTCTGAACCTGATCATCCATTTCATTGAATGAACGAGTTGTATTACCTACAGATTCTTCCTGAAGTTTAACAATATCTTCAGCTCTCTTAGCAACATTCACTACTTCACCCATATTCGCGATAATTTCATCTACAATCTTACTAATCTGTTTAGCAGAACCTAATGACTGGTCAGCAAGCTTTCTGATTTCTTCAGCAACTACCGAGAAGCCTCTACCTGCTTCACCTGCTCTTGCAGCTTCAATGGAAGCATTGAGTGACAAGAGGTTCGTCTGTTCTGCAATACCATTGATAACACCAATAATCTGACCAATAGATCTTGTCTTTGTTTCCAAAACTCCGATTGCTTCAACTACATGTGTTGTAATTTCTGTTGTAGACTGAGCTGTACCTGTCAATTCTGATACAGATTCAACACCCTGTTTAATGGATTCGCCAGTTTCCACAGCCAAACCACCGATAACACCTGTACCGTCTGTAACAGCCCCTATCTTTTCTGAAAGGGAATCCATCTGCGCAAGACAGTCTGCAGAGTCTTCATCAAGCTTTGTAACACCCTGTTCAATTTCAGATACCGCAAGCTGAATACCTTCTGATGTCTGCATAAACATTCTTGATGATTCAGCCACCTGATCGGATGCAACATTTAAATCATCACTGGCTGTTGTTACATTTGTAATCAAGTGCTTAATATTCTTAATCATCGTACCAAGTTCATCTGTTAACAGTTTGAATTCGTCTTTTCTCTTAATGTTGATACTTACTGTCAAGTCACCACCGGCAACCTTCTGTAATTTATAGCACATATATCCGATTGCACCGCTCATATTACTTGCAAAGAGAATGCCTAATGCCAATGCAACGATAACTGCAAGAATAACCACGACAACTGTAATCTTTCCAATTTCAGAAGCCTGTGCAGTAATTGTATCGTTTAATACCAATGCACAAATTGCTGCATCTTCACTAGGAAGTTTTGAATAAATAAATAAATAATCCTCACCATTGTATGTAACTTCTTTGGAACCGCTTTCTTCTTCTGCTTCCATAGCTTCCACATAGAAATCGCTTCCAACGAAAACCGGTGTTTCAGGTATTGCGTATAAGTCACCTAAAACTTCCTGTCCGTCCATATTTGTTACAAGACCAACATAACTGCCTTCACCGGCATCAAGAGTGTTCAGAATCTCCATAATGTAATCATAGGAAATATCTGCCATAATAACACTCTTATTTGTCAAATATTTTGCATAACGGATCGCATATTTAGAAGAATCTGTTCCGATTGAAGCATCGATACTTGCATCATTACCAAACCAAAAGTTTGTGAATTTATCAACTGCCACCCGACTTCCCTGTTCTGTACCCTTATACTCTGTATAAAGACCATCTTTGCTTACCAGTGTAGAAGCAATGCAGATATCACCTTTATCATACAATACGTACACATTGGAGTATACTTTATCTGATGTAGGCATTCTAAGTAAGGTTGTATTCCACTCTCTTCTGAGGGAGCTCTCTTTTACAGCATCTGTTGCGAAATTTCCGTTAAATAATCCTTTAAATTCATCATTTACAAGATTATCTCTAAAGTCAGCCTGAACATTTTCCATAGCTGTTGTAATGTATCTGTCCATCATATTAACAGTCTGTGTTGCCGAACTACGATAGTTATCTTCAATAGCACTTGCTGCCTTGTTGTAAGATACAATACCCAATACTACAATACAAGCCACAGGAATCATAAATGCAAAAATAAGCTTTGTGGCAATTCTTCTATGTACAGGAATCGTGTTTTTAAACTTCTCCTTTGGTGTACTTACCTTCTTTTCTTTGCTCTTTATAACTTTTCCTTCTGCCTTATCGTCAGCTTTCTTTTCTTCGACTGCTTCCCCATTTTCAGCCTTTTTAGCCGCCTTAGCTTCTGCTTTCGCTTTCTTCTTGGCTTCTTTTTCAGCTTTAGCCTGTTGCTTCAAAAGTTCTTTTTCTTTTTTCTTCGCCTCTGCCGCTTCTTGTTTCTGCTGTTTTTCTAAATCAGCCATTACATTATCTTTCCCCACGACATTACCTCCCGATTCCTTATAGTGACTTTTTCATATACCCTTTTGCCAAATTATGTATACACTAAATATAATTTTAGCATCTTAATATGAGAATTATAACAAAAATGAGAAATCTTTTCAACCTATTTACGTCAGTCTTTCACACAAAATATGATACTTTTTTCCTATTTCTCGCCTAGTACCATATTTTGTGCCCATTTTCCGCGTTTTACAAGGATAAAGCCTATCACACATTTTATCAAGTCTGACAACTGACAAATAAGATATAACGTTGCAATCGGTATAAGTGTATAATGACCAAGTACATATGCTAACGGAATGCTGAATACCCACACATAAAAGCTGTCAAACAAAAATGTAATGAGGGTTTTACCGCCGGAACGAATGGTAAAATAACATGCATTCAAAAATCCCTGAATCGGCATACACATTGCTACAATCAAAATAAACTTGGTTGCCATAGCCCGCACTTCATCGGTAGCCTCATAAATTTGCGGAAAAAGTGGTGCTACCAATGCCAGAAGTGCACCCACACCAAAACAGCTCAATAACGCAAACACAATAAGCTTTCTGTCCGTATCCTTTGCCTCTTCGATTTTTCCCGCACCAAGCAGCTGACCTACAATAATGGAAATCGCCGTTCCCATTGCAATATAAACCACGTTAAAAACGTTACTCAAGGTACTACTGATATTCATTGCCGCAACAACCGAAAGCCCCCGGACAGAATAGCACTGCAAAAGCGTTGTAATCCCAAGAGACCACAAAAATTCATTGAGCATAAGCGGAGTACCTTTAACAAAAATATTCCACAGTAAGGTACCCGGCACTTTAAACTCTTTGTAAAGTCCTGCCATATACGGATGCTTCACCGTGTTTTTGTGTGCATAAATAACCACAATGGCCAGTTCTACAAATCTGGAAATCGTTGTCGCAATTGCCGCTCCTACAACCCCAAGCTCAGGAAAGCCGAAAAGTCCATAAATAAGCAGTGAATTTAGTGCAAGATTCACCACAACTGCTGCCACCCCCGCCTTCATTGGCAAAACCGTTTCCCCGGTTTCACGAAGGGTACCGGAGTATGCCTGCACAATCGCAAAAGGTACCATACCAATCATCATTACATTCAGATACGCTCTTCCGTTTTCCAAAGTAAGCACCGGATCTACATCATCACTGTTTCCTTTCAGATACATTCCCATCAAAGTATCACCTGCAAAGGCAAAAACCAATATACCAATTACACACAAAGCAACGCAAAATATCAACTTAACACGAAAGGCATTTCTTACCCCCTTCATATCTTTGCAGCCAAAATACTGGGCACAGAAAATCCCAGCTCCCGATACAATTCCAAAAATCGCTAAATTGTACACAAACTGTAACTGATTGGCAATTGACACTCCTGTCATTTGTTCCAGACCGACTCTGCCGACCATAATATTATCTAAGAGGCTTACAAAGTTGGTAATTCCGTTTTGCAGCATAATAGGCAGTACAACACCTAATGCCATTTTATAAAATGCTTTATCTCCAAAATATCTTTTCATTCCACACCACGCACCTTCACATTTTTTATATACTGTTGTAATTCCTTTTCCAATTCAAATAAGCTTTCACTGTCCATAGCCGAAAAGCCCTGACAAATATTCTTAGACGTTTCCTGATAGCTTTGCAGATAATAATTTTCTGCCCCCGATAACCATTTTCCAATCTCTAAAATATCCTCTTCTGTATGAAGTTCCTTTACAATGGTTGTCCTAAACTCATACATAGTCTCTCCACTTTTTAACAAATCAACAGACTTCTTTATCTTTTCGGTATCCACATTTACACCGCACACCTTATCATATCCCAAAATCGGTGCTTTAATATCCATCGCAACATAATCAACCAAGTTATCATTCATCAGTTTTTGAAGCATCTTAGGATTACTTCCGTTTGTATCCAGTTTTACCTTATAACCCAGTTCTTTTATTTTTGCAATAAATGAAGGCAGTTCTTCATAAAGCGTCGGTTCTCCTCCCGTGACACAAACGCCCTCCAACACACTTTTTCTTTTTTTCAGAAAAGAGATAAGCTCTTCCTCTTCATACTCGGTCATATCGCCGCTATGTAAAACCAAATCGCCGTTGTGGCAAAAAGGGCATCGGAAATTACAGCCGCCTACAAACACAGTGGCTGCCACGCATCCCGGATAATCCAATAATGTTGTTTTATTTAGTCCGCAAATTCTCATAAAACATCTCTCCTTGCCCTATACATAACATTTATGATACCATATTATAAAACGAAAACAAGATACTTTTACTATAGGAGTTTTCATGAAAAAAATACTTTCAAACCACGAGCATTATATGAAACTGGCACTTCAGGAAGCAAAAAAAGCCTACAAACTGGGCGAAGTTCCCATTGGCTGTGTCATTGTTTATGAAGATAAAATCATCGGTAGGGGCTATAACCGCAGAAACACGGACAAGAACACTCTGGCGCATGCGGAAATCACCGCAATAAAAAAAGCCAGTAAGTTTATCGGTGACTGGCGTTTGGAGGACTGTACCTTATATGTTACTTTGGAGCCCTGCCAGATGTGCTCCGGTGCCATTGTACAGGCAAGAATCCCCACTGTGGTCATAGGCTGTATGAATCCGAAAGCCGGTTGCGCCGGCAGTATCCTCAATATATTGAACATACCGGAATTCAATCATCAGGTGCACACCATAAGCGGTATATTAGAAGAAGAATGCAGTCAGATGCTGACCACATTCTTCAAAGAACTACGTATTAAGAAAAAAAATGGCCAAGACCCACAGTCTTTGTCGACAAAGACTGTTTGACAGGAAGCCAAAAACACTGTATACTGTCATTTGCTGAGGGTTTTGGCCTGCGTAGCCGCCCGGAGCAAGTGGCGATGAAGTTTGGGTCTTACGCAATGGAAATCTACGAACCGTGTCAGGACAGGAATGTAGCAGCACTAAGTGGAATCTTTCATGTGCCGTGAGGGTGCCTGAATCAGTTAACTGCTTTGGTAACGTGCGTAGGCGCCGCCCGAGGCTTTTTTTTATTTACAAAGTCCAAAGGCTTGCAAAGAAAATTTGCAAGCCTTACTATTCATCCTATTTACAGCATCTTCAAAAATCTCACATAAAACTCAACTGTCTTAATCAATGTAGGAATCGGAATTCTTTCATCGTTTCCGTGAATCATTCCACGTTCCTCTTTCGACAGTTTCATTGCTGAAAAACGGTATACCCTGTCCGTAATTTTGCAATAATGTCTGGAATCACTGCAAGCCATCATCAGATACGGAGAAACGATTGCATCCGGCCATGTCATACTTATAGCTTCTTTCAGTTTGGCATATTCCATACAATTTGTATCCGATACAATAGATGGATTCATTCCGCTTACTACAGTCGTATTAATTTTATCATTTCTAATAACCTTTTTCAAATATGCCATAGCAGAGTCTATCGTGTCATCACCCAAAAGACGCATATTAAGACCCATACTACCCTTTGGTGGCATTACATTGTATGCTTTACTGCCTTCCATTTTTGTTACGGCTACAGTTGTACGCATAAGGGCATTGATTTCACCACCTGAAATTCTGCAATACAAGTCAAGTACCGGTCCGAAGCACCACATATTTGCAAAAATCATACGATACAGGAAATTGGATTCTCTTCCCAAAATATCAAACATATCCTGAACCGGTTTTGTCATCTGACGTTTAAACGGATGCTTTTCAATATTGACTACCGCACGACTGAGTTGTCCAAGAACCGTCTTCACAGGCGGCGTAGAAGCATGTCCGCCGTTACTCTCCAGCGTAAAATCTACACTGACACTACCTTTTTCCGCAATACCAATAAGAGCACACTCCTTATCCACACCCGGAAATACCTTTTCTACCACTGCTCCGCCTTCATCCAGTACAATGGCCGGTTTTACACCATGTCCTTCAAGGTATGCCACAATTTCCTTACAGCTGTCACCATCAATCTCTTCTTCGCCTGAAAATGCCAGATACAAGTCGTTTTTCGGTTCATAGCCTTCTTGTAAAAGCTTCTCTGTTGCCTCCAGAACACCACACAAAGTACCTTTTGTATCCAATGTTCCACGTCCCCAGATTACATTATCTTCTATAATCCCTTCAAAAGCAGGCTTACTCCACCCCTCTTCTTCCACAGGTACCACGTCATAATGTGCCATGCAAACGGATGGAGAGGCATCTGAATGACCCTTAATCTTAAAAAGAAGACCTGTTTTACCTACTTTTTCAAATTCAGCCACAGCAAAAAGCTTTGGAAACCGCATTCTGATTTCCGCTTCAAATTTTTCATATTCATCCCAGTCTACGAGATTTTCATCACGGTTTGAAACAGTTTTACAACGAATCATCGCCACCATATCTCTTACAATTTTATCTTCATCAAGCGAGATTTCTTCTGCTTCCACTTTTTCCTTTTTCTCCGGTATAAATAAAAGAGTTCTTTCTACAATAACAACGATAAATACAACGACTAATCCGAGTATAATCCATCCAATCATTCTACAACCACCCTTTCTTGTACATAATGCGGGCTACCCCCAAGGCAATCAAAACACCTACAGGAACCAGAACGCCAACTGAGCCTGCAAGAGATGGCACAAGCAGGAATAACACTACCATAAAAATAAGCGGTGCCATTGCAATTTTCCAGTTTTTGCTCACATAAACAACTGCCAATCCACCGAATAACGCCGGCAAAATATTGTCAAAGGCAGGTTTCAAAGTCGGTGAATCCAAAATCGGTGCAAGTGCTGACAAAGCCACAACGCCAATTACAATCACAAGAGTTGTTACAATCGAACTGGTCGCAATCGCGATAGTAGAAATTACTTCTCCTTCCTCTGTACCCGGTTTCACCTCAGCATTTTCCATCGCATTTAAGGCACTTGGAGCTTTAATGCTTGTTAAGTTACCCGTTACAAAGGCAAGATAAGTTCCACCCGTTCCAAGCATTGGTGTATAGGTAATTACTTCAATGACACCAACTGTCCAATAGATTGGTGCAACACCTAAAAGTCCTTTCAAAACCGCTGTCGCTTCCGGCCACGCGTTGTAATATAAACAAATCGCTATCGGCACAAAAAGAATGACAACAACCGCTGTCCAAATCCAGATTTTACCGTATTTATCGGTTTTATTCATATATGTACTCATTGCGCACCTCCTAAACTATCATTGGTGTAATAATGATGGCAAAAATCATCGCACCTATCATACTGATAGAAAGTGCATAGGTTTCAAGCCATTTCATATTACATTTTTTTATTAAGAGACCACACACAGCCATAAGAAGTGCCGAGAAAAGCAGAACAAATAGAGGAATAAAACCTGCAAGTCCGCTTCTGATATCTGCAAACACCATACCAAGAAATGCCGAAATCATACCGAGGAACAAAGACGTCATAAAAATATCTCCCCATTTACTGTCCTTGTTTTTCAGCTTTACAACGCCGCCCTGAATCTTCTTCATCAAAATAGGCGGCAGGATAATACTCGGCATAATTCCAAGGGTCATAACCCACGCAATGGCTGAGTACGTTTTCGGGTCTGTAATTGTTTCCGACAAGGAAATTCCGAGTGCATTGGCTGTACTCGTTGCCGCCGGCAATTCGTATGTAATCGCTCCGATAACACTCATACGAATCCACGGAAGAGGAATTCCCAAAAACTTCGACAAAGTCACAACACCAAGCAAAATCGAAACCGCAGGTGCAATGGTAAATACCGTTGTGGACAAAATTGTCTTATTCAATTTCTTCTTATCCATTCCAAGTTCTTTTCCTCGTCTGTAGGCACGTACAAGAAAAAATATCGACTGCGCCAAAACATAAATAATAACGCAGCTTGCAACTATGTACAAAAAAGAACTATTCACATTAAAGTTCATAATAAAACCTCCTCATTTGTTTGTGACCATTATATCACACTCCATACCATAGATTCAACGAAAGGAGCTCCCCTATAGTTTGACTTTTTTCATATAATATCCGAAATCTCCGACCTCAACTCTTTCTCCACCATTTTCAAAATACTCAAAGCCAAACATTCTCGCTGCATTTACTTCCTGCTTATAAAAATTCCCCGGTACACCAATAAAAAAGGTGCTTTTATTTCCTTTGGCAGGACCTAAAATCAGGTGATTGTAATTGTAATATCCGTGAAGTAAAAAAGCATTATTTACGAGACTGTGATACGGATTGCTGAGAGCAATCATATCACTTGGCGTTATCTGAATATAGTCACTTTCCTTTCCCATAAGGTTCACTTTCTTTTTCCCGCTACAAAGCTGTTCCCACTTACTTTTGTAGATTTCCTTCGGTCTTGCATATGGTGCAATTTCCGGATTTACCGGTGGTTCTTCACTTCGTTCTATGGGCACTACTTCTTCTCTATCTTTTTTAGGCATAGTCAGCTCACCACTGATAGTGACAGTGTCTGATACCTTAATTTCATATTTCTTGATTTCATTGTATGAAACACCTTCTTTGAGAAGCTGCTTTTCTTCACAGATTGCAAGTCCCTGACCTTTTCCGTTTTTTATATGTACTTTGCACAGAGTATGTCCCACCGGAAAAACCACAAGAGAAGTATCCGCCTCATAGGAAGGCGGCATATTCATAAGCGCCACCGTAAAAGTACAGGTGCCGTTATAATTCTCCTGTTTAATATATCCCACATTACCTTTGTCCATTTCTCCTTCGTAACGATGTAAATATATTATTTTTCTGTTATACATAAAAAATCTCTCCCTTAGAACATTATATTCCGGGAGAGATTACTTTATGACTAATCCAATTTTTCCAAATATTCAATATAATTTACAACCATAAGGGCAATCTTTAAAGTCATCGCATCGTCAAAATTTCTTACATCAAGCCCTGTAACCTTTTGAAGTTTCTCTATA
>ERZ1032001.73-NODE-73-length-15257-cov-7.427312_pt1 | contig 15257 bp, 13 predicted proteins | sample MGYA00517102_ERZ1032001 | MGnify/ENA primary metagenome ERZ1032001 (study PRJEB33719, sample SAMN04261291) | wastewater metagenome | biome: rural village; feature: human; material: feces | host: Homo sapiens | place: El Salvador | collected 2013-01-07 ... | reverse complement strand
AATCGGTCATTTTTACCATTTGGAACAGAATGAAGCTTATTTATTCAGAGGTTCCTTAGATATTTTCTGCCCTGCAAAAATTACCTCTAGGCAAAAGACGGAGATTCTGTTTGCAGGGCGATTTACCTATCAGAAAAACCCACTTTATGCAGTAGAGGTTTTCGCAGAATACCACAAGATTAACTGTAATTCGCATTTCACAATGATTGGAAAAGGAAAACTGTTACCTAAGATTGAAGAACGTTTGATAAGTTCTGGGCTATCCGACTATGTAACAATTATCCCAGAAACCAGTAAGATGGAAGAATATTACCGTAATGCGGATGTCTTTCTACTTCCATCAAACTACGAAGGACTTGGAATTGTTCTGATCGAGGCACAGGCGTGTGGAACCAAATGCTTGACGAGCAATCAGGTACCTGCTACAACAGACTGTGGTTTGATCCGTTATTTACCGCTGAATAACAATTTCAGGGATTGGGTATTAGAACTCGAACGTATAAAAAACGATCAAAGTATGAGCGTTAATTTTGAAACTCTTGAATTATTTAGTATCCAAAATACGACGAAGCAAATTGAACGCTTATATGAAAGTAGGAGTAAAACAATATGAGATATAGTTATCAAGGAATAATCGAATCCCTTCCTAGGAAGAAAAATTCTAACAGTTCATGGTGGGTTAAGTTATTAATCAGGAAGATTTCTTTTCCATTAACCTTCATGTTTATTAATATGGGTTTTTCTGCTAATGCAGTATCCATTATATCTATCATTGTTGTTCTTGTTGGCTGTGTATGTTATTGCATTCCAGGTAATGGGTGGTTAGTTTCTGCAGTTGTGCTAATTAACTTATGGCTAGTTTTGGATTGTGTTGACGGCAATATTGCACGTTGTAAAAAGCAGAAAACTGTATTTGGCGAGTTTGTTGATGATATCGGTGGGTATTACATTGAGTCGCTTGTTTACCTCGCAATAAGTGTTTTTGTTTTTAATAATGGAGGCGTTTTGATAGGTATGCAATGTCATTGGATTATTGTTGCTGGAGCGCTATCGTCTATTGCCAATATTTTATCTAGACTGATATATAAAGACTACGGTCATTACTCAGTAAAAGCGGACAGAAGTATGCAGGAAGAGCATACAGTTGATGTGCCTAATTCACTGTACTATATCAGAAACCGGGTCAGCAAGGAATTGGGAATCTCAGGTGTATTTATGCCTCTGATCATTGTTTGCGCGATGTGTAATGCATATGATTTGTTGACAATCTTCTATCTGCTATTTAATGGATTTGCACTGCTGTCAACTACTGTAATTTATATATATAAGGCAGATAAGTACGATAGAGAGAATAAACTATAAAAATAGGGAGTGCAGAATATGCATTTTCTGTATGTTGGTTATTATGTAGATGATCGAATTCTCTACGAAATACAAAAACGCAAGATAAACAATATGTCTGTGGCGCGGCAGAATTTTGAGCGTAATCTTCTTAATAATTTGGTTGACGCTTGTGCAGAGGGAGATGCCATTGATTTTGTAAGCTATGTTCCCGTGGACTCGGTATTTTCTGTGCCAGAGTTTTCCTATTTAAAAAACGCTCGAATTAGGCATATTCCGATTAATAAAAAAAGTCTGTTTAGTATGCTGAAGGCTATGAAGTCTTTCCAAGGATACTTGAAATCTCTTGGCGATAATAAACTGAGGAATTTGCGGGTTATCATGTACGATGTCAATCCTGTTTTTTTGATTCCGATCATGATGATCAAATCTAAATATGGGATAAAAACGACGTCTATCTGTGCAGAGGTACCCGCATTACGAAGATCTAGAAATGTACTAAGTAAGATAAAGCATGCTGCTCTATCTGTTTTTATGCAGAAATGTGATGGCTATATTCTATTTGCAAAAGCGATGGTAGAAAAACTACAGTGTTCTCAGAAGCCGTGGACTGTAGTGGAGGGGATCGCACCTCCAAACTTCGGCGTTCCAGTTGGAGACAAGGCTAATATAGTAATGTATGCAGGTGGTCTAGCTGCTGATAACAACATACGCCAGTTGATTGACTGCTGCATACATATGCCAGAGATTAAAGAACTTTGGATTTGTGGATGTGGTCCAGAACAGGACTATGTTGTACAGAAATCAAAGGAGTATGAGAAGATTAAATACTTTGGCATGGTAGAAAATGAAACTGTGCGAAAAATGGAAACACAGGCAAAGGTGCTTGTTAATCTTCGTTCTCCGGAGGCAGAATTGACCTGGTATTCATTTCCTTCAAAGTTGTTGGAGTACATGGCATCTGGAAGCTTTGTGATTTCTACAAGATTAAAAGGAATTCCGGAAGAGTATTTCGATTATGTGTGTTCTCTGCCTATAGCAGAAGAGGAATCCTTACGAAATGCAATGAAAGATGTGTTTAAGATGAAAAACGAAGAATATGTTAGTAGATGTGCGGCGGCACAAATGTTTATCCAGGGTAATAAAAATGCCGAAACTCAAGCAAAAAAAATAATTGATTTTGTGTATAGGGAATTTCCTATAGATTGAAAAATTAACATTTTTATATGGCTATTCTGAAAGTACAGAATATGATAACCTTGCGGAGGAGATAAGTTTGGAATTACGAAGAAAGATAAATAAACTTATCAAAATACCATTTTTTATATTACTAAAATATATTGACCGCCAGAAATATGCTCGCAAACTTGGCGTGAATTTTGGAGAAAATTGCCACTTTTATGGGGATATATCTTGGGGAACAGAACCGTGGATTATTACATTAGGAAATAATGTACATGTTACGGCCGAGTGTCGTTTCGTTACACACGATGGCGCCACACTGTTATTCCGTGATAGAGAACCTACTCTGGAATTGACCAGGCCAATTACAGTGGGCCATAATGTATACATTGGTACACGTAGTATAATCATGGGTGGAGTAAATATCGGGAGCAATATTATTATAGGTGCGGGATCAATAGTTACGCATGATATACCTGATAATTCTGTTGCAGTCGGTGTTCCTGCTAAAGTAATAAAAACTGCAGATGAGTATTTTGAAAAAGCAAAAAAGGAATCTATTAAATTGGGCCATTTAAAATATGAGGAAAAAGATCGCGCACTGAAGGCGTACTACGGGTATTTTAAGTAATGTTTTCTGTAACATCGGGGGATTTTAACATTATGAAGAAAGTGCTCATATGCGTGAAAAAATCACGTACAGATTCTTATGTAGGTGGCGTGATTACTATAGTCAATAACTACCTCGCTAATTTTCAAAAATTTAGTAGGGGTGGCTATAAACTGAGTTTATTTGATTACCATATGAAACGTTGCTTCCAAAATAGTAAGATCAATAATGTGATTTACGGTTTTGCGCAATGTGGTGCGATACAACGTCGCCTGAGAGATCAACAATATGATGTGGTCCATATCCACACCTCCTGTCAATTTCTCTATCTAAAGGACGTTTGGCTTGCCCGTACGATTAAGAAAAAGAGAAATATTCCTGTATATATCACAATTCATGTCGGTGCAGCAGATACTGTTTTTAAACGTATCGGGTTTACTGGAAAACAAACGATTCACTGGATCAACAAGTATGTAGATAAAGTTATTTTCCTATCTGATAAGATTCGTGATGAGTTTATTCAGCTCGGTATGATACCGGAAAGGGGAACTGTACTTAGAAATTTCCACAATCTTGAAAAAGTGCCAGTGGATCAGGAATTACCAGCTATAGCACAGCTACACCTCCTTTTCGTTGGTGCGATCCATCGAGATAAGGGAATTTTGGAATTGCTGACGGCATTGATCGCATTGCCTGCTATTGATTTTCATTTGGACATTTGCGGCATGCTGACGGATCAATCCATCAAAGCTGAAGTTGAAGAACTGATCTCAAAACTGGGAAGCCGAGTAACATTGCATGGCTATGTCAAGGGACAGAAAAAGGCCGCCCTTTTCCATAGAGCGGATGTTTTACTATTGCCTTCCTACCACGAGGGATTCCCTCTAGTAATTTTGGAAGCGTTAGCTAGTGGTTGTGCAATTATTTCTACCCCGGTTGGTGCTACGCCGGAAGTGTTGGATGAGAGCAATGCAGTATGGGTGCCGATTGGATGCAGTGAAGCGATTCGAAATGCCATTATCAGGTTGGCAGAGGACGAAACCTTACTGATGAATATGAAGCAGGAGAACCGGAATTTGAGTGGGGATTATTCTGTTGAGAGCCATATTCAGAAGCTGTGCCAAATTTATGATGAGCAATTAAAGGGTTAGTTGAAATGAAGCTTGTACTACACAAAAAAGAAAATAAAATACGCTTAGTCATAATCAGTTTTTCCCTATTCGTTGCACTGATGTTGTTCCAGACCTCCTATATGCGTTTAGGTACTTTGACAGCTTCTGCAACTTTACTTCTTACCATCGGCACATATTTTCTACAGGGAAAGGGCTTGCAAGGGAGATTGTCGCTGAATAGAGCTAGTGTATGTCTTCTTGTATTTCTGGTGTATTCTGTTTTACTGACGCTCCTAAAGGGAATGCGGCCCAGTGGCTTTGTTAGATATATTGCGCAGATCATTATGTGCTTGCTGCTGTTTTCTGTGGAATTGAATCAACGGGAACACAATTATCTGAAAAAGGTATTCACTGTAGCTGCTACAGTTTATTCAATCTTGATCATTCAAGCCTATTCTGCCAATTCCAGAGCTGGTTATTATCATCAGGATGTCTTGATTTTTAACACGTCTTTTGATCCGAACATGATCGGAATCCCTCTGGTTGCAGCGACAAACTTGTTCTTGGATAATATTCTAAAAAAACAATATCGGAAGTCCTCAATTGTTATGTATGCCGTTAATGCAGCAGCAATTGTGTATACGGCATCCAGAGGAAGTACTGTAGCGTTACTGTGTTCCAATTTGCTGTTGATTGCTCTGTTCTTGCTGAAGAGGAATCTGAAAGTTGGTCGAAAAGCATTATACTTAGTAATTCCGGTTATGGTAGCGATGGTTTTGTCGCAGATCCTGAGCATTATTTTTCCCACGGAATGGGCGCGGATCACATCTATCGATGTTGGTGACGGCACTGGACGTCTACGGCTATGGCGAACTGCGTTACAGGACTGGTGGAACTCCCCACTTCTCGGAAATGGCCTGGGTTATGCGTACTATGCTCACCAAAAGGCAACGCATAATACCTATCTGCAGGTTTTATGCGAAACAGGCCTGATTGGCTTTATGTTGGCATCTTTTTTTGCACTTCCAATGCTTAAAAAGGCGTTTACGAGAGATGCAGCGCTATTTTGTATGTTGATCGGCATTTTAGTACAAATTGCATTCTTGGATGCAGTGGACAACCGTTGCCTTTGGATCGTGATGAGTTGGATTGCTATGCTCCCACAGGGAGATAGAAAGGAGTAAATTCATGAAACAGCTTTTAAAGAGGCTTATCCAAAAGTATAGAAAAAGAAAGCTAGGAGCATGTGGTGAAAATACATATATAGCCAGAAATTGTACTTTGTCAGGAAATATTCATCTAGGTTCAAATATAGTTTTGGGAATGGGATCACATTTTGTATCTACGCGGGCAAATTTATATATTCATGACCATGTGATTTTCGGACCCAATGTTACAATCTACACTGGTGATCATCCTATGAATGTGATTGGAAAGCACATTTCTGAACTGACAGATGCAGATAAAACAGATCCTGCTTTGGATCAGGATGTAATCATCGAATCTGGTTGCTGGATCGGAACTCATGCGATTATATTAAAAGGTGTAACAATTGGAAGAGGTAGCATAATTGGTGCGGGGGCAGTAGTAACAAAAGATGTTCCACCGTATTCTATTTATGTCGGAGTACCATACTCACGTACAGCTACACGGTTTGATAGAAAGAAAATTGAGGAACATGAAAGATTACTTAGAGAATGTGGGAAGAAACCTGATACGATGAGTTGAATTTTGTTGCAAATAGATTATTACAACAGAAAACTCATGGAAAGTAGCATTTATATGAATAAGTATCGTCTAAAAGTACAAAGGTATATTCATGCGACACGAGGCGTTTTGGTGCTATGTATCGCTTGGGCGGTCCTCCATTTGATTCGTAGAGACTTGCTTCGGCAGAAAATATGGCTTGTATGTGAAAAGCGTAACGAAGCTAGAGACAATGGATACCACTTTTATAAATACTTAAAAGAAAGTCATCCTGAAATAAATTCCTATTATGTAATTACCAAAGACGCTGCTGACCTTCATAAAGTACAGGCACTGGGAAATGTAATTTTTGCAGATAGTTTCAAGCATACGTTATATTTTCTGGCCGCGGTTAGGAGTATCAGTTCTCAAGCATATGGTGCATTCCCGTTTGGATTTAATCAGAAAGAACTGAAAATTGCAAACAGAATGTGTAATCCGAAGCAGAAAACAATATTTCTTCAGCATGGAATTATAAAAGATGAGCTGTCTCATAACGCGTTTGACTATAAGAAAACAAATATTGACTACTTTGTTTGCTCGGCAACCAGAGAATATAGATTTGTAAAAGAGCAATACGGGTATCCAGATGAAGCGATTGGGTGCGTAGGATTATGTAGGTTTGACAATTTGCACAGGTCTGCTGAGTTAAAGGAAAAAATAATCTTAGTAATGCCTACTTGGCGTATGTGGTTGAAGAGAGCGAAAGATAATGTTCTCTTAACTCAGGCAGAGGTTGAATCTTTTAAAAGTAGTGAGTTTTTTAGGCAATATACAAGGTTGCTGGCATCTTCTGAGCTGCTTGGATATTTAAAGAATTATGGATATAAGCTGTATTTTTATGTGCATTACCAGCTACAGGATTATTCGGAACTATTTCATGAGTTTTCAAACGATTTGATAATAATTGCAGACAGGTATCACTATGATGTGCAAGACCTGCTGATGAGAGCTGGGATACTAGTTACTGATTATTCAAGTGTTCAATTCGATTTTGCATATATGAATAAGCCTATCGTTTATTTTCAGTTTGATAAAGATCGGTTTGAGGGTAAACACTACAAGAAAGGCTATTTCAAGTATGAAGAAGATGCTTTTGGACCATGTTGTAAAGATGCGGAAGTGGTATCTCGGATTCTACAAGATTTGATGCACAGTGGTGGAACTCAGCCAGAAATGTATCAAAAACGCATAGATGCTTTCTTTAATATTCGTGATAACGAAAACTGTAAGAGAACTTTTGATGTAATAAGCAGTCTATAATGTATTTTTATAGAAAAACAATGAAAAAAAAGATTATATTGAATATGTTTTCCTCACTGCTGCTTGAGATTGTGAGTTTGATATGTGCTTTCATACTACCAAGACTTATCCTAGTCAATTTTGGGTCGACATATAATGGAATAGTAACTTCTGTAACCCAATTTTTGTCATTTGTCACACTTCTTCGTGGTGGTGTCGGTGGGGTAACGCGTGCTGCGCTTTACGGGCCTTTAGAGGAACGCGATGACAATAAAATTAGTAGTATCTTAAAAGCTACAGAAAAATTTATGCGCCGAGTTGCATATATTTTTGCTGTATTTTTGCTGGTAGTGGCTGCAGTCTATCCCTTTCTGGTGAATGAGGAGTTTGATTGGTTTTACACTTTTACGTTAGTTTTAATTCTGGGCATTAGCACTTTTGTGCAGTATTATTTTGGTATTAGTAATCAGATGCTGCTTCAGGCTGATCAGCGGCAGTATGTCTACTCATATCTACAGACAGCGGCAACAATACTAAATACAATAATTTCTGTATTACTGATTAATGCGGGTGTTGAGTTTCGCTTGGTGAAACTAGGAAGTGCACTTGTATTTTGCTTAATACCGTTGGCGTTGTATTCCTATGTTCACCGAAAATACCGTATAATTAAAGATGCTCCAATGGATAATTCTGCACTAACCCAGCGTTGGGATGCATTTGCACATCAGATTTCGGCTTTTGTACACGCCAACACTGATGTTGTTCTGCTAACTTTATTCAGTAATCTCTATCAAGTATCGATTTATACTGTATATACCATGGTGACCAATGGTATAAGAAAGTTTGTCAACATCTGCTCTAATGGAATTGATGCTGCAATAGGTAAATTGTTGGCTAGAAATGAAAACTGTATACTTAACAAGGGCATTGAAATGTACGAGTGGGTTGTTCACATAGTTTCAACCATATTTTTTGTGTGTACAGCAATGCTTATCGTACCCTTCGTTATGATATATACTAATGGGGTAGAAGATACAAACTATTTTCAGCCTGCATTGGGCTACCTGCTGTGCATCTCTCAGTTTGTCACATGTATCCGACTTCCATACCAGAATGTGGTTGAGGCGGCGGGGCAATTTAAACAGACAAAGAATGGAGCAATCGCAGAAGCAGTTATCAATATTGTTGTGTCCATACCAATGATTATACTTTGGGGAAGTGCTGGTGCAGTTATGGGAACAATTATGGCAATTGCTTTCCGCACCATCCAGTATGCTTGTTATGCATCTTGCGAGATTCTGAAACGGCCATCTAGCGTGTTTATTAAAAGATTCTGTGTTTCTGGTGGTGTAATTATAACCCTCATGGGAACATATATGTTACTGGATATTGACCAGTATTTGCTCAATGTTAGTACTTATTTTGAGTGGACAATTAGCGCAGCATTTGTGTTTATAGTAGTAACTGTAGTAACGCTCACGGTTAATTTGCTGTTTTATCCGAAGGTGACAAGAATAATCATTGACGAGATTAGATCACTTGTAAAAATGAGAAGATAATACATGAGGTGCTAGTGATGCGGATATCCAATATAGAACTGAAAAATAAAACGATCTTAATTACCGGCTCTGCCGGTTTCATTGGATCCAACCTGGTCCTGGAACTCCTCCGCACCGTGTCCCCCATCACCATCATCGGTCTGGACAACATGAACGACTACTATGATGTGTCCATCAAGGAGTATCGTCTGGCCGAGATTGAGAAGGAAGCAGCGAAGCATCCTGAATCCCGTTGGGAGTTCATCCGGGGAAATATTGCAGATAAGGCATTGGTTGAGTCCTTGTTTGAAAAGTATCAGTTCTCAGTGGTGGTGAATCTGGCGGCCCAAGCAGGTGTGCGGTACTCTATTACCAACCCAGATGTGTACATTGAATCCAATGTGATTGGTTTCTACAACATCCTGGAAGCCTGCCGCAAGTATCCCGTGGAGCATCTGGTCTATGCCAGCTCCAGCTCTGTTTACGGTTCCAATGAGAAGATCCCCTATTCCACCGACGACAAGGTGGACAACCCGGTGTCTCTCTATGCAGCCACCAAGAAAAGCAACGAGCTGTTTGACCATGCCTACAGTAAGCTTTACAACATCCCCTCCACCGGTCTGCGGTTCTTCACTGTCTACGGCCCTGCCGGACGGCCTGACATGGCCTATTTCGGCTTTACCAACAAGCTCCGCCAAGGCAAGACCATTCAGATTTTCAACTATGGCAACTGCAAGCGGGACTTTACCTATGTGGATGACATCGTAGAGGGTGTGAAGCGAGTCATGCAGTGCGCTCCGGAAAAGACCGTTGGTTCTGATGGACTGCCTGTGCCCCCCTACCGAGTATACAACATTGGCAACAACAGCCCCGAGAATCTGCTGGACTTCGTGGATATCCTGCAGCAGGAGCTGATCGCCGCTGGGGTTCTGCCGGAGGACTATGATCTTGAGGCACACAAAGAACTGGTGCCCATGCAGCCCGGTGATGTGCCCATCACCTATGCGGACACCTCCGCCCTGGAACGGGACTTCGGCTTTAAGCCTAGCACCTCCCTCCGGGAAGGTCTGCGGAAGTTTGCCCGGTGGTATAAAGAATTCTATCTCTAAGCGCAACAAAGGAGTGTAGAAATGACAACAGAATCGGTATTATTCGCATTGCTGCGAGCAGCAGTATGCGGCGAAGTGCTGAGCGAAGAGGTTGTCGCCGCCTGCACTCCTTCTATATTATCCAAAGTATATCATCTTGCTGCCAAACATGACCTGGCCCACTTGGCAGCCCATGCCCTGGAAAATCTAACATTATCAGAGAATGAGATTCTGAAGAAATTCAAAGCAGCAAAATCCCAGGCGATTTATCGATACATGCGGCAGGACTTTGAGTATCACAGAATTTGTAATGCTCTGGAACAGGGAAACATACCATTTATTCCTCTGAAAGGTGCTGTTCTCAGAGATCAATACCCGCAAGCTTGGATGCGGACGAGCGTGGATCTGGATGTCTTGGTTCATCCGGAGGATGTAACAAGAGCTGCGGATATTCTGGAAGCAAAACTCTCTTATAAAATAGAAGGGCGTGCCACCCATGATGTCTCCCTGCAAACACCGGGCGGTGCTCATATCGAACTGCACTTTGATCTGGTAGAGGAAGGCCGCGCCAGTTCTGCCAAGGCTGTTCTGGACAAAGTCTGGGAAATTGCTGTGCTTAAAGATGGCAGTGACTTTTGCTATGAGCTGCCCGATGCTTGGCTCTATTTCTACCACATTGCCCACATGGCAAAGCACTTTGAGGTTGGAGGCTGTGGAATTCGTGCATTTCTGGATCTGTGGCTTTTGGAAAATATTGCTGCGGGAGATCCAAACCACCGACGTGTCATGTTGGAGCAGGGAGGGCTGCTCCGGTTTACGCAGGCTGCGGTCAAATTGAGCCGTGTGTGGTTTAGTTGTGAGGCCCCGGATGACCTATCCCAAAGACTGGAGCAATTTATCCTTCAGGGGGGGATCTTTGGTTCCTCCGGCAACCGTGTTGCCTTGAACCAACAGAATCGAGGGGGAAAGCTGGCCTATCTGATCTCCCGCATTTTTATCCCTTATGAAAAATTAAAACGCTACTATCCCATTTTGGAAAAATACCGCTGGCTAACCCCATTTATGCAGGTCCGACGCTGGTTTATGCTGCTAAAACCGGATGTTGCTCGTATGGCCAAAAGGGAACTGGCAGCAAATAATACCCTTACCCAGCAGGATGCGAAAAAGGTAAGTAAGCTATTAAACGACATTGGACTTTGCAGGTCTTCCTGGTAGTCTGGGAAATGTACATATATTAGGAGTAATTTATGAAAATCGCAGTAGCAGGTACAGGCTATGTTGGCCTGTCCATGGCAGTTCTTCTGGCCCAGCATCACAGTGTTACCGCTGTGGATGTGGTGCCGGAAAAGGTGGCCCTGATCAATGAGAAAAAATCTCCCATCCGGGATGAATATATTGAGAAATATCTGGCGGAGAAGGATTTGGATCTGACTTCCACACTGGACGGCAATGCCGCGTATGTGGATGCAGAAATCGTAGTGATTGCAGCTCCGACCAATTATGACAGCAAGAAGAATTTCTTTGATACCTCTGCGGTGGAGGCTGTCATCCGGCAGGTGTTGGCTGTCAATCCCAATGCTATCATGGTCATCAAGTCCACTATCCCAGTGGGTTTCACGCAGTACATCCGAGAAAAGACGGGCAGCAGGAATATCCTGTTCAGCCCGGAATTTCTGCGGGAGAGCAAGGCTCTGTATGACAATCTCTATCCCAGCCGGATCATTGTTGGCACAGATTTGAATGATGAACGGCTGGTGCAGGCAGCCCATACCTTTGCAGGACTCCTCCAGGAAGGTGCCATCAAGGAAGACATTGATACCCTCTATATGGGCTTCACGGAAGCGGAGGCTGTCAAGCTGTTTGCCAACACCTATCTGGCCCTCCGGGTCAGCTTCTTCAATGAGCTGGATACCTACGCGGAAATGAAGGGCCTGAACACCCGGCAGATCATTGATGGCGTGTGTCTGGACCCCCGAATCGGCGGGCATTACAACAACCCCTCCTTCGGCTATGGAGGCTACTGTTTGCCCAAGGATACCAAACAGCTGCTGGCCAACTACCAGAATGTGCCGGAGAATCTTATCGAGGCCATTGTGGAAAGCAACCGGACGAGAAAAGATTTCATTGCTGACCGCGTCTTGGAAATGGCTGGTTATTACAGCGCCAACAGTCATTGGGATGCCAGCAGGGAAAAAGAGACCACGGTCGGTGTCTACCGTCTGACCATGAAGACAGACTCCGACAACTTCCGCCAGAGCTCCATCCAGGGTGTCATGAAGCGCATCAAGGCCAAGGGTGCCAAGGTCATCATTTACGAACCCGCTCTGGAAAATGGCACCACCTTCTTCGGAAGCTATGTGGTTAACGACTTGGCAGCCTTCAAGGCCCAAAGCCAAGTGATCCTCGCTAACCGCTATGACGCTGCCCTGGAAGATGTGAAAGAAAAAGTCTACACCAGAGACCTCTATTCACGGGACTAAATTCCTTTGATTATATGCACCCGCACAGATTGCGATCAAGGCGTGAGGAGGCACCACTCTTGATCGCAAGGCTAAATGACAATGCCTGAGAAAAATCAATTGGGAGATGCTATTGTGATGGTGTATCATTACCAACCGTGTAAGCGTAAATTCTAACCGTATTCTGGGGTAGCAAGCATTGCCTCTAGGTACACAAAGGTACCTAAGAGGCACTTCAGGGGTGCCCCCTATGACCCCGGATCTCCCGCGATGCGGGAGTTGCGCAGGGCGCAATCGGCTTCGCCTTTAAGGTTTGCAGAAGCAAAAATGGAACTTTCTAAAAGTCATTTACAGCATTGACAGGGCCCCTTCAACATGCTACACTAACCACAAGAAGCCGCAGAGCTTCTTCGGTTTTCGTTTTTCTGCATACCGAATAGGACAGGATGCTGTCTAGGGAATGCGTTCAAGGGGGCGGAACCGGCTGAGGGGGGCGCAGGTTGGGCTGTCCCGGAAAGTGTTGGTCTTCGTCAGGACACTGGCGGCGAAGGGATCACACAAGCCGAACCAAAGTATAGAGCGGAGCGAACAGCTGCTTCGCGGGAAATAGGCTCTTGTGGGCGTATTTCACTTGCTTTCTTTTAAGAGAAGGCAGGTGAGATGCGCCCATTTTTTGTATGCGTTCGACACATTTTTCGGAGGAAAAACCAATATGAATTAAAGAATCAAAATGATTTCCAAAAGGGAGGAACCCTATGAAACAGGAGGAAGCTCGGATTGCTCTGTACTCCCGAAAGTCAAAATTTACCGGCAAAGGTGAGAGTATTGCCAATCAGATCGAGCTTTGCAGGGAACATGTACGGAATACGATGGGACAGGAGGCGGTAGAGCGGTGCGTAGTATTTGAGGACGAGGGCTTTTCCGGAAAAGATTTGAAACGGCCGGCCTTTCAGCGGATGATGGAGCAGGTGCGGCAGAAAAGGATTTCTGTAATTGTGGTCTATCGATTGGACCGGGTCAGCAGAAATATCAGCGATTTTTCCGGCCTTATTGATGAACTGACCAAACAGAATGTGGCTTTCGTATCCATTCGGGAGCAGTTTGATACCAGCACCCCCATGGGCAGAGCAATGATGTTTATTATTTCCGTTTTCTCCCAGCTGGAACGGGAGACGATTGCAGAACGGATTCGGGACAATATGCACGAACTGGCGAAGACCGGTCGCTGGCTGGGAGGGAATACGCCTACCGGATTTACTTCGGAAAGTGTTGCCAATGTGACCGTGGACGGAAAGGCCCGGAAAGCCTGCAAGCTGAAGCTGATCCCGGAGGAAGGAGAACTGGTACAGACAATTTTTGACCTGTACACACAGACGGATTCCCTGACGGCGGTGGAGGCGGAGCTGCTGCGCAGGCATTTGCGGTCCAAACAGGGGAATAATTTCAGCCGCTTTACGATCAAGGGAATCTTACAAAACCCGGTGTATGCAACGGCAGATGAGCAGGCGCATCGGTATTTTGAAGAAAAAGGGATATTTTTGTTTTCCGGGCAGGAGGCCTTTGACGGTCAGCACGGACTGATGGTGTATAATCGGACGGATCAGGAGAAAGGAAAGGCGACAAAGTATCTTCCTGAGACAGAATGGATTGTGGCAGTGGGAGAGCACCCCGGACTAATCCCGGCGAAGCAGTGGATTGATGTGCAGCAGTCGCTGGAACGGAATAAGTGCAAAGCTTACCGCAAGGCCCGAAGTAATGAGGCCCTGCTGACGGGCCTGCTGTACTGCACCTGCGGGGAGCGGATGTATCCAAAGCTGACCCAGCGGCAGACCCCCGAGGGGGATGTGATTTATAACTATGTATGCAGGATGAAGGAGCGTAGTAAGCGGGAGCGCTGCCGCAGCCGCAACGCTGGGGGCAACGCGCTGGATGCGGCAGTGCTGGAACAGCTGAAAGGCCTGACGGAGGAAGACAGCGTATTTGGACTTCAGCTGGAAAAGAACCGCAGATTTTACGCAGACAGCCGGGAACAGCAGGAAAACCAGCTGACCCGGCTGCAGGAAGAACAGAAAGCCAACGAGAAAACCATTGACGGACTCATCGACAGCCTTGCTATGGTAGGAGATTCTGTTGCAAGGCCCCGGGTGCTGAAACGCATCGAAGACTTGACCGAGGCAAACCGGCAGCTGGAAGAGCGAATCCGGGAATTGGAGGGACTGCATTTAGACAATGATTTGGGCGAAGTGAGCTTCGATATGCTGCGGCAGACACTGGGGATGCTCCAAACCAGCATTCCCGGTATGACGGTGGAGGAAAAGCGGGCGGCGGTCCGGGCGGTAGTCCGCAGGGTGGTCTGGGATGGAGAAACGGCACACCTGCTGCTGTTCGGAGATGCAGAGGGAAGCATCGAATTTCCGGAGCTTCCCCAGATCCTGGGGGAGACGGATACTGCGGAAGAAGTGTCGGATTTCTCGGAAAATGAGGGGGAAAAGGCGCCTTCTGAGAGGCGTTGGTGTGAGGGTAGCAAATGAGATCCTGATGCACTTTCGTTCCCAGAAAAAGAGCGCACAGGATGTTTCCTTGTCAGATTTTATCGAGACCGGAACCGATGGTGCGCCGCTGGAACTGATGGACGTGGTGGCAGAGGAGGGGGACCTGCTGGAGCAGGTGTCTACCCGGGAACAGGTGCAGCAGCTTCGCCGGGCCATTGCCCGCTGCCTGACATCACAGGAACGGCAGGTCATCGAGCTTCGCTATGGCCTGGGCGGTCAAAGCCCCAAACGCCAGCGGGAGGTGGCCCAGATCACCGGCATCAGCCGAAGTTATGTATCCCGGATTGAGAAAAAGGCTTTGCAGAAGCTGAAAGAAGAGTTGGAGCAGAAATTGAATATTCCGACGTCTGAGAGCACCCAGTCCGGGCGGTGAGAGCCACCGTTCCG
>ERZ1032001.71-NODE-71-length-15534-cov-6.835131_pt1 | contig 15534 bp, 10 predicted proteins | sample MGYA00517102_ERZ1032001 | MGnify/ENA primary metagenome ERZ1032001 (study PRJEB33719, sample SAMN04261291) | wastewater metagenome | biome: rural village; feature: human; material: feces | host: Homo sapiens | place: El Salvador | collected 2013-01-07 ... | reverse complement strand
AAACCTACTGCAAGCCACAGCTGAGTTACCGCACCCAGGTGGGCTACGAAGACCGGATTTACAAGCACATCATCCCGGAAATCGGGCAGATTCCACTGAACAAGCTGACTCAGAATGACCTGCAGCAGTTCTACACCCGGCTAAAGACCAGCGGACGGCTGATTTTCGTAGAACAGCACGGCCCCGGACTGTCCGACCGGATGGTTCGGGTCTGCCACGCAAGCTGCAGTGCCGCCCTGAAACGGGCGGTGCAGGAGGGGCTGATCCGGTTCAATCCCGCCACAGGGTGCAAGCTGCCGCCGAAGAAAAGCGGCGAGATGCAGATCCTGACTCAGGAGGAAATGCAGAGGTTTCTGATCCAGGCGAAGCAGGATGGGTACTACGAATTGTTCCTGCTGGAGCTGGGCACGGGGCTGCGGCTGGGGGAGATTCTGGCTCTTCAATGGACGGATCTGAACTTCACCACCGGGGAACTTCGGATCACCAAATCTGCCACTTTTATCGAGAAAGAACTGGTCGTTACAGAACCGAAAACCAAGTCCTCCATCCGCTCCATCATCCTGCCGCCCAGCCTGCTGAAGGTGCTGTCGGAATACAAGAAGACGGTGAAATCCCGGTGGATGTTCCCGTCCCCGGTGAAAGATGATGCGCCCATTGTACCAAGTTACGCACGGCGGCGGATGCAGCAGACCCTGGAACGGGCGGGGTGCAAAAAGGTGCGGTTTCACGATCTGCGGCACACATTTGCGACGATGGCACTGGAACATGGCATGGATGTGAAGACCCTGTCCACCATTATTGGCCATGTTTCCTCGGCAACGACCCTGGATATTTACTCCCACGTCACCGATACCATGCAGAAGCAGGCGGCAGTGAAAATCGACCGCCAGATCGGCAAAACCGATGCCCCAATGCCGGAAGAGGAGAAGAAGCAGCAGCCCATCAACCAGAAGAATTTCCAACCCTACCAGCCCAAGCATCGCAAACCCGGAACTGGCTGTGTCTACCAGATCAATGACCACCTCTGGGAGGGAAAATACTCTCCCAGAGATGCCCACGGCAAACGAATCTCCCGCAATGTCTACGCCAAAACCCGTGAAGAGTGCGAAGCAAAACTGGCGGTGATGATAGAGGAAGTGAAGAAGGAAATTGCTGCGGAGAAGGAAAAACTTGATAAGAAAACGGCAGGGTAACAGCGGTTACCCTGCCAAAATTTGAATAGGTATGAACTTTTAGTTTTTCCACTCGTCGTCATATACATCGAGAGATAGTGGAATAAAAATCTTATTGGAGTTTTTGCATTCATCCATTGCATTTTTGTAACATGAGTTGAACGCAAAGACTGTATAAAACAGAACGGCGCGTACCAGCTGCAAAACCTGAAGGGCTTGTAAACACAAATCACTATAGCCGACCTGGTACTCCATTTTATCTTCGTCTGCCAATTCTTCGTCAAGTGGTGTGTTACAGTGATCTAGAATTCTTAAATATCTATGTTCAATAGTATTTCGCAAACGCCTAAATGTTTTATAACTTCCATCTTTGTATGCGAGATCCTTAGCAACCCAATACAATGGCGAAAAATAGCTGTGTAGGCTAATCTCTTGTTCGATGCCCTTATACCAAGATTCAAAACTAATTTTTGATGTTTTTTGATTCTTCCCGCGTACAAAATCACTACACAGCATGCCGACTTTATCAAGTATGCCATATGCAGTTTTTAGGGAAGTTTTTATTAGTTCACTACGATAGCCTATTGCCGGGTAATCCAATGTGTTAATCAGTAAAATATCTCTTTGTGATTCGTGGGGATCAATGCCGTCAAAACCTTCCTCGGCAAGATATAAAAAGTATCTAGCCATGTTGAATTCTTGCTTTAAAGTATTGAACCAGGAATAATATGAAAGCGTGTTGTCTTCCGAAAAATAACCGATGCCCATATTGGGAATATGTAAGTCATCTACATTGGATTTCTTTTGATATATATTTCTGAAGGACAACGCCAACTGTTTTTCGCGGCACCAAATTCGATAGTTTTGCTGGGGCAGCCCCAATTCTTCAATTTCTGAATCGGAGAAATCTGCGTATACCTTAATTTGTTCGTATTTCTGAGCAATGAGTCGCTGAACATATTCCTTGGCTTGGCAGAAGCTATGGTATATATCTTCCGACATGGTGCTACTGGGATGGTACTTTTCAATGAGAAACTGGTAGTGTAATACTGATTCGATCAAGGTTTCTTTTTGCTCGCTCTCATCCAGTGAGTGAGCAGACAACGCGTATAGCTTAGCAGCATAATTGCCAAGAGCCATATCAAGGGATAATTTGATTGGCTCAAGTACGGCAATTGACTCAACTATTCTTCCTGTTTCGTGATAAAGGTTGGCCAGGTTTGTGTGTACTTGCAACATCCAAGTCTTCGATATTTTAGAATCTGTACTTGCCTCGTTTAATTCAATTGCCTTGCGGAAGTAAGAAAGTCGCTGGACAGTATAATCCATTCTCATTTCGTCAAATGAGGGGAAATTACTAAAAGGAGGGCGACCTTGAATTTGGCAATAAAGCCTAGAAGCTATTTCTAACAAGACTGTCAGATAGTTTGCCTTAGTATAGTAGAAAATTGCTTGAAAATCTACACTTTGCTTTGATAAATCAATCGCAAGGAATTCACTCTCAATCTCATTAACTTTTTGCAACAGGACAGTTGAATCCTGCTGGGCATTATTCAAATCTTGCAGGGTATCAATATGTTGACCAATTATGGTAATGTCAGTAAATTCTGAAGCATTCATACTGTTACCTCCTAGGTGTTGATTATTTGGGAACTGGAGTTATATGTACCTGATTAATGGCTGTGATAAAAACTGCATATTCTTCAATTCATTAATTGCATCATAGATAGTATATCGAAAAATGGAATTAAAGACAAGTTTGCCAGAGTAAAATCTGTACCGCTATAAACAAAGAAAAGACCTTCAACATTCAGGGTGAATGCTGAAGGTCAGAATATTATGCTTGGGATTCAAGAGAAACAGAAGGCAGGTTGCCGAGGTTGTTGTTTTCACTGCCGTCGGGGACGGATTTCAGTATTCGGTATCTCCACGGTGGGCGATGCCGACACCGGAGATCTGACCTCGCTTAGCCATATCTACTGCCTGCTGTTTTTCCACAATGGAATTGTCGGAAAGCTGATACCCGGTGATCCTGCCGCCTTCTTTTACAAGTCCGACGATTCGGTTGGCATTGGAATTTACCCGCGGAATCTGATCTAAGGTCTGCGTTACAAATCCTTGTCCATCCATATTCATCGCTCCTTTAAGCACTAGTTTTCGCTAAAGAGCAGAGAATATTCAAACAGTAGAATAAGCATTGAAAACAGCCGAAATTTATACTATACTAAGCATATATCCTCAAAAAGTATAGGATGGATGGTATTCGCATGGGACTGTTTTCTAAGTTGTTCAAGAAAAAGAATACGGTGGCGGCTCAGAATGTTCTAACTGAAGTGACTTCTCCCGAATGCAAGAAACTACTTGCGTTCAAAAAGCAGATGGATAGGTTACTCTCGGATGATCATTATGTGGCGAGAAGTGAATACAGCCATATGTTAATCGAGGCCAAAGCGACCATCGATTATTTTGAGGTGCTCAAAAGCAGCGGCATGTTAAAATCATTCTGTGCGAATAACGGTGTTGATGTTTACCTGGTAGAAAGTGCGTTGGTTGCTTTTAGGGACTTTTCAAATTTGGTTGATCAACACAATGAAGCATATATCCGAAGCGCAATGGTAACTGAGAAGCGGTATCTAGACAATATTTTGCATGAAGTAGATCCGGTCATCATGCTGGATGATGATCAGCGACGTGTTGTGCTGACAGACGAGGACTATTGCTTGGTTATCGCTGGAGCTGGAGCAGGTAAAACCACGACAGTGGCAGCTAAGGTTAAGTATCTCGTTGAGAAGAAAGGGGTAGACCCTGAACAGATTTTGGTTGTATCCTTTACTAACAAGGCAGTTCAAGAGCTTCGTGACAAACTGAATCGCGATTTGAAAATCGACTGTCCTATTGCAACATTCCACTCTACCGGCAATGCGATTCTGCGCAAGCAGCACCCCGAAAAACTGAATATTGTCGATTCGGGAAGATTGTACTTTGTGATACAGGATTACTTTAGAGATTCTGTTCTGAAGAACGAGAGTCTGGTCAACAATCTGATTATGTTCTTCTCGTCCTATTTTGATGCGCCGTATGAAGGTAAGGATCTGAATGGCTTTTTTAATAAAATTGCCAAGAGCAACTTCTCGACCATGCGCAGTGAACTAAATGAATTCCAAAGAGAGGTCATTGATAGAAGAACGAAGAAAGCTGTTACGATTCAAAATGAAGTCATGCGTTCCCATCAGGAGGTGGAGATTGCAAACTTCTTGTATCTGCACAACATTGACTATGAATATGAGCCGCTGTACAGATATGATATTGTGATGGCAAAGAAGCCGTATACCCCTGACTTTATTATTCGCCAGGGAGATAAGGTGGCATATATTGAGCACTTTGGCATTACTCAAGAAGGCAAGAATGACCGATTCAGCGATGATGAGTTGACTGCCTACAAAAAGGCAATCAATGATAAGGTAGCTCTGCATAAGAAGCACGGCACCACGTTGATTTACACATTCTCCAAGTATTCAGATGGCAGGACACTATTGGAACACTTGCAAGAAGAACTGGAGAAGAAAGGATTCGATATCACAGCTCGTTCCAGTAAGGAAGTTATGGAAAAGCTGGTATCTACAGAGGAAAACCGGTATATCCGTAAGCTTGTCAATCTGATTTGTAGATTCATTACTAACTTCAAAACAAACGGATTTACAGCTGACGATTTCCAGAGAATGTATCACTCTACGCAGAATGTTCGAACACGCTTGTTCCTGAACATCTGCAACGATTGCTACCTGGAGTATCAGCGGTACTTGAAAGAGAATGATGCAGTTGACTTTGAGGATATGATCAATGAATCCGCTCGGGTTCTGAGAGAAGTAAAGGAAATGAAGCGAAAGCTGGATTTCCAATATATCATCGTTGACGAGTATCAAGATATTTCGAGACAGCGTTTCGACTTGGTAACTGCTCTTTCTGAAGTGACGGATGCGAAGATCATTGCGGTTGGTGATGACTGGCAGTCCATATATGCGTTCAGTGGTTCAGATATCACTCTTTTTACTCGATTTGAAGAGAAGATGGGATATGCGAAACTGCTGAAGATCGTCAAGACATATCGAAACTCTCAAGAAGTGATTGATATTGCCGGTAATTTTATTCAGCGGAATGAAACGCAAATCAAAAAAGAGCTAAAATCTCCAAAGCATATTGTAGACCCGGTTATCATATACACTTATGATGGAAGCCCCAAAAAGCGAGATGGGGACAACAAGAGTGGTGTCAATTATGAGATTGCGCATGCTGTTGAAGTGGCACTGGAGCAGATCATGGCTTTCAATAAACAGGAAGGGAAAACCGGTAAATCAACAATACTCCTTCTGGGCAGGTTTGGATTTGATGGCGACAAACTGGAGAAGTCGGGTTTGTTTGAGTACATTGATCGTGGCAGTAAGCTCAAGAGTGTGAAATATCCGAAGCTGGATATCACTTTTATGACAGCCCATGCATCCAAAGGCCTGGGTTACGATAATGTCATCGTGGTCAATGGTCGAAATGAAACATACGGATTCCCTTCCAAAATAGAAGATGATCCAGTGCTGTCATTTGTTATTAAGGGCGACCGTTCTATCGATTACGCAGAGGAACGGCGGCTGTTCTATGTAGCTATGACGCGAACCAAGAATAGAGTATATTTCCTGGCCCCGGAAGAGAATCCTTCTGAATTCCTGCTGGAAATTAAGCGGGACTACAAGAATGTCGTTCTGCGCGGTACATGGAATGAGAATCCACCAAAGAATAGTACACCAAAAAAGAGTTGCCCGATTTGCGGTTATCCTATGCAGTTCCGATACAAAAATGCTTATGGCCTCAGATTACATATTTGCACCAACGAGCCGGAAGTGTGTGGATTTATGACCAACGAATATCGCGCGGGAAAGCTCTCTATCATGAAATGCGATCAGTGTAGGGATGGTTATTTGATCGTGAAACCTGCGAAAGATGGTGATTTCTTCCTAGGCTGTTCTAACTACAAGAAAGATGGTACGGGCTGCGGTAGATCGATTAGTAAAAAGCAGTATTATGATATGTTGGATCTTGGCCCAGATCCAATTCCGCAGCCTGATGCTATGCGCGACAATCAGCGGCAGAGAGCAGCAAACCAAACGACTGTGAAATCAGATCCTCAACCTACTCGGGGAGAAGTAATCGAGAAAGCCGATACGAAGGTCTTCACTTATGAGGAGAGCAACCTCAATGACACAGTATTTACAATTTTGCAATGCCTCTCTAATGTCAGCGCCAAGCGCTACTATGGTATCAGTGTTTTGACTGATATTTTGCGCGGTGCCAACAGCCAAAAGATAAAGAGTGCAGAGTTGGATTGCATTCCAGAATACGGTGCACTGAAGCATATTCGCCGTGAAGTTTTGGTAAGTATTATCGAGTGGATGATTGAGCAGAAGTTCATCCTAAAAACAAAAGGTACGTATCCCGTATTGCATCCTACATATGATGGCTTGCATTATGTAGAAACGATGACCAATACGAAGCTCAAGAAACTTCAAGCGTACTTGATGAAACAAGCCGGTCAGAACTGATATGCAAATGACTAATCATACTAGATAAAATCGGTTACAATAATGACAAACCCGCCAGTTTTCAGTACGAAAACTGGCGGGTTTTGGTCCGGGCTGCGGGACTTGAACCCACGGTCTCTTGAACCCAAATCAAGCGCGATACCAAACTTCGCTAAGCCCGGATATAAAGTTAAAGTTTTTTCAGATGTGGTCAAACATGTGGTCAAAAGCCGTTTCAGACCAGAGGTTTTGAGAGGTCAAGTGCGAAAAGTGCTAGAGCCGCAACGGCTTTTCGGATTGCGGAATTTACCGGGAAGATTGGGTCGCTCAGCACCCAAATGTGGCGCCCTACCAACTGGGCTATACCCGGATACAAGATATAAATTTTACCAGATGTGGTCAAACATGTAGTCAGAAGAATTCTACCACAAATTCCCGGAACTTTCAAGAGGGGAAAGTGGGGATATTTGCGGGGATTCCGGGCTGGTTCCGATATTTTCGGAGCGGTGGCGGAAACGGTCTCCCAGCACCCAAATCAAGCGCCCTACCAACTGGGCCACACCCGGATATTGGAAATATATTATACTACATTCTGAGGAAAAAAGCAACCCAAAACTTTGGGAAACTATGGTTGAGTTTTCTTTGCAATTTCGATATAATGGTGGAAAAGGGGGCGGTATTATGAAATATCCCATCGATATTAAGAAGCGCATTGTTCTCGGCGGTCTGGAGCAGGCTGTTCATATTTGGGGCACGAAGCAGGAGAATCCTGTGGTGCTGTTCCTCCATGGCGGCCCCGGCGTGCCCAACCGGCATGGCATGGCCAAGCGCCATATGGACATGATCGATGATTTCACCATCGTGGCCTGGGATCAGCGGGGCACCGGCGGCTCTTACCATGGTTGTGACCCGGACAGTCTGACCCTGGAGCAGCTGATCTCCGACTGCGCTGAACTGCTGGATTACCTCTGCAAAACCCTGAATAAAAAGAAAATCTTCCTTCTGGGTGCCAGCTGGGGCACGGAACTGGGTACCTTTGTCTGTCAGAAGCATCCTGAGAAGGTGGCGGGCTACATCGGCTACGGCCAGGTGGTCAACGGCATCGAAAACGAGAATGTTTCTTATGGGTTTGCGCTGGAAGAGGCGAAAAAAGCCGGAAATGCAGAGGATATTGCCGAGTTGGAGCGTATCGGTCCTCCCGTGGACGGCCAGTACAAGCCGGTATTTGAGGGCCTTATGACCCAGCGGCGGATTATGAAAAAGTACGGCGGTCATTCCACAAAGAAAGGCGGCTACTTCTCTGGCACTGTGATCCCTATTCTGACCAGTTCCGAGCTGGACCTGCGGTCCAAAATCGGCACCGCCAAGGGCTACAAAGTTTGCCTGTCCCGGATGTGGCCCACCATCGTCCACTATGATTTTGTGAAGGACTGCGGTCCCTTCCAGATGCCCTATTACATTTTCCAGGGCCGTCTGGACCGGAATACCCCCGCGTCTCTGGTGCAGGAATACTATGATTCCATCGAAGCCCCGGACAAGGATCTTGTCTGGTTCGAGCATTCCGCCCATGGTCCCATGGGAGAGGAGCCGGAGAAATTCAAGAGGCTCATGCGGGAGAGATTCCTGGCCATCAAGGATTTTTGAGAAAAATGGAGTAATTTATGAAAAAACTGACAACTGGAAAGATTTTTGCTCTCTGCATGGGTAATTTTGCAAGGGGCATGATCAACGGCATCGTAACCACCTATCTGCTGACCTTCTTCATTCCTACCAACGCCAACACTACGCTGCCCCAGTTCTTTCTGACGGCTTCTCTGGTGATGGCGGTGATCCGGGGAATCGGCACCATTATCGATGCCATCACTGATCCCTGGGTGGCCAACCTGACGGACAATTGCAAGCACAAGCTGGGCCGCCGAATTCCTTTCATGCGCTGGAGCGCAGTACCCTATGGCTTATGCTGCCTGATGATCTTCTTCCCTCCGGTGAATGGTACCAGCTATGTCAACGCCGTCTGGGTGGGTGTGCTGCTGATTCTGTATTATCTGTTCTCTACCTTGTATAATATTCCGTATTCTGCATTGCAGGCAGAGATTGTAACGGACCCCAAGCGTCGTGTGTTCCTGTACACCATCGACAGCCTGCTGTACGTCATCTCCAATGCGCTGGTTTTCTGTACTTCCATGACCAAGGGTATGCTGATGGGTGCCGGATTCTCCGAGATCTGGGCACTGCGGATCCCCTTCATTGTCTGCTGCACAGGCGGCATTATCGCAGCCCTGATCCCCGCTTTTGCCATCCGGGAGCAGGACTATATCGTGCAGAAGCCCTACTCTCAGCCTCTGGGCGAGGCGCTGAAGGCCATCTTCTCTTATAAGAACTTCACCATCATCACCATCGGCTATCTGGTTATGTGGGTTGCCTTTACCTTCTTCAATACTGCCCAGGTCTATTACATCACCAACCTGCTGGCTCTGCCGGATATCTGGGTCACCATCGTCACCGTCATTTCCATCGGTGTGGGTGTCTGCACCTATCCGCTGGTGAATGTGCTGGCCCGGAAGGTGGGCAAGAAGCCCCTGCTGCTGGGTGCCTGCATTACCTATGTATGCCTGTACGGTGGTATCTACAGCTATGAAACGGTGATCTCCCTCATCGGCGGTCCTGCTTTCGCCATCGTCATCGGCTTCGGTATTGCCATGCCCATTGCCATCACCAATATCATCCCTGCCTCTATGTTTGCGGACCTTGCCCAGTATGATACCATCAAAACCGGCAAAAACCGGGCAGGTATGTTCCTGGCAGCCCGCAACTTTGCCAATAAGCTGTGCCAGTCTATCGTGGTCATTGCCTGCGCTCTGCTGCTGGGCAAGGGTGCCGACGGCACCGGTGCAGCGACTGCGGAAGGTGTGCAGGCAACGGCACTGGTAGCCTGCATCTTCGTGGCAAGCGCTCTGGGTATCTACTTCTTCTATAATGATAAGGAGATCACCGCCGCCATCAAGGCCCATAACGAGGCGGAGAAGGCATGAAACGCGTCATCCCACAGGAGGGGTTGAAGGCCATCGCCTGCCTCACCATGCTGCTGGACCACATCGGCGCGGCTTTCCTCCCGGAGAGCCTTCTGCTGCGGTGCATCGGACGGCTGGCCTTTCCCATCTACTGCTTTCTGCTGTCGGAGGGTTCCCACTATACCAGGGACCCGGGGAAGTACGTCCTGCGACTGACCTTTCTGGCGCTGCTGTCGGAGGTGCCCTTTGAGCTGGCTTTTTACGGCGACTATACTCCGTACCGCCAGAATGTGATGCTGACCCTGCTGACGGGCTTTCTGGCACTGGAGACTATGAAGCAATGTCCGAATCTGCTGCTAAAGGGACTGATTGCCATGCCCTTTGTGCTGGTGGGCCGCTATCTTCGCTCCGATTATGGCTACAGGGGCATTATGCTCATCGTCCTGTTTGGCCTGACCCGGCAGCTGCCGTACCGCCATCTGCTTCAATTGTTGGGCATGGCGGCCATTTTCGGACCGATGCCCAGCGCGGAACTGCTGCACATCGGAAGCTTTACACTGAAAATGCAGCAGCTGGCCCTGCTTGCCATGGTCCCCATCGCCCTGTATTCCGGTGAAAAACGGACCCACAACAAAGTCCTCCAGTGGGGATTTAACCTGTTCTATCCGGTGCATTTAGCTATAATTGCGTTGATAAAAACACTGTAGGGCGGAGATTATCCAATCCCGCGAAAAAAGCGTGCTGCCAATAACGCAGCACGCTTTTACTATTTCTATGGAAATCAAACGTTAAACAGGAAGTTGACGATATCGCCATCCTTCATGACGTATTCCTTACCTTCGCTGCGGACCAGACCCTTTGCCTTGGCGGCAGCCATAGTGCCGCAGGCCTTCATATCCTCGAAGGCGATAACCTCGGCGCGGATGAAGCCCCGCTCAAAATCGGTGTGGATCTTGCCGGCGGCCTGAGGTGCCTTGGTACCACGCTTGATGGTCCATGCACGGCACTCGTCAGAGCCTGCGGTCAGGAAGGAAATGAGGCCCAGCAGGGCGTAGCTGGACTTGATGAGACGGTCCAGACCGCTTTCACTGACACCCAGCTCCTCCATGAACATGGCTTTCTCGTCGGGATCATCCAGCTCGGCAATGTCTGCCTCCAGCTTGGCGCAGATGGGCAGCAGCTGAGAGCCTTCTTCCTCAGCCAGAGCCTTCACAGCAAGGTAATGCTTGTTGCTTTCCGGCTCGTTGATTTCATTTTCTGCCAGGTTGGCAACGTAGATGGTCTTCTTCAGGGTCAGCAGATCAGAGGTGGAGATCATTGCCAGCTCGTCAGCATCATCGGTATAGGTTCGGGCCAGCTTGCCCTCGTTCAGATGCTCCAGCAGACCGCCGAAGACCTCCACTTCCCGGGCGAACTTCTTGTCGCCGCCCTTCATGGCCTTCTGAGCCTTGTCAATACGGCGTTCCACCATTTCGATGTCGGCCATGACCAGCTCCAGATTGATGATATCGATGTCACGCAGAGGATCGGTGGAGCCTTCCACATGGGTGACATTGCTGTCGTCAAAGCAGCGGACCACATGGACGATGGCATCGGTGGTACGGATGTTGGAGAGGAATTTGTTGCCCAGACCTTCGCCCTTGGAAGCGCCCTTCACCAGACCGGCAATGTCCACGAACTCAATGACAGCAGGAGTCAGCTTCTTGGGCTTGTGCAGATCAGCCAGCCAGTTTAAGCGCTCATCCGGAACAGAAACCACACCCACATTGGGATCGATGGTGCAGAAGGCATAGTTGTCCGCAGGCACGCCCGCATTGGTGATGGCGTTGAACAGAGTAGACTTGCCAACATTGGGCAGTCCGACGATACCTAATTTCATATATTTCAAAACTCCTTTATTTGCAATGGTTTTCGTATTTAAGGTATGCTTATCGCACCAATTCCGCACCAATACAAAGGAATGAAATTCCTGCAGGAAAACTGGTTTGAGGTATTGAAATTTGGCGGACGTATCCGAATAAGCATAAGATGACAATCTATTTTAGCACAAAAGAAAAAAAGATTCAACATATTTTGCTGATTTTGGAGATTTAGAATATTGAAATGACCGCTGAGTGCAATCACTCAGCGGTCCGATCGCTGTGGTTATCCTTTTGTCAGAGTCAGACCATAAGTGGTATCTGCGACAATCTCAGTACCGTCGATGCCGGTGGTGGCATATTCACCATTGATGTAAAAGGCCCAGTAAGTTTGATCTGCATCCCAGTCAGCGGTGATTCCGTTGACGGTGTCGATGTACAGACCGTACTCTGTTTCGTGACCTTCAATCAGACCTTCGGCTACCAGAGCTTCGCCCACAGAAGCAGCGCTGGAAGTGTATTCGAAGGCAGTCTCGTTGCCATCCAGATCAGTGACGATCACCTTGAAGGAAACAGCAGCAGAGGGGGCTTCTTTGTTGGCACTGCAGCCAACCAGGGCAATCACCATAATCAGTGCCAGCAGCAGGGAAAGGGTTTTTTTCATTTTATGTTCTCCTTATAAGCGGTATTTCCCAAGCTGGTGCACGCAGCTTATAATGAGATTGTTTTGTTTGTGAAACCGGCTTAGCTGATACGCATTACGGCGGCGGCCCCGCACAGGATTTGCACCTGTTTCCCACATGAACGAAGTAATTATAACATGGACTTTGCGCCATTGCAATTGAATTGTATTGATACAGAAATAACATTTATGACGGAAAGAGTAACAAAACGTAACAATAAGTAGTGAAATATAGGAATTTATCGCACAATATATTGGCGTCTGCCATGGAAACGTATTGACATTTTGTGAACTCGGTATTATTATATCAATATAAATACGCGCAGAGGCAGTATGCTGTAACGACATTTGTCAGGTATATTGCTTAACAAGGGAATGGGGTAAGGTTCATCCAAAGCCCCGCATTGACCAATACCGTGTGCATCGAGAAACAGCTCCGTTGGCGAAAGCCAGTCATTGGGGAAAACCTGAGAAGGCAGGAACTGTATTCGCCTGAGATGTGAGTCGGGAGACCTACTGAAAAGACAGTGTTTACTGTCCCTCGTCAGAATGTTGCTTTGGAATGGTTATGGTGATGTTTTTTTATTTGGAACGCATCATAGCCTTTTTTGTTTTTATCTGAATAAATATTTCCGTGGCCGGACGGCAGCGCAAGTCGACTGTCCGGCTGAACAAGAGAATGGGGTGAAAGTCCCCGCGCACCCGGCGCTGTAAGTATCGAGCGATTCTGCCATTGGCGAAAGCCAGTCATTGGGATTTCCTGAGAAGGCAGACAGAATCCGCGCTTGAGATACAAGTCAGAAGACCTACGGAAATGGAATCTACCGCTTTGCTTCGAGAGATAAGGCAAAGTGGAAGCTTTGCGTTGCAGGAAAACGGCTGCGGCAGTATCGAAAGGATATTGCCGCAGCTTTTTTGTATTTTGGAGGATGAATATGCCCACACCCAGCAGAAACGACATTTATGAAGCCGTGATCCGGAAAATGGTGAACCAGGCTCTGGAAGAACAGGAAGAACGCTTTGAAAAAATCCATGGAAAGGATACCGATGAAGCGCTGATCCTTTATTTACAGGACAGTGCAAGAGAATTAGGGTATTCTCCCAGGTATAAAGAGATCATTGGCTGGCGGCTTCTGGAACAGCGCTTCGGCGGCTGGAATGAAGCGCTTCAGAAAGCAGGTCTGATTCCGGCACCCAGATGTCCGGTAACAAAACTGACCCGAATTGCAGAGGAAACCGAGAAACAGAAAGAACTGTACCGGCAGAAAAAAGCGGAGAAGAAACTGAAAAACAAGCAGCGCATGGAAGACCAGGCGCAAAAGCGAAAGGAAAACGCAAAAACTTAGGCTTGTGTATCCCCCTTGCACAGACCTTTGAGAAATGACTGTCAGATTGCGCTTTGGACAGTCATTGCCCACCTCAATGCCGCTGATTGCCCAATGTGCGGCATTGAGGTAATAAACAGACAACCATCCGATTTGGGTGGTCAAGATAGAAAACCGGCTTATTTTGTGGCAAATGCGCGACCGAATGGAAACATGAGACACGCATTCTTGTTCTGCTGAACAAGGGAATCCGGTGAGAATCCGGAACACGGCAGTATGACTGCTGTGCTGTAAGCACGAAGCTCTCCTCCTTTCTGTGAAAGCAGGTCATTGGGAGAAATCCTGAGAAGGCGGGAGGAGAACGTTGAAGATTTCTTCTGAACGTGTCAGTCAGAAGACCTACAAACTGCGCAGGCAACTGTGCAGCCTAAGTCAACACCCCGGCAGCAAAGGCTGGAGTGAGCCGGATGTAACCCCGCTTTACGCCTTGTGGCGTGGAAATATAGCAATTATGATAGGAGGTCATTATCAATTATGAGAAGACGATTGTTTTCCCTGTGCCTTGTGATTTGCATGGTACTGGGAATGCTGCCTGTTATGGCAATGGCGACGGAATCCGTCAAAATCACGGTGAAAGCCGGTGAGGCAGAGTACGAAGCCAGCTGCGTGGATGCAGGCAGTGTGTATGCGGTTCAGATCCCGGAGGCCACGGCGGTGACCATCGGAAAGACCGATACAGCAGCCGGTGACTATACCGCAGCCAATGTCAGCGGAGGTCTGCTGGTGAGTTTCCAGGAATATCCTCTGGAGCTGACCGCTGAGGAGCTTTCCAAGTGCATCCTTACGCAGGAACAGAAAGCAAATTGCGGCGATGTGGGCATCGACCTGAGCGTTGGCAACTGGGCCTGTATCATCCTGTCCGATGGGGAAGAACAGCAGCATCTGTTCCTCCTGCTGGGGGATGCCGGTGTGATGGCTACGGATGCTGCGACGATTCCGGTTGCTGACAATGTCGTGGATATTGCGGACAAGCAGATTTATAAATTTACCAATAGCTATCAGGTAACGGTCACAAACATCAAGGTCAGCGGAGCGAATGTTGTCAGTGCTACGCAGGATGGAACCACGGTCAATGTACTTCTGGACGGAGCCGACCCGGCTCCTGATGTTTCCGTGGAGTTTGGCTACAGCGCCAATAAGTGCGGTTTATCTGGTCATACAGGTACGGTGACGCTGGAAAGTGGAACGGGCACCCTTGCCCTGGCGGTAAAGGGGTATTACAGTTCCGTCCCCGATAGGTATAACGCAACAGTAAACTATACCATCAACTTTACCATTGACGCTGTGCCCACGGGAGTTCCTACCCGGCTTGTAGAAACCGATGCCAGGGAGGGCTACAGAGGGGTAGCCATGGAGATCGGCCTGAAGGATTACTTCAAGCAGGCTTCCGCCTATTACCTGGTGGAGGGTGAGACCCTGACCGAGCTGGAAGGCAAGAGCTATACCTTCACCCCTGCTGAGGGTGGCACCCATACCCTGACCTTTGCAGCGGGCAATGTGGTGGGTATGTGCCCCGACTATGTAACCGTCACGGTAGAGGCCACAGAACTGAGAAGCGGTATCTGGGTGCTGCATGAGACCAGCAACGGTTCCTTCAACTATATCCAGTTCACAGATGCCAACGGTGAACCCATTGAAGGCCTGAATGCAACCATGGAAGGCAGTAAAATTACTGTAGCATTGCCCCAGAGCTACGACCTGGCAGGTAAGATTACCGCAACCTTCAATCTCACGCAGAACAGCAGCGGACTGCCCTTCCTCTCTACCAAGACAGGCACATCTGGTACATCCTCCAATAAGGCAGTAAACAATAAGGTTAGTGCGCTGACTACGACCCTGTCCAGTGGTCAGGGAACGG
>ERZ1032001.70-NODE-70-length-15695-cov-9.018862_pt1 | contig 15695 bp, 15 predicted proteins | sample MGYA00517102_ERZ1032001 | MGnify/ENA primary metagenome ERZ1032001 (study PRJEB33719, sample SAMN04261291) | wastewater metagenome | biome: rural village; feature: human; material: feces | host: Homo sapiens | place: El Salvador | collected 2013-01-07 ... | reverse complement strand
CATTTTTTGCAAATATAGTATGTCCATTTTAATGAGGATTTGTTAAATTATCCAGTATTCGCCTCTGACGCACCGGATTCTGTTTTCTATAGTAACGTAAACGCAAAAAACAAATCTCACAGTATATTTCTTCCCCCTTTACAAATAATAGCATCGTAATTCGACTATTAACGAGGAGAGAGTATATATGAAAGCAACAGGCATTGTCCGCCGGGTGGATGACCTCGGCAGAATCGTCATCCCCAAGGAAATCAGAAGAACCCTGCGCATCCGTGAAGGAGACCCGTCACAGACAACATTGACATCTTTCGACTTGTTTCTTCGGGGTATTATAGACTTCACGCAGCGCATCACAAGAGAATAACCTGTACATGAAAAAGAGCAGCCATCTCCGTAATGGAGGCGGCTGCTTTTAACTGTTCGTCAAATATGGATTTTATTTAACTTTTGTCTTTAAGTTCTTAGGGGGAATCGCAAAAAATACGACACTCAATATAACGCAGCAGCATAATGTCGCACGAATCTGCAATGCTCTTGTTGTAATCGTACCAATCATTGCACCAAGAACAAAAAGAAAGTCAATACCAAAATATTGAATGCCCTTTTTCAGAAAGTCTTTTTCTTTGTCCACAAAAAAATGGTTTAAATACTCTGTAGCATATCCCGAGGCTTCAGCCCCTTTGCTGCAAGCTCCATTACCTGTTCACCCGCTTTACGGGCGATTATTTTCAGATCCTCGCAGGTTGCCGGCATCAGAGCGGAGCCGGGCAGCATCAGTCCCAGCGCCTCACCCATGATCTGCATGGTGGAAGCCGTTCCCATAAAGGAGCAGGCCCCGCAGGAGGGACAAGCATGCTGCTTGTACCAGGTCAGCTGTTCCGGGGTGATTTCACCCCGGGCACACTGGGCAGACTATTTGCCGATCTGCTCCAACGTCAGCAGGTCGAGTCCTGCATCCATTACACCGCCGGTGACAAGAATCGAGGGCATATTGACCCGTCCGATTCCTATTAAATGGGCAGGAACTGCCTTGTCGCAGCTGGAAAGGAACACACCGCCGTCAAAAGGGGTTGCACCTGCATGGATCTCGATCAGATTGGCAATGGTGTCCCGGCTGGCAAGGGAATAATTGATTCCGTCATGGCCCTGTGCCATGCCGTCGCAGATGTCTGTGGCAAAATACCGGGCCGCCTTACCGCCGGAGCCATTGACGCCGGAGGCCGTCTGCTCCACCAGCTCCAGCAGATGGGCGCTGCCGGGATGGCTGTCGCCAAAGGTGCTTTCGATCATAATCTGGGGTTTGGACAGGTCTTCTACGGTCCATCCCATACCCATTCACAGCGGGTCTTGTTCCGGCGCAATTTTTCGGATCTGCTGACTTATCATACAAGCTTCCTCCCATATTTATCAGATGATTGTATGAACGTATTTTAGTTTTTCTTCCTCATAATATCAATATATCCACCATTCTTTCAGCACTTTATCCAGAATTCGTGTCATTTTTACAACAAAATAACCGAGCAGCCAGAATTCTTATGCGTTTATTCATCAGTCTTTTATCTCTTCCTGTTCTGCTCGGAAAAACGTTGAAATCCCCCCTGCTTTAAATCGCAGAGGGGATTTCTATTGCCAAAAAGAGAAAGGAACAGCATTTCTGCCGTTCCTTTCTGAAGAGGATGAGGAAAGAGGCTATGATTACCTCTGGCAAAAGCTAAGTAAGAATTATGCAGGGAACATCAGCAGGCAAGCTGCGGTCAGGGCCAGCAGACGGATGATATACTGAGGAATGGTGAAGGTCCAGAATTCCTTCAGGTTGTACTTGCCGGTACCCATAGCCATTGCGGGCAGGCCGTCAATGGGCAGGAAGTGGCCGTTCCAGCCAGAGACAACGATGGCAGCTGCAGCAGCGATGGGGTTCAGACCCATGTTCAGGCAGGTAGCAACAGCCATGGGAGCGAAGATCAGAACGGTGCCGATGGTGGAACCGGTCAGAGTAGCCAGGACAGAGGTCAGGACACAGAAGACGAAGATCAGGATGAAGACGTTGACGTTGGAGCCCAGCATACCGGCAACGGTCTCGCCGACCAGAGCGGTCAGACCGGTAACACCCATAGCCTCAGCAACACCGATGACACCAGCGGACATCAGGATGATGGGAGCGCCCATTTCGTTACGGACTTCGGTGAAGTTCAGAACGCCGGCAAACAGCAGGACGGAAGCAGCAACAGCACACAGAGCGTAGCCCTGGTCGCCAACGAAGGACTGTGCGATCATGCCGACAATACCCAGAACGAAGCAGACATAGGTAACCAGCTCCTGCTTCTTGGTCAGCTGGGTCTCAACAGCAGCGGTAGTAGCAGCGGCAGAGGTCTCAGCGCCTTCCACAGCACGGGAGGGCAGCAGCTTGTAAGCGAATACGCACCATGCGAAGAATGCTGCGGACAGGGCGAAGTTGGCAATTGCGAACTTGGGCAGGGAAACGCTCTCGATGACAGCGCCGCCGGCCTCCAGAACTGCCAGAACATAGCCGAACTGCAGAGCAGTGTTCACGGGGAGCAGGGGATGGTTGCACGCAAAGCTTGCGGGCATAATAAACTTGGTAGCAGGCAGGTTGTCGGAAGAAGGAATGGTGGACAGCAGGCCGATGACCATGACGTACCATGCAGTAGAGCCGGTACCGAACAGGGAGGTGCCCAGCATGACCACCAGAACCATCATAACGTAAGCCTTGAAACCGCCCTTGTTGGCCATTTCCACGACGATGTTCTGGAACTTTGCGATGAAGCTGGTCTTACGCAGGCCTGCGATAATGACCATGAAGGAAGCCAGCATGATGATGCTGGGGTTAGAGAAGCCGCGGAATGCGGTCTGGATGTCGGTAACACCGAACAGGACCATCAGAGCACAGGCGATGATGGGAGGTGCGCCAAAGGGAACCTTTTCAGTCATGATCAGGTAGATCATGAAAGCGGTAACCAGCAGAGAAATAATCATGGGTGTTGTCATTATGTGTGATCTCCTCTCTAATATTTAGGTTGCCATGAGTATATACATCAGACTTTATCCAAAAAGTCCGGATGCCAAAATAGAGATATGCCGGAACCATGCAAAGCAGATCTTCGTCACTTTTCGATATTATTATACGGTCTATCCAAAAGTGATACAACCGGGAAGCTTTGCCAAATAGTTTCAAAAGAAAACGTCGTTTCGGATTAGAATATTTTTTCTGATCAAATGCGTTTCATAGCGAAATCACCATTAAATAAGCGTATCAATATGAAACAGCATATAACAATCAGACAGGCTTGTTCAGGATGTGAATGGCAAAGCCGCCGTATTCGCCTTCCAGATAGATGTTCTTCAGGGAGCCGTCTTCATTGTAGGCAGCAGTCTCCATGCGGAAGCCGTAGCCCTTTTCCTTCAGTTCAGCAACAGCAGCGTCCAGATTGTCGGTACGCATAGCGATGTGACCGTTGGTGCCCAGGAAGGGGGTCTTCATGCACTCAAAGTAGTCACCGCCGAACTCGGACTTGTTGCCGTGACGGGGATTCAGGTTGAACATAGCACTCAGCTGTTCTGCCAGAGCTGCTGCCTCTGCGGGAGCAGCGCAGTTGATACCAATGTGTTCCAGTGCAAACTTGTTAGCCATTTTTTTCCTCCTGTTTTCTGTCCGTCCCCCATTGCAGGGGGACGGTATTGTTTTTTACTGGTTCTTTTTAGCATTTGCCATGACGATGGCATAATCCATGGCATTGACCAGGCTCAGCTCATTGGCGTGGCCACTGCCTGCGTGACCGAAGCCGGTGCCATGGTCTACAGAGGCGCGGATGATAGGCAGGCCCAGGGTCACATTGACACCGGCCACCGCCTCCCAGTGCTTCTCTTCCCGGTTGTAGACAAAGCCCTTGACCTTCAGAGGGATATGCCCCTGGTCGTGGTACATGACCACACAGATGTCATACCAGCCACCCAGAGCCTTGGAGAAGATTGTATCGGGAGGTGTGGGCTTCTTTTCGGGGATGCAGATGCCCTCTGCAAGGGCTTCCTCAATGGCAGGCTGGATCTCCTCGATCTCTTCGGTGCCGAACATGCCGCTCTCGCCGCAGTGGGGATTCAGACCAGCAACACCGATCTTGGGTTCCTTGATGCCCAGTGCCTTGCAGCCTTCGTTGGCAATACGGATGCACTCCAGGACACGGGCCTTCTTGACACGGTCACAGGCTTCCCGCAGGGAAACATGGGTAGACACATGGACAACACGCAGATTGTCATGGGCCAGCATCATGGTATACTTGCTGGTATTGGTGTAGTCGGCATAGATCTCGGTATGGCCAGAGTAGTGGTGGCCTGCCATGTTTATGGCTTCCTTGGACAGAGCATTGGTAACGGTGGCATCGATCTCACCAGCCATGGCCAGCTGAATCACCTTCACCACATACTGGAAGGAAGCTTCTCCGCCGACGGCGCAGGCACCCACCTTGAAGGGCTTGGGCTCTTCAAGATCGGAGGTATCGGGGATGGCATCGGCAGGAACCAACTTCAGATCCATCAAATCCACGGTACCGTGGGTGTACTTGCCTTCTGCAGGGGATGCAACCACATTCAACTCCAGCTTGATGCCATGGATCTTCTCAGCTACCTTCAGCGCATAGCGCATGGAGGTTTCATCGCCCACCACCAGGGGACGGCAGCGGCCATAGACCGCAGCGTCGGACAGAGCCCGGACGGTGATCTCAGGGCCGTTGCCAAAGGGATCACCCATGGAAATGCCCAGAATCGGTCTGTTCATCATATGTTTCTCCTTGTCTTAGAATGGATGCTGCTTACTTCAGGTCAGCGGTCTCAGCCAGAACAGCCTTCAGTTCCTCGATGCCCTCGTCGCACAGGTAGCTGAAGGGCTTGCGGCAGTCGCCCACGGGGTAACCCAGCAGGTTGACAGCCTTCTTGATAATGGTGTTGGGGTTGCCGAACTTGAAGACGCGCTGCAGCTTGGCAATGGCATTCTGAGCCTCTTCAGCCTTCTCGACCTCACCAGCTACAAAGTAGTTGTAGATGGAAGCAACGGTCTCGGGCCACAGGTTTGCACGGCCGGCGATGCCGCCCTTGCCGCCGTTCTGCAGGCAGAAGAAGATGTTGCCATCGTTACCGGCCAGAACGGAGAAGTCCTTGCCGATGTCGCGGGTCTGGTTGATGTAAGCCAGCAGGTTGTCGCGGTCGCCGGAGGAGTCCTTGGCACCCAGGATCACGTCAACATCCTTGGCCAGCTTGGCGACGGTCTCGGGCAGCAGCTTGTTGCCGGTACGGGCGGGGATGTTGTACAGAACGATGGGAATATTGACAGCCTTGGCAACTTCCACATAGTGGTCGTACAGTTCCTTCTGGCTGGCAACGGCGAAGTTGGGAGTGATGATGGACAGAGCGTCAGCGCCCATCTCTTCAGCGCGCTTGCTCATGTAAACGGTGTCACGGGTGGAGGTGCAGCCGGTGCCGGCATAGACGGGAATGCGGCCCTTGACCTGATCGATGGTAGCTTCCAGAATCTCTTCCTTCTCCTTCAGGCTCAGGATGTAGCCTTCGCCGTTGGTGCCGAAGGGGAAAATGCCATGGACGCCGCCCTGGATCTGACGCTCGACCTGGTTGCGCAGTTCGGCAATGTTGACGGTCTCGTCAGCATTCATGGGGGTTACGACAGGAGGAATGATACCCTTGATTTCCAGATGCTTCATAATATTATCTCCTTTTATTTGTTTTCCTGTTACAGAATTTCCAGATACAGTTTTCTTGCGTCCTCGGGGGTGACAGGGCGCATATTGTTCACCAGCAGGCGCTGGACCTGCATGCCGGCCTCTACCAGACCGTCAATATCCTCTGCGGGAACACCAAATTCCTGCAGGCTGGTGGGGATCTCCAGATACTTGACGATGTGCTCCAGAGTAGAGATGACCCATGCGGTCTTCTCTTCGGCAGTCTTGCAGGTCTTGACCTCGTCGTGGCAGCAGCGGTCATAGGCAGCAGCCAGACGCTCCTGGCAGTAAGATGCGTTGAAACGCATGACGGGAGCCAGCAGGATAGCATTGGAAACACCGTGGGCAATGTGGTACTTGCCGCCCAGAGGATAGCTCAGGGCATGAACAGCGGTGGTACCGGAAGCAGTGATGGCAATACCGGCGTAGAAGGCAGCGATTTGCATCTTGTTTTTGGCATCCATGGCCTCGGGATCATCGCAGGCAGGGATGATATTGTTCAGGATCAGGTCTAGTGCTTCCATGGCGAAGGTATCGGAGAAGGGGTTGGCCTTCTTGCTGGTGTAGCACTCGATGGCGTGGGCCAGCGCATCCACACCGGTGGCAGCTGCGATCTTCCGGGGCAGGTTTTTGATGAGCCGTGCATCCAGGATGACGTAGTCAGCGATCATATTGGCATTGACGATGCCAACCTTCAGTTCCTTCTCGGGAACGGCCACGATGGCGTTGGGGGTCACTTCGGCACCTGTGCCGGCAGTGGTGGGGATCAGAACGCAGGGAACGCACTTCTGAGCCATGCCGGGATTGTCCAGCAGTTCCTTGACGCCATACTCATCGGTGACCAGAACACTTGCCAACTTGGCAGCATCCAACACGGAGCCGCCACCGCAGGCAACAATCATATCGGCACCGCTGGCCTTGAACTGGTCCACCAGCTTCTGAACAGCCATGTAGGAAGGCTCGGCAGGCAGATCGTCCAGAACATAGTAGTCAGCGCCGGAAGCCTTGACAGCATCCTCGGGCAGTTCAAACAGACCGCAGGCACGGATGCCCTTGTCGGTGAACATGGCAACGCGCTTGACATTGTTGCTCTTAAGAATAGCAGTAACGTTGTCCATGGCGTTCTCGCCGCCAAAGACAGCGTGGGGCATCTTCAGATTATAAGAAGTAAGCATGGTTATCGCTCCTATTCAGTAGTTTGGCCATGTGCCCGGCGAACCGGGCACCGGCAGGAAGAAGGAGAAACGGGTAATTACTTGTGAGCCAGGGAACGCTCTCTTGCGCCTTCACCGGAAGTGGGGTTATAGACGCTGTAACGCTCGCGCTTGTCACCCATGACGTCCTCTTCGGTGAAGGAGACGTACTTAACGGCAACGCGGGTAAAAGCTGCAGAGGTCAGGTGCAGGCGGCCGTCTCTGGACTGCATGATGTAGGGATACTCGTACTGACGGTTGTTGCAGGCATTCTCGGCACCGATGTAGCCTTCGCCGCGCTCCATCCAGCGGATCATGGGGAAGGTCAGACCGTTGTCCTCAGACAGAGCCACGGCAACGGGGCAGCGCAGGCCGGGCCATGCGATGTCGCTTGCGTAATCTTCGGGGACGCAGGTGGGGTTGTAGGCAATGGCGATGCGGCCGGACTGTGTACGGATGGCGCTGATGGAGGAGTTATTGTTGGGCAGGGGGGTGGGCTTGGGCTCTGCCCAGTTGCTGCCCCAGTCGAAGGACTCGCTGCGGTAAATGAAGTCGGCCTTGCGGCTGCGCATGAAAGCCACCAGATGGCCGGGAACATCGAAGCACTCCACGATGGTGGGGTGGACACAGCCATTGGAGTTGGGCATGAAGATCCGGTCGGTCCAGGTCTTGCCGCCGTCATCGGAGATACGGAAAGCGGAAGGGTCACCGGCCAGGCCGTTGGCGCTTCTGCAGATCCAGTTGCCGTAGATCCAGCGGCCGTTGGACAGGATCTGGATGGGCTGACGGGAGAAGGTGCCTTCCTCGGGGAAGATTGTCTCGGGCTCGGACCAGGTCAGACCGCCGTCAAAAGACTTCTGGCAGCGAACCTGTGCGGTGAACTGCATGTTGTCCTGACCGGCATTGCGGCCCAGCTGTGCGGTGTACATGCACCAGACAGCACCGTCGGGACCGTAGAACAGGGAGGGGTTCTGCTCGGAACGGGTATTATCGTTGGAGACATCAACAGGCTCAGTCCACTTGCTCTCACCCTTGGGCAGACGGGAGCAGACGATATGCACATCGGTGTCGCCTTCGAATGTGCCAGCAAACCAGCAGCACAGCAGGTCGCCGTTGGGCAGTTCCACCATTCCGGGGCCATGGCAGGTGCGCCAGCCGCCGTTGGGGATGGCGGCTTCCACGGTACCCATTTCGGGGTTGTAGTAGCACTGGCCATCAGCCGTCAAACCGGGCAGCATGGGAAAACCGGTGGTGTTCTCCTTCAGATAAAGATCTTTGTTTTCCATTCTTGTTCCTCCATTATCTTAATTTTGTTGATTATATATTTTTCAGGCAAGCCGCTTCGCCAGCTGGGTCAGAAGTTCCTCTCTTCCAAAGCCACCGGACTTTGAAATCACATACCGGGTGTAACTCTGATAAGTAAACCGGGACAGCACCACGCCGGCATCCAGCTCGCACAGCGGTTCGATTTCCTGCACGCCCATATATTTCATGCACTGCAGCAAGGTATCACCGCCGGTGATCAGCAAGGTTCCCAGATTGGGATCCGGGAACAGACGGCTCACCAGATAGCCGACGGTGCGGGAAACCGCCTGACGCACATCTTCGATGGACATGCCATGCTGCGCCGCATATTCTGCGGTGCTGTAAGCTCCCTCCGCATCATTGGTGTCCAGGATCCGCCAGGGGCTGCTGTCCAGCTGATTCCAGATCTTCTGGAATGTCTCTTCGCCGGTGGGGGTAGCCCAATATGCAGGATCCAGTTTCTGCTTCGGTTCCAGGCGGATCCGCAGGAAGCCCTCCTGCTCTGCCCGGTCCAGCTGTCCCACGGTAATGGGGTTTACACTGCCGCAGATCACCAGGAAATTGGGATCCAGATGCGAGATGGAAGCAGTTGTTCCGCTGCCCAGATTCAGAATCTTCGGAAGCACGGAGCCGAAACCGGCACAGCCGGCCATAATTGCCAGTCCGCCCTGCTTCAGCAGCTGCCGACCGGTCCGTTCCAGATCTTCCGAAGAAGCCGCGTCAAATACCACAATGCCCTCTGCCCCGGAAAGATCATCCGTCTCTTTCACTGCAGGGAGGCTGGTAACGGCCACATCGCTCTGCGCCGCGATCAGATCGGTTATCCGGGAATGGATGACAGGCTCAAACGGATCTTTGCCGAACACGCTTTCCGCAACCGGCACGCCGTTGATGTAGTGGATGCCTCCTGCCGTGATTCTGTCCGTCTGGGGGAATGCAGGCAGGAAGGGCAGCCGCTTCTGGCCGGTGGCTTTCAGCAGTGCCGTCAGTTCTGCACCAACATTACCCCGGAGTGCTGAATCTGTCTTTTTATAAATATAAGGAATCCCCAGTTCCTTTGTTTGGGATGCGATGGAATACACGATGTGGTAGGCTCTTTCTGCTGCGAGATGTCTTGTTTCTGCATCTACCACAAGCACTTCACAGCTGTCTGTAAAGGTATCCAGAGATAATGCATGGTCCGTGACAACTCTGGTTGACAGTCCCCGGGAGGCAAACTGCACACCGGTATCCAGAGCACCGGTAAAGTCATCTGCAACAATCAGCAATCGGGTCAGCATAATGACACCTCACTTTCTGTGATGTTATTATACGGCGATTCCAAGGCCTTACCAATTAATAAACAATGCAACAGTGTATTATATTGAAACAATTCACAACGAACCAAAAATTGCTCTTAACAAGGAGTTTCAATCCGAATCGCTCATTTTGATTTTCACTAGACATTATTGTTTTAGTATGATACACTTAGTTCAAATTTACAGATTAAGCGTTTAGCTTCACTCCAAAGGAGATGCATTATGAAACAGCTTCCGGTACATATTCTGGGCATTGCACCCTACGAAGGCATGCGAGTTGCCATGGAGCGGGAGGCAAGAAATTTCCCCAATATTCATCTGGATGTCTTTACCGGCGACATGGACGATGGTGTTGCTATCGTCCAGGAACGCATTCAGGATGCCTATGACTGTATCATTTCCCGGGGCGGTACCGCCCGGATGATCCGCCAGATCACCGATATCCCCGTGGTGGAGATCACTACGTCTGTCTACGACATTCTGCGGATCATGAAGCTGGCGGAAAACTACACCAGCCGGTATGCCATCGTTGGCTTTTCCAACATTACCACCCCTGCCCATACCCTTTGCGATCTGATGCAGACCCAGATCGATATCATCACCGTCCACAGCACTGAAGAAATCCTGCCTGTCCTCACCAGGCTGCAGCAGGATGGCTACAGCATGATCATCGGCGATATGGCAACCTATACCCTGGCCCAGGAGCTGGGGCTGAATGCATTCCTCATCACATCCGGTTCCGAAAGTCTGAACAGCGCATTCCAGCTGGCCATTTCCATGAGTGCCGGTTTCCGCAGACTCCGGCTGGAAAATATGTTCCTGAGCTGCATTATGCGGGAGGAAGCGGAATGCGTTGTGGTTCTGGACGAAGAAGGTACGACCCACTTCTGCGAGCCTACGGATCCCAGCCCGGAGCTGTTGTCTGTTCTGCGCAGCAAAATCCTGGAGATCCCCTTCCGTTCTTCCCTGAAGTTTTACTATAACCAAAGAGGCAGTCTGTTCCGTGCGGTTGCTCAGCAGATCCATATCGGTTCCAGCATATACTATCTGTTCCATTACAGCACTGCCCAGATCCCCCTGCGGGGCGGAAAAAACGGCATCCGGTTCTACAGCAAGAGCGAATGCGAGCATCTGTTCCATAACAGCTTTTATAATCTCAGCGGTGCCCTGGGCACATTGGACAGCAGCATCTCTTCCATCGCCGCAACCCGGCAGCCCGTCATGATCGTTGGCGAAACCGGCACCGGCAAAGAACAGATCGCAAGACTGCTCTATTTGAGAAGCCCCCTGAGCAACCGCCCCTTCGTGGTCATTGACTGTGCCCAGACCAACGAAAAAAGCTGGGATTTTCTGTTGAATCACTACAACTCCCCGCTTAATGACAGAAGCAACACCATCCATTTCCAGAATTTTGACTGTATCGCCCCCGCCCATGGAGAAGCCTTGCAGGCACTGATCCTTTCCACCGATCTGCCCAACCGGGAACGGCTGCTGTTCTCCTGCACCTGTCCGGAGGGCAGCAACCTTCCGGAGACCGCCCGAAAGCTGATGCAGGCCCTCTCCTGCATTCCTATGATGCTGCCCACCCTCCGCAGCCGCGCCGATGAGATTCCTTCTCTGGCCAGCCTCTATCTGGGACGGCTGAATCTGGAGTTGGGCAAGCAGATATCCGGCTTCGAGGCACGGGCCTTCGATCAGCTGCGCAGTTTCCCATGGCCGGACAATTATACCCAGTTTAAGCGGATCCTTCAGGAGCTGGCTACCATTACCACCTCCTATTACATCCACAGCAGCACCGTGGCAGAAATCCTGTCCCGGGAGCGCAGCTCCGCTTCCATCTCGGCAGTTTACCGCGTTACCCGGCAGGAGTCCCAGGAGATGCAGACGCTGGATCAGATCATCCGCAGTGCCATTGAACAGGCCCTGATCGCCAATAACGGAAATCAGACCGCCGCTGCCAAGCAGCTGAAAATCGGTCGCACCACCATGTGGCGTCACCTGAACCAGAATGGAAACAAATGAGCAAAAGCCGTACGCTGCCTACGTACGGCTTTCTTCTTCCCTTTGGTCTGTTTCATTTTGCCACAGTATTTGTTTTTCTTTCCACTTCGACTTTTTATCGTTTCAAATCAATACGCTCTCCCAGAATTCCCTTCCTGCATTCCGGAAGAGTGTATGATAAACTATAGTAAGGTGATGAATTTATGAATATTACAGGTGAAATGTTTCTCGTTGTCTGTCCCCTGCTGTTTCTGGCAGGCTTCATTGATTCCATCGGAGGCGGCGGTGGTCTGATCTCTCTACCGGCTTATCTTCTGGCAGGACTGCCTTACCAGACAGCCATGGGCTGCAATAAGCTTTCCTCTTCCTTTGGTGTCGCCACCAGCACGGTCCGTTTCCTGAAAAAAGGCTTCCTTAACGTCAGGCTTGTTATTCCCACCGTGATTACATCGGTTCTTGGCAGCACCCTGGGCGCCTGGCTGATGATCCACATTGATAATTCTTTCATGGAAGCCATGCTGCTGGTGCTGCTTCCAGTTTCTGCGCTGGTGATTTTTCTCCCCGGGGCCTTCCGCCCCGACTCCCGCTGGAAGGGAGCGCCTGGTCCCAAGGTCTGGATCTGCGCCATTGCGGTGGCACTGGTCATGGGCTTCTATTGCGGCTTTTACGGTCCCGGCAGCGGCACCTTTATGATTCTGGCCTTTACCATTTTTGCCGGAATGAGCACGCCCCAGGCCAATGCCCACACCAAGGTCATCAATCTCACTGCAAACATAACCACCCTGACCGTCCTTCTTCAAAGCAGACAGCTGCCCTTTTTCCTTTCCCTGGCAGGTGCCGCCTGCCATATGACCGGAAGTTTTCTGGGATCCGGCATTGCCATAAAAAACAACGTCCGCATTTCCAGAACCATCGTCCTGCTGGTGCTGGCCATGCTGTTCGTCAAAATTCTTACAGGTTCCTAAATATAAGGAGGTTTCCCCATGGAATCAACGGTACAAATGTTTCTCGTTGTCTGTCCCCTGCTGTTTCTGGCAGGTTTTGTGGATGCCATCGGAGGAGGCGGCGGTCTGATTTCCCTGCCAGCCTATCTGCTGGCAGGACTTCCTTACCAGGTAGCCGTTGGCTGCAATAAACTTTCCGCCACCTGCGGAACCGTCCTCACCGCTGCCCGTTTTCTGAAAAACGGTTTTATCAACGTCAAGCTGTCCATTCCCACCATTTTTGCCGCCATTGCCGGCAGTTCCATCGGCGCGAACCTGATGCTGCAGATGGACAATTCCTTCATGCAGACCCTGCTGCTGGTACTGCTTCCCGTCACTGCAGTCATCGTGATGCATCCCAAGTTATTCCGGGACAACCCCCATGGCCAGCTGAAGCTGGATGCTAAAACCTGGATCACCGCCATTACCGTGGCCCTGGTCATGGGCTTTTATGACGGTTTCTACGGTCCCGGCAGCGGCACCTTTATGATCATCGCTTTTACCATCTTCGCCAAAATGAGCCTGCCCCAGGCCAATGCCCAGACCAAGGTCATCAATCTTACCACAAATATTACCAGTCTGACCATTCTTCTGATGGAAGGCTCTGTTCTTCTTCCTCTGGGGCTGGCTGGTGCTGTATGCAATATGACCGGAAGCTTTCTGGGTACAGGTATTGCCATCAAAAACAACATCCGTATCACACGGCCTGTGATCCTGTTGGTGATGATCCTGCTGTTTATAAAAATCCTGGCCGGCTGATTCCGGAAGACCTACCAAAAACCTGACTGGCTGCGTGATCGGTACTTATGGGATGCAAAAATGCTGCATGTTCGTCCAGGATTTTATGAACATGGACAACTTCATTTTTGTGTACATTTCTTTCATCACAGGTAAAAACAGGAGCTACCCTTGCAGTGACTCCTGTTTTACTCTCCCATATAAACAAAAAAGCTCCGACAGTTTCGTCGAGACTGTTGTTCGCTTCTGCTGGGTTGTTACGGGTGTCCTTTTCTTTGATAACAACCCGATTATACGCACCTTTGCTCAGAAGGATCGGATAACTGGTGAACTGATGCAGTTCATAAGTACAGTTGAAGATCACATCCAGATTCCTTCTGTGCTGGATCACAGAATAGTTGGGTGCGTTGAACCACTCCGCGAAGGCCGCACCGTATTTTGCCCGACCATGTTCGTGGTGAATGTCATCACAGGGCAGATATTAATCTTTAGTATGTATTCTCTTTTTACAATGTACAAACTCCCGTGCGTATAATTCCCCTTTGCTTACAGATACTAACAACGTAACTTGTAAGATTAAGAGGAGAGAAGATATATGAAAGCTACAGGCATCGTAAGACGGGTGGACGATCTCGGCCGCATCGTCATCCCCAAGGAAATCCGCCGCACCCTGCGCATCCGTGAAGGAGACCCGCTGCCGAAAACATTGACAGTAAGTGAGAAGTACTTATGGGCTATGGGTACATTGACAAAGCGCCTTGGATATTCATGATGTTTTCACGAAAATAAAAATTTTAAAGTTTTGAAAACGTAGATATTGCATATACTATTCGGAAATAGTATAATAACTGCAAACGATCGGTTTCGAAAATAAAAAATTTTTCCATTTTTGAAAGAGGTGGCAATATGAAAACAATCACCAGAGCAAAGTATCTGGACAGGATCATTGAGCTGAACGGAACTCCAGACATCAAGATCATTACAGGCATCCGCCGTTCCGGTAAGTCCAAACTGATGCAGGCCTATATTGAGTATCTTAAAGAAAATTTTGAGAATATCAATATCATCTTTATTGATTTCATGGACTTGTCCTTCGAGGAAATCAAAGAGTACCATGCCCTGCATGCTTATGTGGAAGCCCATTATCAGGAAGGAAAAACCAACTATCTCTTCGTGGATGAAGTTCAGATGTGCCCCAAATTCGAGCTTGCTATCAACAGCCTGTATTCCAAGGGCAAATATGACATTTACATCACAGGCTCCAACGCTTTCCTTTTGAGTGCGGATCTGGCAACCCTCTTTACCGGACGCTACATTGAGATCCATGTATTCCCCTTCAGCTTTCAGGAATACTGCCAGTATTACGATGATTCCCGTGACACAGACCAACTCTTTGAGGAATACACGGTTCGGGGCGGTCTGTCCGGTTCTTATGCTTACCGAACGGAAAAGGATAGAACGAACTACATCAGGGAAGTGTATGAAACCATCGTAACCAGAGATCTGGTTCAGAAATACTCCCTGCCCGATACATTGGTTCTGCAGCGGCTCAGCGAATTTCTCATGGACAACATCAGCAACCTGACCTCCCCCAACAAAGTCAGCCAGCTGCTGACTGCCAGTCAGACTGTTACCAATCATGTCACTGTGGGCAAATACATCAAGTATCTGTGTAATGCTTTTGTTTTCTATGATATCAAGCGTTTTGATATCCGGGGTAAGAAATATCTGGAAAGTTCCGAAAAGTTCTATCTCTGCGATGCCGGTATCCGGTATGCAATCCTGGGCAGCAGAAATATGGATTACGGGCGAGTTTATGAAAACATGGTCTGCATCGAACTTCTGCGCCGGGGATATGATGTGTATGTAGGAAAGCTGTATCAGAAGGAGATCGACTTTGTTGTCCAAAAAGGCAGCGAAAAAGTCTACATCCAGGTCAGCGACAATATCTCCAGCCCGGAAACCTTCCAGCGGGAATGTGCTCCTCTGCTGCAAATTCGGGATGCCTATCCCAAAATGATCATCGCTCGGACTCGGCATCCAAAATACAGCTACGAGGGTATTGAGATTCATGATATCGCTGAGTGGCTGATGCAGGAATAATCGGCAAGAAGAATCCCCACGACCGCAATCGTGGGGATCTGTTTTTTGTCAAAAGCCTGCTTTTCTCAGTTCATCCTTCATCGCAGGACGGTTATAGTGATATTCTTTCCAGTACCGAGCTAAAGTTTGCGCTGCCTGCTTGCCGTTTGGATATTTACTGATCTTTTTCAGATGCTGGATCACTGACCAGTACTGTTTGCGATTGGATGCCTTTACCATCTCTGCTTTCAGCAATTCCACATAACAATCCAGCGTTGCTTGTGCAGACCAGCTTTTTAGGGAACCTCTGATTTAATCCGCACTACCAAATAGGTTCCAGATATGGTATAA
>ERZ1032001.68-NODE-68-length-15806-cov-6.989271_pt1 | contig 15806 bp, 14 predicted proteins | sample MGYA00517102_ERZ1032001 | MGnify/ENA primary metagenome ERZ1032001 (study PRJEB33719, sample SAMN04261291) | wastewater metagenome | biome: rural village; feature: human; material: feces | host: Homo sapiens | place: El Salvador | collected 2013-01-07 ... | reverse complement strand
AAAAGCAGCGTGGTATCTCCGTTACCTCTTCCGTCATGCAGTTCCAGTATGGCGGTTTCTGCATCAACATTCTGGATACCCCCGGCCACCAGGACTTCTCCGAGGATACCTACCGTACCCTGATGGCTGCCGACTCCGCCGTCATGGTCATCGACGGTGCCAAGGGCGTGGAGCCCCAGACCCGGAAGCTCTTCAAGGTCTGCGCCATGCGCCATATTCCCATCTTCACCTTCGTCAACAAGATGGACCGGGAAACCAAGGACCCCTTCGACCTGCTGGACGAGGTGGAGCGGGAGCTGGGCATCGAGACCTACGCCATGAACTGGCCCATCGGCTCCGGTAAAGATTTCCAGGGCGTTTACGACCGGGAAAAGGAAGAACTGATCTTCTTCACCAGCAATACCGGCAAGCGCAAGGCAGACAAGATGTCCGTTGACCTGTACGACAAGCAGGTTGCAGAGCTTCTGGACAGTGAAGCCAAGCACCAGCAGCTCATCGACGATGTGGAGCTGCTGTCCGCAGGCCGGGAGATGGATATGGAGGCTGTCCGCCGCGGTCAGCTGTCTCCTGTCTTCTTCGGCTCCGCTCTGACCAACTTCGGCATTGAGCCTTTCCTGGAGAATTTCCTGAAGCTGACACCCCCTCCCCTGGCCCGCACCTCTGACCAGGGTGAAGTGGATACCTTCAGCCCCGATTTCTCCGCCTTCGTCTTCAAGATCCAGGCCAACATGAACAAGGCCCACCGGGACCGCCTGGCTTTCATGCGCATCTGCTCCGGCAAGTTCGAGCGGGATAAGGAATACTACCACATCCAGGGCAAGAAGAAAATGCGCCTAAGCCAGCCTCAGCAGCTGATGGCTGCCGAGCGCGAAATCGTGGAAGAAGCCTATGCCGGCGACGTTATCGGTGTTTTCGATCCCGGTATCTTCGCCATCGGTGATACCATCACCGTTCCCGGCAAGAAATTCAGCTATTCCGGCATCCCCACCTTCGCCCCCGAGCATTTCTGCCGTGTATCCGCCAAGGATTCCATGAAGCGCAAGCAGTTCGTCAAGGGCACCGAGCAGATCGCTCAGGAAGGTGCCATCCAGATCTTCAAGCTGCCCAACTCCGGTATGGAAGAAGTCATCGTAGGCGTTGTCGGTACCCTGCAGCTGGATGTGTTCCAGTACCGCATGAAGAACGAGTATGGCGTGGATCTGCGGATGGAGATGCTGCCTTACGAAGAGATCCGCCTCATCGACGAATATCCCGGCGGCCTGTCTGATATGAACCTGGGCAGCGATGCCGAACTTCTGGAAGATTACCGTGGCCGCAGCCTGCTGGTCTTCTCCAGCTACTGGGCCATCGATTTCACCTGCCGCCGGAACCCCGGCCTGAAGGTGTCCGAGATCGTGGTAGCCGAAGGCTAAATTGGATACCTGCAGGGGCGGGTGACCGATGGTCACCCGCCCCTATTACGATAAAAAAGCTGCCTGCGCAATTGCAGGCAGCTTTTTCCATTTTTAACTTACAGGTTGCCAATGACGTTCATCATTTCGCCGATTTCCTGCATACCCTTGATCAGATTCTTCTTCATAGACATATATATTATCCTCCTATATGAGTGTTAATTGGTTGATTTTTAAATATTTTTTGCAATTAACCGCCGATCTTGGCCAGCATCTCGCCGTAGTTCTGCATACCGCGAACCAGATTCTTCTTCAGGGACATTCTTACACACCTCCCTAAAACAAATTGTGTGGGATAGGGCCGCCGTACAGTGGGCAGACCACGTTTGGTCATCATATTTGCATCCTTTACTCGCCGCAGATGCAACGCATCTCGCCGATCTCCTGCATGGCACGGACCAGGTTCTTCAGCATAATGTTCTTCATAATTTCATTACCTCCAAAAATTGAGTGGTGAAAAATTCCATCTATTTTTTGTCCACATTGGGACACTCTGTAATTGAACTTAGAAGCGATCAGAAAGGATCAAGGTGTTGCCGTACTCCTCCATCGCATTGATGAGGAGCTGCTTCATAGAAACCTTCTTCATAGCGTTACCTCCTTAAAAAAGTGGGGCGGACTCAGCCGCAAATGCAATTTTATTTTTTATTCCTGCAAGGCGTCGTTGCCGCTCGCCTTAGCATGGCGGTATTATAGCACCTGTTTTCCAAGGAAGAAAGTGGTTAAATTGACTTTGGTTGGGTGAATATTGACTTCCGTGAATGGTTTGTGAACAAAATATGTTCTATTTTATTTACATTTTATGAATAATTCGTAACATTCCAGCACCATAATATTTTCTTCGCACTGTATATATTGATTTCCCATCCAGATTCAGGTCGGCTTTTCCTTCCCTGGAACCCGGATTTTCTTTTTTCATTTTTGAGAGTTTTCCTGCATTTTGTAAATAAGGCAGGGCGGGAGCATATTCTGCTCCCGCCCTGCGGTCATATCCTGTTTTAACACTGCGCTTCTCTTTCCTGGCAGGTAAAGCAGAGAATCTGTTTATCCTTCGCCATCTCCCGCAGAAGCTTCATTGCAGCCTGCATCCGGCCATCGTCGAAGCGTACCAGCACATCATCCAGCACCAGAGGTGCCTTTGGGGTCAATTCCTCCGCCACCGCAAGGCGCAGGGCCAGATACAGCTGGTCCATGGTGCCGTCACTGCGCCAGAGTGCATCCCGCAAGGTGTCCTCCGCCTCCGTTCCCGTCTGCAGGGAGAAATCCTCCTGCATGGTCAGGCGGCGGTAGCGGCCTCCGGTCATGGCGGACAGCAGCTTCTGAGCCCGTTTGGTGATCCGGGGCGCGTAGCGGCGCTGCAGCTCTGCTTTTGCCGCAGCCAGCGTATCCTGTGCCAGCACCAGGGCGGCATAGGTCTCTTCCAGCTTTGCGATCCGCAGCTGCACCTGCTGCAGCTGACGATTCAGTTCCTCCCGGTCACCCAGAAGCTCCATACGGCCCTGATACTGGCCCAGACGATTTTGCAGCCGCTGCTGTTCTTCGGCGCAGTCTGCCAGAAGCTGGGTGGTCTGCTGCTCACTTTGGGGCAGGTGGTCCTCCATGGAGGGCTTTTCCACCGGCTTTACCATGGCGCTTAACGTCTCATGGTGCCGTTTTGCCTGGGCCGCCTGCTGGCGGGTGCGAAGGCAGGCATTCCAGTTTTCCAGGTCTTCCTGCCAGCGCCGCATCATGTCATCCGGGTCCTGATCGGAACCCAGCGATTCCCGCTTTTTCCGCAGGACCATCATCCGCACTTCCAGATCGCTTTGGATCTCCCGGTATTCCTTCAGGGCAGTACGGTAAGCTGCCTGATCCTTTTCAAACTTGCCAATGGGTGTCACCCATTGTTTCCAGTTGGGAGTTCCGTACTTGGCAAGCAGATTTTTTCCCTGCTTTTTGATCCTTACCTTTTCCCAAATGCCCCAGACAAGGGCCAGCGCACCGCAGACTGCGGCACCGGCGGCATAGATCATTGCCTGCAGGTACCACAATCCCGCCGCAGCCAGCAGGCCCAGAATGCCCACAAGGATCAGAATGCCGGGAGCCTTGGTCTTGGTAATTTCCGTGTAAACCTTCGCATCGGCCCGCGCCATTTCCCAGGCGGCTTCCGCTGTCATGCCGGTAAAGGGCTCCGGCATCTGGGGAATGATGGGTTCCCGGGGTGCTTCCCGGTATTCCCGTTCCAGGCCGCTGCGCATTTCCAGGAAGGAACGCAGCTCCCGTACCTTGCTTTCCACCGCCTCCCGTGGGGGCAGCTGGGCACAGATGGCTTCCAGACGGTCCAGTTCCCGCTCCGTTTCCTCCCGGGCAGTTTTGGCCTGGGCTGTCCGGGCAATCAGCTCTTCCATCTCCCGGTAGGCCAGGGTCTGCTGGTGGTTATACAGCTGCTTCAGCCACAGCTTGATATCTTCCAGATTCCGGCGGAGCTTTTTCGTCTGCTCTTCCAGGGTATCCAGTTCCCGCAGCTTTCCTTCCAGCTCCTCCCGGCGTTCTTCTGCCTGGGGCAGCAGTCCGGTGCGGTGATAACGGCAGCGGTTGCGCAGGGTCTTTAAACTTTCTTCCAGCCGTTCTGCCCCGCCGCTGTCATCACCGGTGGTGACCAGTGCGTTGAGGCGGCGGCGCAATGCCTCATCCTGCGTCAGAGGCAGGTCTGCATGGCGAATAAAGCCTGCCCGGCGGAACACGGTCTGCTCCACCCCCAGCAGCATCTGACCACAGTTGGCGGCTGTCAGCTCTGTCACCGGAAGCCCCGATTCCGTTTCGTAGGCCTTAAATTCCCCCAGAGGAATCCGTCCCTGTGTCCTGCGCTCAATGGTGATATCCCGTCCATTCCAGTTCAGGTCCATCCGTCCCTCCATAGGGGCACCGGACCAGGGCTGGTAATGGGTTTTGTCTGCCAACCCTGACTTGGTGCTTTTGCTGCGGGTATCCAGACCATAGAGCATGGCTGCCAGGAAAGCGCACCAGGTACTTTTGCCCCACTCATTGGGAGCGGTGATGATATTCAGCCCCGGCTCCAGTTCCAAAGTCGCGCGCTCCAGCTTGCCGAAGGTGGCTGTCATACGGTAAATTCTCACAAGGTGACCTCCCTTCCGCTCAGAAGCTTTCGGGATATCTCCGCAGCCAGCTGTACCCGGGCAGTATTCTCCGGCTGCTGCTCCATGGTTTTGCGAAGCATATGGAAATAGAGGCCCTCCAGGGTATCCTGATCCGTATCCCCCCAGAGGTCCACAGGCTCCTCCGTCCGGTCCCGGAGCTCCAGATTGGGGAAGGCTGCAAATTTCTCTTTCAGCGCTTCCACATCCGGTTTTCCCCAGCCCGTCAGGGTGATCCGGTAAAAATCCCCGCTTCCCGCGCCGGGCAGCACTGCTTCCAGCGCTAGAGCCGCGTCACTGCCCACATCCACTTCCAGATCGTAAAAACGCAGGGTGTCCAGACTGATGGCCTGGACCTGCGCTTCCTCACCCAAGGTCACGATGCACACGCCTTTTTCTCCCGTCTCGTCCCAGCCGCGGCCCATAGGGCAGCCGGGCCATGCGCAGAGGGTATTGCCGCTGCGGAAGGCTCCTGCCTTGTGGATATGTCCCAGGGCCAGATAATCCAGGCCGGAATTACGGACCTGCAGATTGGTGATGGCATTATAGGGAGAATTCCGCTGGACAGGGTCACCGTGGAAGACACCAACAGCAAATTGTTCCTCCCCTGCTGCCCGGAAGCCTTCCAGCACAGCTGCACAGTCCATGCTCTGGAATCCCGCACCGTAGACCCGGCAGTTCAGTTCCGGCAATGCCACGGATTCCAGTTTTCCTTTAAAAATAAAGACGTTCTTCGGCCAGCTTTCCTCCAGCCAGAGGCTGCCGGGGCCGCAGAAATCGTGGTTGCCAGGTGCGATCATCACCGGCACACCGGTTTCTCCCAGAGTTTTCTTCACCAGTTCCAGCGTTTCCCGGCTGGGTTTTCCGTCAAAGAGGTCGCCGGAAAGCAGCATCAGATCGCATTTTTCCCGGCGGCACAGATCCGCGATCTTGCCGGGGATTTTACGCTGCTGGCTTTGCAGCCATTTGCGCCGGTCTTCCGGGAAGCTCCCAAAGGGAGAATCCAGATGCCAGTCGGCGCTGTGTAATATCTTCAGTCCCATTCGTCCACTCTTTCTGCTTTGACGCATTTTCCTGTGGCGCTGTCAATGGTGAACAGCACCGCTTCCATTTTTGTGGGTCCCTCGGCCCAGCGGTAACGCTCCGTCAGATCTCCCCGAAATTTGGCAATGGACAGGTCCGGCTGGATGCCCAGGATGGAATCCCGGGGGCCGGTCATGCCAAGGTCTGTCACATAGCCCGTGCCCTTGGGCAAGATACGGGCATCCGCAGTGGGCACATGGGTGTGGGTGCCCCATACCGCGCTGACCCGGCCATCCAGCAGGTAGCCCATGGCCAGTTTTTCGGAGGTAGCCTCCGCATGGATCTCCACCAGGATGATTTTGGCAGTGATCTGCTTCAAAATTTTGTCGATCATCAGGAAGGGGTTATCCGGGCCGTAGTCCATATTACAGCGGCCGATGAGGTCGATGACTGCCACATCTCCTGCTTTCGTTTCAAAAATCTGCCAGCCCCGGCCAGGGACCTGAGGAGCATAATTGGCAGGCCGGATGATCTGGGGGCAGTCCTCCATGTAGTCCACGATCTCCCGCTTGCCCCAGGTGTGGTTGCCCATGGTGATGCAGTCGGCGCCGGAATCCAGAATATCCTCTGCCTGATGGGGCAAAATGCCTACCACAGCGGCATTTTCGCCGTTGACCACTACAAAATCCGCTCCGGTCTTTCGTTTCAACTGCCGCAGATGACGGCGCACCCGGTCAAGACCCGGATTGCCTACCACGTCACCTACCGCCAATACCTTAAATTCCATACGGTTTCCTCCAAGGGATATTTGGGTTATTATACTATAGCTTGCCCATTTTCGCAAGTGGTCGGATATCCCACGGACCTTGCTTGACTCCTTCTCTCTCACCGGGTATAATAACACCAGCTTTTTTTGAGGTAATATTTATGAACACACTTCTCATTGGCAATCTGATTTCCGGCATTGGCTGTCTGATCATGGTAGCCATCGGACTTCTGAAAAAGAAGTCCCACATTCTCATCGCCCAGAGCTTCCAGTGCGCCTTTATGGGCTTTGGCAATCTGATTCTTGGCGGTGTCAACGGTTTCATCGCCAATGTGGTCAGCATTGTGAGAAATCTGGTATTCGTCAAATGCAAAAGTACCGTGACACTGAAGCTGATCTTCATTGCGGTGCAGCTTCTGCTGTCTCTGGGTTCCATGGGAGACGGCTGGGTTGCCTGGCTGCCCATTCTGGCAACAGCCCTGTTCACCTGGTTTCTGGACACGAAGCATACTTCCACACTGAAAATCGTCATCATTACCACGCAGGTCATGTGGCTGATTTATGACATCTATTACCGCAATTTTGTAGCGGTGACCTTTGATGTCATGACCATGATCTCCAACCTCATCGGCTTCTTCCTGGTAAGAAATCAAAAATAATGCTTATAGGGCGGGAATTTTCATTCCCGCCCCCAGACTGTTGAAAAAGCTTCGCAGAATTTTTCGCGTAAGCGAAAAACAAAGTCTAAAACATTTTGTGTCAGGGCGTGTACCTGACACAAAATACTTCTCAGGCTGCAAGTGTACGAGTTGTGCGCCAACGGCGCACAAGGAGTGCGCGCAGCAGACTGCAAAAAACTGGCGGAAAAGGCCGCAGGCCTTTTTCGACAAGCTGAGGGCGGGAATTTTCATTCCCGCCCCATTTTTTAATCTCCACTATAGCTTTTCCCATTGACCGTCTTACCGTCAATGGTCACATTCCTGCAATCGTAGAAGCTGAAAGCACTGCCGCCTAAGTCCCGGAAGGTGCAGTTTTCGATGGTGACGCCCGCCACATCTGCCATACTGATGCCGCCGTAGCTGCATTCGTAAATCTCACAGCCCTTTACTGCAATGTCGCTGCTGAGACGGGCCTGGACACCCAGAATACCGCAGCCGAAGAGGCCGCAGTTTTCCACCAGCACCGCATCACAGCCCTCAAAATCCAGCACGCCGCCCATGCACTCGCCGGGTTCCAGCGTATGTCCCGCGGTAAAGCCTGTGAGAGTGATGTTGCTGCTGCGGCGGAAGTTGAAGACATTGGCATACCGGGGCACGGCGGAGATGGTGCATTTTGTCACATCCCCGCTTTCGCTGCGGATAGTCAGATTGTTGACGGATTCAATGGTCAGTACCGGGCCGTCATATTCTTCCATCCAGAAATAGTAGTCGGAAAAGCCGTAGCCGTAATCGGAAGCCGTGCTGAGATCATAGTCGCCGTCTTTCAGAACGATCTCTGTGTCAGGGGCAATGGCCGCCAGCAATTCATCCACAGTGGACACCGTCACCTGAGTCTGCTCTCCGGCAGGCTCTTTGGGAGGCTTGGCATCGTACTGGATATCCAGCAGTTCCTCCGTCAGGGTCTTTCCCACGCCGTCCAGAACTGTGACACCCGCTCCGGAGAACCAGAAGCGGAAATCATTCTGCTCAAAGCTGCAGTTATCCAGAACCATGCCGCTGGTGTAGATATCAAAGGCAGCACTCTCCACCCTGTTATTGGTGAAGCTGCAATTTTTCAGGGTGATCTCCCCGCTGGGGTCACCGCCCACGAGAAAAAGCAGCGCATTGTCCCTGATCTCGCAATCAGAAACCTCCACACCGCTGCTGGAGCCGAACCACACAGCAGACCCGCCGCTATACTGCCGGTCACCCAGATTCCGCAAGGTGCAGCCCTTCACCGTCAGGTCATCGGTACGGTCTGACCAGACGCCGTAGGACGTGCACTCATAAATGTCGCAGGCAGAGATCACGATATCCGAACACAGCTCCGTCTGGACGCCAATGGTGCCGCAGCCAAACAGGCCCATAGCGTTCAGGATCACATCCTTGCAGCCCATGAGGCTCACCACGCCTCCGGCGCATTCTCCACCGTCGGTATGGCCTGCGGTGAAGCTTTCCAGCGTAACATTGGCACAGTTCTGCAAAACCAGAACATTGGCATACCGGGGCTGCGTCACCAGCGTGGCAGTATCCATGCCGCTGCCCCGGATGGTCAGGTTTTCCACACCTATCAGCTTCAGCTGATAGCCGTCGCTGTATTCCTCCCAGACGTAGGATTCATTTTCGCTTTTGCAGCCATAATCCCGGGCCCAATAGAGATTGTACCGTCCCGGCTCCATGAGGATTTCCCGGTCCGAACCGATGGCTGCCAGCAGCTCATCCACGGTAGTCACCGTGATAACATTGGGCGCAGATGTTTCCTCCGGCGCAGTGGTAAATTCCGTCCGGGCAGCGCAGCCTGCCAGCAGCAGGATGCAGAGCAAAAGAAGCATCATTCGTTTCATAGAAGACATCCTTTCCTTTTTCTTTATTGTAGGTCTTATGACAGAATCTGTCAACGGAGGAACAGTTTAAGAATTTCTTATATTTACCGCAAATAATACTCCTCAATGGGCACCAGATTGTCGGTCTGGACCTTGTACCGGGATAAAATTTCTCCGTAGAGGTCCTTGGAAGCAGGTGCCCAGTCACCGTCACCAATGGTAAACCACTGGTTTATGCCACTGCCATTGTCAAATTTGATGGCATCCAGCAAAATCAGCTGCCCATCCTGGATATCGTAATAGTAATTTGCGTTGCTTATCTCTGTCAGTTCTTCCGTTCCAAGGATGTTGGCTTCATCCGTTTCGGTATCCCAGTAAAGCCGGAAGCCCTCATCGAACAGAAATTCCTTTTGGAGGATATAGTCCTCCCCCATCAGATACAGCGCCCGGTAGCTTCCGTCATAGTAGACCGCCAGATCGCCGTAATTGTTGCCATCCAGGTCCCGGAAGGTGCAGTAGATGCTCTTCTCCGGAAATTTTGCCTGATAGTAGGCAGATACGTCGTCACTGGTAGATTGTCCGGGGACCAGTTCCGTGGGGGCCGTAATTTCCGGCACATTTTCGACGGTCCGTTCTCCTGTCAGATATTCCAGCAGTTCATGGACCCGGCGCTCGGTAATCTCGGCACCGGTGCCATAGTACGCCCCGGCGGACAGGGAGCCGCCGGCATACTGGGCCGCCGCGTCATCCATTTTGGCTTCCTTCCGGTCGATCCAGAGCAGCTGCTCCTGCTTCAGGACTTTGAATGCGTCCTTGTCCATGGTCCGTTCCAGACTGTCCCAGATTTTATTCAGCACCTCGTCCCACAGCTCATACCGCCGCTGGGAATTGATGTTCATATCTGCCTGGGTCATGGTGGCATCGGTTTTCAGGGTTTCCAGCAGTTCGTCTACTAAGTCCTGGGCGTAGGCCGCTTCCTGGGCCATGGCCTTTTTTATGGCATCGGCTTCATTCTCATATTGGGAGGAATCCTGGGGTGCAATGAGGGTGAAGGTATCCCGCATGGCGGCAAGGCGTGTTCCGTGGCCCTCGGCAATGCCCACAAAGTAGCGGCAGACTATGTGGTAGGTTCCGGTGTCTCCGTTTTCATAAAAATAGTGGTCCTCCATGGGGGATTCCCATGCGTCGCCATTGTTGGCATTGAAGATCATTCGGGGCGGGTCCAGCGGACGGTAGATGCCGGAAACATAGTTCCAACTGTCCAGCATACTGTCTCGCACTTCCTGGGCGGCGGTTTCGTAGTCCTTCCCAGGGATTTCCCGGATCACCAGTTCGCAGACGGGCCACGCCGGATCGTAATCCTTAGGACGGACCGTCCATACGCCCGCTTCCTCCGTTACGGTATACCGCTCCTCGTCGATGTAGATGGCAAAACCGGGCTCGGCTGCGGTGGGTTCCTTGCCATGGGCGGCATGGGACACCACATCGGTCATGCCCTCCGGGCTCACCACAATCTCTTTTGCGGGAAACAGCACCTCGATGAGCTGGGCGATCTTCTGTTGGACGATCTCTGCAGCCTTGACACCCATGGGGGTCTGGAAGAACAGGACCGTCAGCAGCACCACCGCAATAGCTGCTGCCAGCGGGGAGCGGAAGGCACGGCGGGACTTCTGTTTCGCCTTACCCTGGGGCAGATAGCCCAGCTGCTTCTGGGCCGCGTCAATGTAGACACTGTTGATGTGGGTCATGGCAGATAGGATCTGAAATTCCGTCATAGATAGCCCTCCTGCGCCAGCATTTTCCGCAGTTTTTCCCTCGTCCGCAGCAGCATGGATTTGACCTTACTTTCGGAGAAGCCGAATTTCTCACTGATTTCCTTTACGGAGGCCAGGAACCAGTAGCGGCTGATGAATACATCCCGTTCCGTATCCGGGAGGCTCCCCACAAAGGTATTCAGGGTTCTTGCCAGTTCTTTTCCCTCTATGTACCCTTCTACGCTTTCTCCCGAGGGGATACACTCTGACAATTCTTCCAGCGCCAGCGGCATTTCTCCCCCGCCCCGCTTCTTCGTCGTGGTTCTGCGCCACTTATTCAGGCTGATCCGCCGGGTCAGCTTTCCCAGAAAGGCCGACAGGATGCTGGGCCGGTGGGGCGGCATGTTCTTCCAGGCGGCAAGATAGGTATCGCTGACGCTTTCCTCTGCGTCCTCCTGATTGTAAAGAATGTTATAAGCAATGGTGTGGCAGTACTTGCCATACTTCACCGCCGTAGCGCTGATGGCACTTTCCTGCCGCTGCCAGTATAGTTCTACGATTTTGCTGTCTTCCATAGTGTCCTCCTTTCCTTTTATAAAGGATCTTTCACCCTACTACTCACCTTTTTTCGGCGTTGGTTGCATGGATTTTGAAAAAATTCTGGGCGGGGATCACTCCCCGCCCTGCCATTATTATCTTACGGATTTTGCATACTCCGTAGGAGTGATGCCAAACTTCTCCTTGAACTGGCGGGAGAAGTGGTGAACGGTGGAGTACTGCAGTTCGGCAGCGATCTCGGTGAAATTCAGGTTGTTTTCCCGGATCATCTGCTTGCTCTCCTGCAGCTTGATACGGCGGATATATTCGCCGGGGGAGATCTGCAGATTCTTGTGGAACAGAGCCGTTAAGTAACTGGGGCTCACATCCACCTGCCGGGCCACTAGAGGTACCGACAGCTTCTCCCGGATGTGGGAGGAAATGTACTGCTGGGCCTGCCGGATGATCTCATTCTCGGAATGGATGGCATTGGAAGTCTGGAGCTTACCTCCCTTGGGGGCCACAACCTCCCGCAGCAGCGTCAGCAGCAGCAGGTTCAGCTGGGACAGGATGATGTCGCCGGAATAGTCATCCATTCGTTCCTGTTCCCGCAGCATATTCTGCAGCAGCGTCACCACATTCTGAGGTGCCGTAAACTTCCGGTTCAGCAGAGATTCCAGTCCCGTACCCTCCAGAGAGAAGGAAATGGTCACGAACCGGGGTGCCACACCAATATCCGAATACTGCATATGCCACTGGTTGGCACCGTAAATCACCAGATCGCCCTGCTTTAACAGCAGGTCCTGACCCTCTGCCACGGAGTGCAGAGACCCCTGGTCCACATAGGTCAGCTCTGCCATAGGATGGGATTCACCAGGGAACAGGAAGCCCTGTTCCTTCTCCTGATACCAGAAGGTATAGATACTCTTCACCCGCAGCTGATGTTCCATCCGCAGCGTATCGGAATTGCGCTTGCCCACCAGTTCCGGCGCTTCATCGGCATACAACGTCACATCGCTTTCGCCCATAAAGGAGTTCAGGCCAAAGAGGACCCCTGTCTTCATGCAAACAGGCTTGTCCAGATAGAACTGCTGATAGGTTTCCCCATCCTGGCTGACAGACAGAATGCTGTTTCCGCTGCCGCAGACTACCCAGGTTTCCCCACGGGAACGGTACAACAGGGATTCATCGGGCTGCAATTCTACGGTGATCGCAATATTTTTTTCAAAATTCCGGGTATTCTGGCTCCGCTCCGGAGGAACAATGCCAAAGCCCTGAAAAGTAACCTGATTCAAGTTCCGGATCATAGGACATATCTCCTCAAAATAAAATAACAGAGACCCCAAACGGTAGTCCCTGTTATTATATAAGATAAAGTCGAAAATGGCAAATACTTTCTTTAAAAAAGTACGACTTTTATTTTCAGCGCTGGTACTCAAACTCGATATCGTAAATATCCACGGTATCGCCGTCCTGAATCCCCATTTCTTCCAGTCTCTGGAAGAGACCGACTCTTCTCAGCTGCATATCGAAATGGTTTCTGGCTTCGTAATCGTCAAAATTGATGTTCTGCACCAGCCGCTCCAGCCACCGGCCGGTAATGAGCCAGGTATTGCCGTAATGCTCGATCTCGAAAGCGCTGGGATCTGCGGGGGCTTCCACCACTTCCACATACTCCGGCTCATAGATGGTGACGGGAGGCAAAGTACGCAGCTTTTCTGCCACGATCCGCATCAGGTTCCGGGTGCCCACTGTAGTGCCGGCGCTGATCTCATACAGCTCGCAGCCGGCCTCCTCCACAGCCTTGCGCAGGCGCTCCAGGTTGTCGGATTCGGGGTCCATAATGTCGGTCTTGTTGGCAGCCACGATCATGGGACGGTCGCCCAGGTCAACGGAATAGTTGTGCAGTTCCTCGCAGATGGCGTGGAAATCCTCAACAGGGTCACGGCCCTCACTGCCGGATACATCCACCACATGGACCAGCAACCGGCAGCGGTCGATATGCCGCAGGAAATCGTGGCCCAGGCCGGCGCCCTCAGCAGCGCCCTCGATGATGCCGGGGATGTCTGCCATGACGAAGGACACACCTTCGTCAACGTAAATGACACCCAGATTGGGGAACAGGGTGGTAAAGTGATAGTTGGCGATCTTGGGACGGGCATTGGAAGTCACGCTCAGCAGCGTGGATTTGCCAACATTGGGGAAGCCAACCAGGCCCACATCCGCCAGTAGCTTCAGTTCCAGAATGATATCCCGCTCCTGACCCTTCAGGCCTGCCTTGGCAAACCGGGGCACCTGACGGGTGGGAGTGGCATAGTGGGCATTGCCCCAGCCGCCGCGCCCCCCCTTTGCGATGACGAAATCTTCTCCGGTGGACATGTCCACGATGATCTGATTCGTCTCGGCATCCCGGACAACCGTACCCCGGGGAACCTCGATGATCAGATTTTCACCCCGCTTGCCGGCCATCTTCCGGCCCAGACCGTTGACACCGGCCTGTGCAGAATACTTGCGCTTATAGCGAAAGTCCAGCAATGTAGTCATGTGGTCGGAGACCCGCAGGATGACGCTGCCGCCATGGCCGCCGTCACCGCCGTCAGGACCGCCGGAAGCAACATACTTTTCTCTGTGGAAAGCCACCGCGCCGTCGCCGCCGCGGCCGCCGATGACTGTGATTCTTACTTTATCTACAAACATGATGAATCCTCCTTCGTCGGATTTCAGTTGACAATTGACAATTGACAGTTGACAATTGTGGTATTCCCTTCGGGAATGATTTCAATTCGTCCCCGGAGGGGACACCATAACTGTCAACTGTCAACTCTTAACCGTAAACTTTTAAAAAAGCTGCCGCAGAAACATGCGGCAGCTTTTTTAAACTAAATTACTGCTCAGCGTAAACGGAGCACTGACGGCGATCCTTGCCCTTGCGCTCGAACTTGACGGTACCGTCAACCAGAGCGAACAGGGTGTCATCCTTGCCGATACCAACGTTGACACCGGGATGGATGTGGGTGCCTCTCTGGCGAACCAGAATGTTGCCAGCCAGAACGAACTGACCGTCTGCACGCTTGACGCCCAGGCGCTTAGCCTCGGAGTCACGGCCGTTCTTGGTGGAACCGCCGCCCTTATGGTGAGCGAAGAACTGAATACCAATCTTCAGCATGGTGTTACACCTCCAAAACTTCGATATAATCAGGATAATCGTCCCGCATTCCGCACAGGGTGATCATCATGCCTGCCAAAACGGCCTGCACAGTCTCCTCTTCGTCGCAGGAAACGGGGAGGGTCAGGGTGATACGAGCCTGCTCGTCCTTGACCCGGACCTTGGCCTTTGCGCCGCACACATCATTGATGGTGGCCTCGGCCATGGTTACAACAGCGGAAATGGCGGCACAGACGATGTCGCTGCCAGCCTCTGCATAGCCGCTGTGACCCGAGATAGAGAAACCGGTGATCCGGTCCTTCTCGGTGAAAAATTCGCATCTAGTCATAAATTACAGAGCGATCTTGGTGATCTCGACCTTGGTGTAGGGCTGACGATGGCCGATGTGGCGCTTCTCGCCCTTCTTAGCCTTGTAGCGGATGATGTCGATCTTCTTGCCCTTGCCGTTCTTGACGACCTTAGCCTCGACAGCTGCGCCCTCGACAACAGGAGCACCGAACTTGGTGTTCTCGCCGTCCAGGATAGCCAGGACCTGCTCGAACTTGACGGTAGCCTCAGCCTCAGCGTTCAGCTTCTCGATGTACAGGACATCGCCCTCAGCCACGGTGTACTGCTTGCCACCGGTAACGATAACTGCTTTCATTCTTGTTTCACCTACTTTATTTTGTGTAGTCTCGCTTTTGAGGCGTGGTGCTTTTTGCGCACCAACTTAAGCCCCTTCAATGCGGCCCGATTATTTTATCATTGCTGTCAGAAAAAGTCAAGGAGTTTTTTATACTTTTTCTTGCGTTTTCCTTACAATTTTGCTATACTTACCGAGGATTCTTCCTGTTTATTTTACCCAAGCGAGGATGTATGCATGAAAACGAAATTCTGGGTTCTTCTCTTTGCCCTTTTGCTTCTGGTCTGCGGCGGTCTGAGCCTTCCCCTGCTGCTTCCCGGCGAGGCTGCCACCCATGCGGAGGTTCTCTGCGACGGCGAGCTGATTCACACGCTGGACCTGCGGATCGACCGGGAAATCATTCACCACAGCAGCTACGGCACCAATACCATCACGGTTAAAGACGGCAAGATCGCCGTCACGGAGGCCGACTGTCCTGACCACTACTGCATGCAGCGGGGCTACTGCAACAGCGGCACCCAGATTGTTTGCCTGCCCAACCGTCTGGTGATCCGTTTTGTGGGGGCACAGGAAGTCGATATGGTAGTCGGATAAATTTTTCAGATTTTGCAAAAATAAGTCTTGACAAAACCACGCTTCCTGTGTATACTAAACGAGTGCTTCGGCAAGAGAAGAATATGGACGATTAGCTCAGCTGGCTAGAGCATCCGCTTGACGTGCGGAAGGTCATAGGTTCGAGTCCTATATCGTCCACCATACTTCTCTTAACGATTCACTTATGGACGATTAGCTCAGCTGGCTAGAGCATCCGCTTGACGTGCGGAAGGTCATA
>ERZ1032001.64-NODE-64-length-16330-cov-4.202273_pt1 | contig 16330 bp, 12 predicted proteins | sample MGYA00517102_ERZ1032001 | MGnify/ENA primary metagenome ERZ1032001 (study PRJEB33719, sample SAMN04261291) | wastewater metagenome | biome: rural village; feature: human; material: feces | host: Homo sapiens | place: El Salvador | collected 2013-01-07 ... | reverse complement strand
ATATCCGTTATACGCTTCTACAAATTGAATATCTTCCTGGAGAATATTATACCGATTTCTTTGACAATACACTTCTATACTACTACCTATATTGCACTCATCAATTGCTGAAATCAGTGCCTCCTCAACTTCCTCCTTATCAAATGGCTTGGTCACAAATCTGTGAGCTCCGATATAAAATGCCTCTTTAAATCTTTCTACCATTCCAGTTGACATAATAATCTTACATTTTGGATTACGCTCTTTGAGTTCTCGTCCCAATTTTAATCCATCAGTTTCCGGCATTTCAATATCCATAAATACAATGTCCAAATTTTCTGCTTCTTCTATCACATCCTCCCCATTTTGAAATATGATAATTTTGTTATCATATTTGTAATTTTGAAGGATTTCGTTAATCATTTCATAGAGTTCATCTATAATTTTCTTTTCATCATCACATATAGCAATTTTAAGCATAAAAATTCCCTCTTTTATATCTTTGGTTTTGGTCAAAATAGTAATTTATTCCTATATCATTTACTATACACAAGTCGGGCACATTTCGCAATACACTTTGTTGGAATAAAGCATTAAAAAAGCTGTGTTCTACAACTTTTCCAAGTCATAAAACACAGCCATTAATTTTTGTATTTATCTAGTTATATAACCTACGCTTTTTTCGCTTTCTTCTTTGTGCTAACAAAGATTCCAACACCTGCTAAGATTGCAACTGCTGCAATAATGATGCCTACGATTAATGCTACGTTAGCACCTTCCTGTACAAGTACTACTGCTGAAATTCCGGCTACATTTACTGTGCCTTCAACTGTATCAAGTACTTCTGTACCGGCTTTTTCACCATTGATGTAAACATGCCATTTTCCTTCCGGAATTGTAAGGTCTACTGCTTCCTCGTTACCATTGTAGATAACCATAATGTTTTTCGCTTTTTCACCGTTAGGACTGTTTGCAATTGTGTAAGCAACAACATTTTTCTGTTCTACATCCATGAATGCAAGATTTGCTTCGATGTCTTCTGTAGTTGTCATACGAAGTGCAGGATGTTCGCTTCTGAATGCAATGAGACCTTTATAGTACTCAAGCATATCTGCCGTTTTTTCATCATCCAATGTATCCCACTTCATACTGTTAGTATAGTCGTTTAAGTTGTAACTGTTGTGTGAAAATTCATTGCTGCCTTCAATTGGTTTTGTACGAAGGATTTCTTCACCTGATAACATAAACGGTACACCCTGTGCTGTATAAATAATTGCAGCTGAAAGCTTATTCATACTAAGTTTAGCTTCTTCTGTCGCATCCGGTGCTGAATAATAAATCTTATCCCAAAGTGTTAAGTTATCGTGACAGCTTGAATATGTAATACACTGTCCCGGATCACCTGCCCAAGAGCCTGTTGTTTTTTCATATGCTGAATATTTGATACCTGAGTGCTGAACTGCTGCAACTACACCATACTGAATACCGATTTCCTGTCCATCTTTACCTGAGATAAAACCGTTGTCATAACTATCAAATACGCTACCTTTGATTGCATCACGGATATCATCACTGAATGCTGCAACGCCCGGTACTTTGTATGTTACACGTTTATTTGTCTGTTCGTTAGCTACAAGTCCTGATGTTCCACCGGTCCAGCCTTCACCTAAAATAATGATGTTAGGATCGATTTCATCTAATGCTGCTCTTACTGCAAGCATTGTTTCCTGGTCAATACATCCCATCAAGTCGAAACGGAAACCGTCAACATGATATTCATTTACCCAGTATACACAAGAATCTACAATAAATTTCTGAGCCATGCTTCTTTCAGAAGCCACCTCATTACCACAACCTGAACCATTTGTATATTTGTCGCCATCCATACGGAAGTAATAATCCGGAACTGTATTGTCAAGACATGAATTCTGTGCGCTGTACATATGGTTGTAAACAACATCCATAATTACACCGACGCCTTCTTTGTGGAATGCCTGAATCATTTCTTTTGCTTCTTCTACTCTGACTTCACCGTTATATGGGTCTGTTGAGTAGGAACCTTCCGGAACATTGTAGTTCTTCGGATCGTAACCCCAGTTAAACTGTGGTGTATCTAATTTTGTTTCATCTACTGTTGCATAGTCATACATTGGCATAATCTGTACATGAGTAACGCCTAAATCAACGATGTAATCTAATGCTGTTTTCTTACCTGATGCCGTAGTTGTACCCTTTTCTGTAAGACCTAAATATTTACCTTTATTTTCTACACCTGATGATGCATCAATTGTAGTATCACGCACATGAAGCTCGTAAATAACCGCATCTGTGTTGTTTGGTACTGTCACATGTTTGTCATCAGCCCAACCTTCAGGGTCTGTACTGTCTAAGTCGATAATCATACCTCTGTTGCCATTTACACCTACTGCTTTTGCATAAGGGTCAACTGCTTCTTTGGTCTGACCGTCTACTGTTACAGAGTATGTATAATATACACCATGTTTTTCGCCTTCTAATTCACATACCCATGTACCCTGTACATCCTTTGTCATTGGAAGGCTTTCAATAAGGCAATCACCTTCACCGGCTTCATAGAGATTTACTTTTACTTCTGTTGCCGTAGGTGCCCAAACACGCAATGTTGTTTTTTCATCTGTATATGTCTGTCCTAAATCATTACCTGTATATGTATAAGTTGTTTCAAATGCTTCTGATGAGAAAGCACCGGCAATTTCCACTTTACATCCTTTATAGCCTTCTCTTTCAAGGAAATATGTCTTAGATGCATCTAATGCTTCATCCATAATGATGTAAGCATCTGTCACTGTACTTCCACTTTCACTCCATGCTTTCTGAATCGGATATTCTTTTCCAGCTTCATCTGTCACTTTGTAGTAAGCACCCTCACCCCGTGGGTCTGATGTATCTACTGCTTTTGAAGCTTTAAATAAAATCTTCTTTGTAGTGTCTTCAAAGCCTGCCGAAACAATAATTGGAGTCTTGTCAGCTTCTTCTTCGGAATACCAAACTTCCGGATTTCCTTCTACTGTATAAACATCCAAAACGCCGTCTTTAGCCTTAGAAATATCTAAAGTTCTAACGTATTTTGTATCTGCCACACCATTTACGCTCATTGACAGTTTTACAATACTTTCCTTTTCATAATCCAGGAAACCTGCGTGATATTCTGCTCCGTATTCGTCTGTTTCAACGATTGGATATGTACCACCCGCATTTTCTCCAAGTGCGGCATAGCACTGAACGCTATCGTAACTTTCACCATATGTATAGTAATGTACATTTAATTTCAATGCACCTTCTGCATCATATGCACCAAGTCTCTCTGCTTCAGATGCCGCAAAATCAAATGGTTCACAGCCCGCAGGTGGAGTTGTCTCAAATGCTTCCTTACCTGATGTAACCCAGATTTCTACTGTATTACCGTTAATTTCTGCATAACGGTCAGCTTCTACGTCTTTTGCTTCCCATTCATTTAAACGGACAATAAAACCGATTCTGGAACTGTTTTCTGTACACTGGTACATCGCAATTTTACCAAAATTATCTTCTGCGGTAAAATCAACAGCGGTTCCCTCGAAACCTTCCTCCCAAATCCACATATTCCAACCGGTATAGTCGTTATCTGTTCTTCCACCATAGTGCACAATAAATGTGGTTCCCACTGCTGCCTGTGCTTCCATTGGTGTCCACATACTGAACAGGGTCACAAGTGGCATAAGAAAAGCTAACATAAATGCCGTAAGTCTTTTTCTCATAATTCATACCTCTCCCTTCAAAAAGAACTTATATATCGTTATTTTAACATATATTTTTACGCCTGAGAACTTATTTTTATTAAAAAGTGACAAATTATAGACATTTAGAACTAAAAACAGGTTATACATACCTTTCGTATATATAACCTGTTAATAAAATCAATTTTTCAATTATTTGTTAGCCATTTCTGCTTTCAAGCTAGCTGTCAACTGTGGAAGGATTTTGTTCAAATCACCAACAAGACCGTAATCAGCTACATCAAAGATTGGAGCAGTTTCATCTTTATTGATTGCAATAATGATATCTGATTCTTCCATACCTGCAACGTGCTGAATTGCACCTGAAATACCAATTGCGAAGTATACGTTAGGACGAACTGTTTTACCTGTCTGTCCAACCTGTAAATCACGTGGCTTCCAACCTGAATCAACTACGGCACGTGAACAACTTACTGTTCCGCCAAGTACTTCTGCTAAATCTTCAAGTAATTTGAAGTTTTCAGCGCTACCAACACCACGACCACCTGATACTAAGATTTTAGCGTCCATAATGTCTTCTACATCGCTTACTGCTTTTACTACCTTTAAGATTTCAACGTACTGGTTGTTTGGTGTAAAGCCTGGGTTGAATTCTTCAACTACTGCTTTAGCGCCTTCAACTTTTTCACGTTTCTGCATAACGCCCGGACGAACTGTAGCCATCTGAGGACGTGTGTTTGGACATGCGATTGTAGCGATTGTATTACCACCGAAAGCAGGACGTGTCATTAACAACTGGTTGTGTTTCTGTTCCTGGTTTGGAAGTGGGTTCAATGGGAAATCACCAATTTCAAGTACTGTACAGTCAGCTGTAAGACCTGTTTTAACTCTTGCTGATACCTTAGGACCTAAATCTCTACCGATTGCTGTAGCACCAACTAACACGATTTCAGGTTTGTATGTATCGATAACTGATGCTAATGCATGTGTATATGGTTCTGTTCTGTAGTCTTTTAATTCAGGATCGTCAACTACGATAACTTTGTCTGCACCGTAAGCTGCGAGTTCGTCTGCAAGACCTTTCACGTCTGAACCGATTAAAACTGCTGTTACTTCTGTTCCTAAATCTGCTGCTAAATCTTTACCCTTGCCGATTAATTCAAAAGCAATACTGCTCAATTCATTATCAACCTGCTGAGCAAAGACATATACGCCTTTATATTCTTCTAAATTCATTTCGCTCACCATTTTCCTTTTTATTAGATTACATGTTTTTCTTTAAGTTTTCCGATGATGTATGCAACTGATTCTTCAGGATCAAGAGTAACTTTTTCGCCTGTTCCTTTTCTTACTTTATCAGATGCTTTCGCAATTTTTGTAGGAGAACCTGCTAAACCTAAGTCGCTGTCTAAAACGTCAACAAGGTTTGCTCTGCCCCATACTGTGATTTCTTTTTTGTATGCATCGAAAATTCCGCCCGGAGTCATGTAACGAGGCTCATTTAATTCAGCAAGTGCTGTGATAAGACAAGGCATCTGTGCTTTAACTTCATGATATCTGTCTTCGTACTGACGTTCAACGATTACGCTGTCACCGTCAATTTTAATATCCTGTGCATATGAAATTACAGGAATTCCAAGGTGTTCAGAAATCTGAGGACCAACCTGAGCTGTGTCACCGTCGATAGCCTGACGACCTGTGATAATAATATCATATTCTAAGTTACGGATTGCACCTGCAAGTGTCTGAGATGTAGCCCAAGTATCGGCACCACCTAAAACTCTGTCAGTTACAAGGATTCCGTTATCAGCGCCCATAGCCATAGCTTCACGAAGAACTTCTTCAGCTTTTGGAAGACCCATTGTGATTACAGTAACTTCTGCGCCATACTGATCTTTTAATCTAAGTGCTGCTTCAAGACCTGCTTTATCATCAGGATTCATGATTGTAAGCATTGCAGCTCTATCAAGTGTACCATCAGGATTGAACTTTACGCCACCCTTTGTATCAGGTACCTGTTTAATACAAACAACGATTTTCATTGTATTTATCTCCTTATATTCTCTTTCTTATTTGAACTATTTTAATAAAGCACCTGAAATTACCATTCTCTGTACTTCACTTGTACCTTCGTAAATTTCAGTAATCTTAGCGTCACGCATCATACGTTCTACATCATATTCTCTGATGTAACCGTAACCACCGTGGAGCTGAACAGCTTTTGTTGTTACTTCCATAGCTACTTCTGCTGCATATAATTTAGCCTGAGCTGCTTCTACAGAGTAAACTTTCTGTGTATTTTTAGCTCTTGCTGCTTTATAAACAAGTAATTTAGCAGCTTCACATTTTGTAGCCATATCAGCTAACTGGAACTGTGTATTCTGGAATGCACCGATTGCTCTGCCAAACTGTTTTCTTTCTTTTACGTAGTTGATTGTTGTTTCCAAAGCACCTTCTGCAAGACCGAGAGCCTGTGAAGCGATACCGATACGACCACCATCAAGTGTGTGCATAGCGATAGCAAAACCTTTACCCTGCTGTCCTAAGAGGTTTGCCTTTGGAATGCGGCAATCTGTAAAGATTAATTCGTATGTAGATGAACCACGGATACCCATTTTCTTTTCTTTTGTACCGAATGTGAATCCAGGTGTTCCTTTTTCTACGATGAAAGCTGAAATTTCTTTTGTGAGACGGCCACGTTTTTCAACAACGCCTGTAATAGCAAATACGATATAAACATCAGCTTCTTTACCATTTGTGATGAAACATTTAGATCCGTTAAGAACCCATTCATCTCCGTCGAGAACTGCTTTTGTCTGCTGTCCCTGAGCATCTGTACCTGCACCCGGTTCTGTTAAACCGAAAGCACCGATTTTTTCACCTTTTGCAAGGGGAACAAGGTATTTCTGTTTCTGTTCTTCTGTACCATATGTTAAGATAGGGTCACAGCAAAGTGATGTATGTGCAGAAACGATAACACCTGTTGTACCGCAAACTTTTGATAATTCTTCAACGCACATAGCGTATGTTAAAATGTCACAGCCCTGTCCGCCGTATTCCTTTGGAACAGGAATTCCCATGAAACCTAATTTAGCCATTTTTTCAACTGTTTCTCTTGGGAAAGTTTCTGTTTCGTCTACCTCCTGAGCAAGAGGTTTTACTTCTTTTTCAGCGAAATCTTTAAAAAGCTGTCTCGCCATTTCATGTTCTTTGCTTAAAGTAAAATCCATGATTCTTTTTTCCTCCAAAAAATATATTTTAATTACTGAGCATCAACAGGAGTTTTTGTTCTGTCTGCATTGTATACATAGAAGCCTTTTCCGCTCTTAACACCAAGGTTACCGCCACGAACCATCTTACGGATAAGTGGACATGCGCGATATTTGCTGTCGCCTGTTTCGTTGTAAAGAACGTCCATAATAGCAAGACAAATATCCAAACCTACGAAATCGCCCAATTCCAATGGTCCCATTGGATGGTTTGCACCAAGTTTCATAGCAGCATCGATACCTGCAACATCAGAAACACCTTCCATTTTGATGAAAGCAGCTTCGTTAATCATAGGAATTAAGATACGGTTTACTACGAAACCTGCAGCTTCATTAACCTGAACAGGAGTTTTGCCGATTTCTTCTGAAATCTTAACGATTGCATCAACAGTTTCCTGTGGAGTATTTACACCTGCAATAACTTCAACCAATTTCATTCTGTCAGCAGGATTGAAGAAATGCATACCAATCATTGGACGTGTTAAGCCGTTTCCGATTTCTGTAATAGAAAGACTTGATGTGTTAGATGCAAAAATACATTCCGGTTTTGCAATCTTATCAAGTTCACTAAATGTTGTTTTCTTAACTTCCATATTTTCAAATGCAGCTTCTACGATTAAATCGCAATCTGCGCAAAGATCTTCTTTAAGACCAGGTGTGATTTTAGCAACGATAGCATCTGCTGCTTCCTGTGTCATTTTACCTTTTTCTACAAGTTTTGCATAACCTTTTGCAATCTTGTCTTTTCCGCCTTGTGCCCACTCCTGCTTAATATCGCAGAGTGCAACTTCATATCCTTCTACCTGAGCAAATGCTTTTGCAATGCCCTGTCCCATTGTACCGGCACCAATAATACCTACTTTCATTTTAATTAAACCTCCTAAGATTATTTATTTTTGAATGGTTCTTTTACTTTTTCTTTGTTTTTGTCAAGGAAGAATGCCATTCCGTATACCTGATCTTCTGTTTCGAAGCAGTCACCGAAAAGTTTTTCTTCAATAACAATTGCCTGATCCATATCTACATCAAGGCCTTCATTGATTGCTTTTTTACAGTTACGAACTGCGATTGGAGCATTCTTTGCAATACCTGCGGCCATTTTTTCAGCAGCCGGCATTAATTCTTCCTGTGTATAGATTGCATTAACAAGACCGATTCTGTAAGCTTCATCAGCTTTGATGTTTCTTGCTGTGTAAATCATCTGTTTAGCCATACCCGCGCCAACGAGGCGTGCAAGTCTCTGTGTTCCGCCAAAACCAGGTGTGATACCAAGACCAACTTCCGGCTGACCAAATACTGCGTTGTCAGAACAGATTCTGATGTCACAACTCATAGCGATTTCACAACCGCCACCAAGTGCAAAACCATTGATTGCCGCAATTACAGGGATTGGGAATGTTTCCAATTTACGGAAAACATCGTTACCTTTTTTACCGAAAGCTTCTCCTTCAGCTTTTGTAAGTGTACTCATTTCTCCAATATCAGCACCGGCTACAAATGATTTCTGGCCTGCGCCTGTTAAAATAAGACATCTTGTTTCGTCTAAGTTTACAGCATCCAAAGTAGCATTTAATTCATCAAGAACTGTTGAGTTTAATGCATTTAATGCTTTTTCACGGTTGATTGTAATAATACCAACCTGACCTTTTTCTTCATATAAAATGTATTCCATTTTCTCCTCCATTCCGAAGCGTCTACGCGAGGAACGCAAGCAGAATATCAAATTCTGCTTTGCGATAATGGAATTTGTGACGCTCCGGCACAAATTCCCGGTTGAAAAAATTGACTATCGAGTAATTTTTTCAACTTATCTCCTTAAAAATAAAACTGATTAAGCTTCATATTTTTCAACAATTGTTGAGCAGCCCATACCGCCACCGATACATAATGTAGCAAGACCTCTCTTAGCATCGCGTTTTGCCATTTCGTGAAGTAATGTAACGAGGATACGGCATCCTGAAGCACCAACCGGGTGACCAAGTGCGATTGCACCACCGTTTACGTTTAATTTTTCTAAATCAAAACCTAAATCTCTACCAACAGCAATTGACTGAGCTGCGAAAGCTTCGTTAGCTTCGATTAAGTCCATATCGTCGATTGTAAGACCTGTTTTAGCAAGTACTTTCTTTGTAGAAGCAACAGGACCGATACCCATGATTGTTGGGTCAACACCGCCAAGTGCACCTGCAACCCAAGTAGCCATTGGTGTAACACCGAGTTCTTTTGCTTTTTCTTCGCTCATTACAACGATTGCTGCAGCACCATCATTGATACCTGAAGCATTACCTGCTGTAACTTTACCATTTGGATTGATTGCGCGAAGTTTCTGAAGTCCTTCAATTGTTGTGTTAGGACGTGGTCCTTCATCTGTGTCAACAACAACTGTATCTTTTTTCACTTTAACTTCTACAGGAACGATTTCATCTTTGAATTTGCCTTCAGCCATAGCCTTAGCACATTTCTGCTGGCTTGCTAATGCGAACTCATCAAGTTCTTCTCTTGTAAGGTTCCATCTTTCATCATCGCAGATATTGTCTGCTGTCTGAATCATATGGTAGTTGTTGAATGCATCCCATAATGCATCATTAACCATTGTATCTACCATAGTAGCGTTGTTCATTCTATATCCATAACGAGCCTGTGGAATCGCATAAGGTGCTTTTGACATATTTTCCATACCACCTGCAACAACGATGTCAGCATCACCTGCTAAAATCATCTGTGCAGCCATATTTACACAGTTAAGACCTGAACCACAAACTACGTTTACTGTAACTGCAGGTGTTTCAATTGGTAAACCTGCTTTGATAGATGCCTGACGAGCTACGTTCTGACCAAGACCTGCCTGGATTACACAACCCATATAAACGTGATCTACATCTTCGTTTTTGATTCCTGCTCTCTTAATTGCTTCTTTGATAACGATTGAACCTAAATCTGCTGCTGGTACTGTGCTGAGTGCACCACCCATGGTTCCAATCGCTGTACGGCATGCGCCTGCTAATACGATTTTCTTTGCCATTTTTATTCCCTCCATATTTGAATAAATGCCCGATTTTCGGGCTTCGCAATGATTGTTATTTTTTTGTCATTGCCCACTGCTCCTATTTTATCATAATATAGGCTATTTTGCAATGTTTTAATTTAGAAACAAGTAGGTAATTATCACCGCATATAACGAAAGGACTATACCATTTGCTGATATAGTCCTTGGACACTCCCTACACATCTCCTACTTTTAACGCTTGTATATCTGTAATTTTTATCAGATTATTTTTGACCACATACCTCTTCGTATATAGCAATTATCTCTTCTTCTGTCAGCACAGGTATCGATTTCATTACCACTTCAAGACTGACTCCGTTCATAAGAAAATTTTTTGCTGTTTCTTTTGCTGTTTCTTCCGTTGCCTCTTCTATCATTTCTTCAATCGCCTTGCACATATTAATCGAGCCCTCCTTTTTCGCTGATTTCGGAATTCTTGTGTCTGTTACTGTTTCTAAAAGATATCCTGATATTTTGTCTAAATTTGAATAAATATCCTGATAATCTTCTATAAGTCTCTTTAGTTTTTCTTTTTTACCTGATGACTGGATATACCTGAAACAATATCCTAATTCTGTATAAAATCGTTCGAAATTTTCAATTTCATTAGGAACAATTATGTGTAGTTTATAATCGTTCACATATTCTTTGATAAATTCGTGCATATTCTCTTTTACATCCAACATCTCATATAAACTTCTGGGCCCATCCCAATCTTTTGAACCCCAGTAAATAACCAATGTAAATACCGGCTTAACTTTATCCGTCTTTTTAAACCCGGATAAGAATTCATCACCCTTAACATTTTTCATTTCCCGATATTTCTTCCCTGCTTCTTCTACCTGAGAAGAATAATTTAATGCATCATACAACAACGTTCTTACCGGCATTGCATAATGCACATTCGTCTGATTTTCGACGCCCAGAAGCATATAGGTTGCATCTTCACTCGTCATTACCGTCCATAGTTTCAAAACATCTCGAAATTTCTGCGTCGGAACAATCATCCCTCTTACACCCTCACCATATGGCAGAGCAATCTCTGTCGCATCCGCTACGGTTAGTTCGTCAGGTTTTAAAACCTGTTTGCCATGAAAAAAATAATAATTAAATGCATCCGCAAATATTCTTGGATTACTCATGTACTCTTTGGTACATACATCTATTTTTCCCATTGTACTCCTCCTTTGTTTTATAGTTTGAATATAAAACAAACCTTCTCTCGGAGTGTAGTTTTATTATAGATTATTAAGGTGGGGATGGCAAATTGTTTTTAATTTTGTTGCATAGATAGCCTACTACCATTTTCAGCATCTCATAATACTGCTTCATCCCTAATGCCGCAGTCATAATTATCACCGGTAAAAAACAAATTAGATACCTTGCTCTGGCTTCAAATAACATCAGATAAAAGATAATCCCCAGCATCGAAACCAATATAGGCATACAGACTTCTCTCTTTTCCTTTTCCATAAGAAATGTTGTGATACAAACACTCATACTAATACAAACGATAAGCCCCAATAGCACTTCAATCTGCCATTGGGGCTTTCCCAAATTCAATATTCAGTTTATTCTTCCGGTTCAATGATTCCGTAAGTGTTGCCTTTTCTCTTGTAAACTACGTTTACCTGATCTGTTTCAGCATTTACAAATACAAAGAAACCGTGTCCTAATAATTCCATCTGAATGCAAGCATCTTCCGGATACATCGGTTTGATATCAAACTTTTTGGAACGAACAATTTGAATCTCTTCATCTTCCATATAATCCTTTTCAAAGAAATCTTCGTGGAAGAAGCCGCTGCCCTTCTGCTTGTCTGCTAATTTCGTCTTATATTTCTTTAACTGGCGTTCAATAATCTCCTCTACTAAATCTATTGATACGTACATATCACTGCTAACTTGTTCTGAACGGATAATATTTCCTTTAACAGGGATAGTAACTTCGATTTTCTGTCTGTCTTTTTCAACCGACAATGTAACGTGTACTTCTGTCTCCTTTGTAAAATATTTTTCAAGCTTACCGATTTTGTCCTCTACGGCTGCCTTTAACCCCGGCGTAACCTCAATATTCTTGCCAATGATAATAAATTTCATATTCATCACCCTTCCCGTAGTTATTGTATATGCATTATACCATATTTAAGACAAATTGTGCAACAATTTCACGCACATATTTACAAATATTAGTTACCATAACTTATACACATAATTTTGCAAAATATTGTGGAAAATGTGCATAACTTTCTATTTTTCTATGTTTTATCGACAAAATCAGACTTTTTTCATTGTGGATAACTCACAACGTATTTTTCAGACAATTTATAATATAATCTAGAAAATACGTCTTATACTGAGAATTTTTCTGTAATCAGCATTTGATATAATGATTCCCGTCTTTTCTGTAGAGGCGTGTACAATCTGTCCGTCACCGATATAAATCGCCACGTGGCCGGAATAACAGATAATATCACCCGGAATTGCTTCTGATAAGCTTCCGACTTCATATCCGACTTTTCTGTCGGCAGCAGATGAATGCGGAAGCTCCACGCCAAAGTTGGCGTAAACACTCATAACAAAACCTGAGCAGTCGGCACCCTCTGTCAGACTGGTACCTCCCCACTTGTAAGGATTTCCCACAAACTGACATGCATAATTAGCAATTTCAATACCAATCTCTGATGGCTCTACAGAAGCCGTAACATTTTCCGTTTCTTTTTCCTTTGCTTCTTTTTCTGCCGCAAGTCTGGCTGCTTTTCTTGCTTCTTCACGCTCTTTCGCCTCCTGGGCAAGTCTTGCCGCCTCTTCTTCTTTGGATTCTGCGGTTACAAATTCAGAATGAAGTTCGACCAGTTCCCTTAAAACATAGCCGTCACCTTCTTCAATGCTGACCTTACACCATTCGTCGCCTTCCTCCAAAACAATAACCTGGTCTCCCATGGCAAGATAACCTAAAACCTCAGCGTCCATCGCCATATCTTTTTTCACATAGGCAGTAACCGTTTTTACTGTGGCAATTCTCGTATCCAGTTCCTTAGCAAGTTCAATGGCTTCTATTCCTGCCACACAGTACTCTGCCTTTACATATCCCGTCACATTTCCCGATGTAATATGATACCAGCCATTTTCCTCACCAAGCAGTTCTCCGACGGAATTGTTGTACAATTTTCCTAACACTTCTCCGTCTTCACTTGGTATAGAACGAACATTTACATAGTCATCCACCTGTGCAATTGCCAAATGCCAGAACTCTTTATCCATCTGCTCTATCTGGTTTTCAAAAAAAGCTCTCAAATCAATACCGATATCGCCGTTTTGCAATGTATTTCTGCTTGTTTCTGCTGCTGACACTGTTATATCCTGTGTCCACATCATCGTAACCATAATGCCAATTCCTAATAAATACTTAAAAAATCTATTTTTCATAAAAAACTCCATAGGTAATATTCTCTGCAAAAATCTCAAGTATCAATTCGCATTAAATAAATGATTTGTTACATAATTTATGCAAATTGTTACAAAATTATTACACAGTTTCTGAATATATCATACCCATAGAGTTCTGTCAACTTCTATGCATTAAAGTATTCTTCCACACCCGTCACCGCGTTGGCACCATCTGCCACCGCCGTTATTATCTGTCTTAATTTCTTTTTCTTGCAGTCGCCTGCTACAAAAATGCCCGGAACATCAGTACTTCCCAGCTCATCCGCCAGTACATATCCCTTCTCATCCATAGCTACAATTCCCTGTAAAACATCCGTGTCAGGAACTATCCCTACCGCAATAAAAATACCATTAACTTCCAGTTCCGTCTGTTCTTTTGTCTTCACATTTGTGAGCATAAGCTTCTCTACCATATCCTCACCGCAAATTTCAGAAACAGTTGTATCGATTACAAACTCGATATTATCAATCTGTCTTGCTCTTTCCACAAGGCTGTGAGCCGCTCTGAACGTATCCCTTCTGTGAATGACATATACCTTTTCGCAACCTCTTGCCAAAAAAATAGCATCTTCAATCGCCACATCACCACCGCCTACAACAGCTACCTTTCTGTTTTTGAAAAAAGCACCATCGCAGGTCGCACAATACGACACACCCATACCGGTCAATTCTTCTTCACCCTTTACACCCAGCTTTGCATGATGTGCCCCTACAGCAAAAATGACCGCTGCCGCCTCATAATCTCCTTTATCTGTATGAACCACTTTTGTATCACCGTTTGCTTCTATAGATAAAACATTGGCACAGACAAACTCTGCTCCTGCTGCCACGGCATGATTTTTGAACTTCTCGCCAAGCTCCATTCCCGTAACACCCGGAATTCCCAAATAATTGTCTACTTCATAGGTAGATAACACCTGTCCGCCACTTACAGGACTTTTATCCAAAACAAGTGTACTAAATCCTGCTCTTTTTGCGTATACCGCTGCGGAAAGCCCCGCAGGACCGGCACCAATAATAAGAATATCGTATTTCATATCTTGTCCCTTTTCTTTCTTTTGTGTATAGTATTTGTAAAGTAATAATTTTTATGTTTGGAGGTTTTTAGATGAAAACAGCTCTCGTAACCGGCGCAAGCCGCGGAATCGGCTTAGCCATCGCCACCATTTTAGCACAAAACGGTTATCATTTACATTTAACCTGCAAAAATTCTTATGACAAATTGCAGGAAATTGCCAAAACCCTTTCAGAAACCTACAACGTTTCGTGTAAAGCCTATAAAACCGATATGGGAAACTTTGCTGAGGTTTGGACTCTTTTTTCCGATATAGACTCTTTGGATGTACTGATTAACAATGCCGGTGTGTCACATATCGGGCTTTTGCAGGATACCTCTGTCGATGAATGGCAAAAAGTAATTGATACGAACTTAAACTCCGTTTTTTATACAAGTAAACTTACCATTCCGAAAATGCTTGCAAATGAAGGTGGTATTATCATCAATATTTCATCCATCTGGGGCAATGCCGGTGCAAGTATGGAAGTTGCCTATTCTGCCTCCAAAGGTGGTGTCAATGCTTTTACAAAAGCCCTTGCAAAAGAGCTGGCTCCAAGTAACATTACCGTGAATGCCATTTCCTGCGGTGTCATCGACACCGATATGAATAAATGCTTCAGTCAGGCAGAGATAAATGCCCTGATAGATGAAATCCCGGCAAATCGCTTAGGAACAACCGAAGAGGTGGCAACCCTTGTACTACAACTTATCAATTCACCTAAATATTTGACCGGTCAAATAATTACAATGGACGGCGGCTTCCTATAGGAAGCCGTTTTTTACCCAAAAGCTCCACTATTTCCGGCACTAAAAATATCCTTTATATTCCACCCCGTACTGTCCCTTCGGGAACAGATAATGGTATAACTCTATCAGATAATCATCCGTCATACTTGCCATATAATCGACTACCATCTGATTTTTATCTTCTTCCATATACTCTTCCATATTATAATAAGACTGGTACTTATTTTGTTCTTTCAAAAATTCGATATGGTGTGTATACAAAATGGAATCCCGACGCATTTCCTTTGCCTGTTTTAACAATTCTTCATATACGCAGGCAAACATCGGTTTAATCTGCTCTTCCACGACTTTTTTCATGGCTTCGTTGCCATAGATAAATTTGTAATTCTCCTTCTTGGCAAGCTTCAATGCGGCAAAATAGTTTTCATCCATACACAAATAATCCTTGCCGTAACTGTTTTCCACAATATTGACAATTAAATTATTAATAATCTCCGCATTGCTCTGTCCGATTTCCAAAGCTGAGAAAACATCTTTATTTTCTACAACCTTAAGTCGCTCCGCGTCCTGTCTGTCTTTGCCAAGATAGGCAATAATATCACAAATACGCATAACACAGCCCTCCAAGGTAGAAGGCACCTGTCTTTTGTTGGCTTCCTCCGTTAAATAACAGTTCTCCAGTCTCTCGTCAAATTCTTCAAAAGTGGAAAGCTGATGCGGTCTGTATTCCTTCAGCTCCATTTCACCATTATGGCAAACAACGCCGTCCAATGTCTGTAAACTGATATTTCTGCATATCAGTTTATCCAGCACGCGAACACTGTGCACGTTATGAAAAAATCTTCTGCCTGTTTTTTCTCTATACAACTCGTCCAAAAGACGTTCTCCGTCATGACCAAACGGGGTATGTCCCATATCGTGTCCTAACGAAATCGCCTCAATCAAATCAGTATTTAAGCCCAGAAGCGCGCCTATATTTCTCGCCACGCGTGCCACAAGCTGTACGTGATAAGAACGTCTGGATATAT
>ERZ1032001.61-NODE-61-length-16774-cov-3.446378_pt1 | contig 16774 bp, 12 predicted proteins | sample MGYA00517102_ERZ1032001 | MGnify/ENA primary metagenome ERZ1032001 (study PRJEB33719, sample SAMN04261291) | wastewater metagenome | biome: rural village; feature: human; material: feces | host: Homo sapiens | place: El Salvador | collected 2013-01-07 ... | reverse complement strand
ACCGATGGCGTGACTGCAGAGGAGGAGTTTATTGAGATTCCTATCGGAGCACAAGAAAAGGGCGAAGTTACCTACACTACACCTGCTATTGAAGGACTTGCCGATGGCTCTTACGCATGGGGCGTAGCCGTTGAAAGCAAGACTGTGGGCGTGCCTACAGTAATCTATACAGCCGATGCAATCGGTCAGAACGCTCGCGGTGGTGTCGCAGTGGACAACGACCCTGAGAGCCCGCTCTTCGGGAATATCTACGTAGCCAAGGGCTATGCTAAGGGTCTTGAGGTATTCAACCCGCAGCTTGAGCTTCAGGGCACTTACTTGCAGAGTGGCTTTGCCGACAATGGCGCATCGCCATTCCGTGCAGCAGTGAGCGAAGGCAAGGTTTACTTGACCGACTGGAGCGATGCACACGCAGGTGTGTGGATGTTCGACCCGGCATCGGGCGTTGACGATGTGACCAACGTATTTGATGGAACAAAGGACAACGACGGCTGCTTCACCAATGCCGACGGCGTAGCAATAGGTGGCGGAACCACCGGTATTTCGTTCCTTGGCAAGGGTGAAGACCGCAAGATGTTCATCTTCTGCGAGGATTATCCGGCAGGCAACGGACAGACCGGCCTTGGCTACAACATCGGCACTGCCGACACTTGGAACCAGGCTCCATCGGTTATCTTCCCGGAGACTCCTGCCCGTATGCTCAATACCAACGTGAACGTGACCGCTTGCGAGCAGGGCGTATTCTTCTCGCAGACTCGCGGCTCGGGCAACAACAACACTTATGCTCCGGCATTCATCGTGTGCAACCACGAGGGTGAAACCGTATTCAACAGCGGTAACCTCAAAGACCTTAACGGCTGCAATGGCTCAGGACTTGCTCTCGACGATGACGCATGCACAATGTATATCGCCGACGAGAACGCCAATGTGCGCGTTTACGATGTGGCTTGGAGTGAGGACGGTGTGCCCACATTCACATTCAAGTATGGCTTCACGATGCCAAATTGCGCCGACCTTGTGCAGCTCACCCTCGACTATGCAGGCAACCTCCTCGGCTACAACCGCGGCAAGGGCTTGATGGTAGTGGCATTGCCTAAGGATAATGCAGAGGTGGAGACACCGGCAGCAAAGACAATCACCATCAGTGGAGGCATGATCGACACCGGTGTTGAGGCTGTGAAGGCTGAGAAGGCAGTGAAGGTTTATCCTAACCCTGCTACCGACGTGGTTACAGTGGAAACTGCCAACGGCATCAACAATGTGGAAATCTACAACCTTGCAGGTGCAGCAGTGAAGGCCGATGCTACAATCGACGGCACAAAGGCTATCCTCAATGTGGATAACCTCCCGGCAGGAGCTTACATCCTCAAGGTGAACAAGCAAGCTGTGAAACTCATCAAGAAGTAATCACACAGCGAAAGCTCAATAACTCAGGGCGCAGCCATTCCGCAGAAGGAGTGGCTGCGCTTGCTTTGCGTGGTGAATGTTGCAGAGAAGACAATTGGTTAAAAATGTGTTAAATGGAAGCAAGGAATGGCTAATTTTAAGCAAAAGTATTAATTTAGCAAAGTGAAATGGTATGTGCTTACGGATTTCCGTGATTCATAGGCACAAAAGCCGATTTTTTAATACTTAAAAACTTGCCACTATGGGTTTATTTGGAAAAACTGAAAGCGAGCGCGAAACCGATTTGATAAATCAGGTGAAAGCGCTACAAGACTCTGTGGAGCTTCAGCGTCGCAAGGCAGCCGAAGCCGAAGCAACCATAAAAGCGAAAGACGAAGAACTTCGCGCCGCCTACAGCGAACTTCAATCGATTCAGAAAGAGATTGCCGACATGAAGGCTAAAGTTGCCGATGGCGACGAGAAAAGTGCCACAGTAGCCAAAGAAATCGAGACTATCAAGGCTTCTCTTGCCGAGAGAGACGCTAAAATCGCTGCACTCGACAAAGCCCTTGCCGAAAAAGATGCCCAGATTGCTGCCCTCAAGGACGGCAAAGAAAAACCCGTGGCAGAGCCGGTAGAGGAAAAGAAACCCGAAGATGTGCCAGTGGTGACAGCCACACAGCCGACAGTGGATTACACACCGCATCTTGATGCAATCAAGGCTCAGATGGCAGAGCTGAAGGAATCTTACAGCGACCTCGTGCGCAAGGACGACCTGTTTAACTCGATGCACAAAGAGCTCGACACACTGCGCAACGATGTATATAACAAGCTCACTCGCCCCTACAAGGTGTCGATTATCTCGCTTTACGACAGCATAACAAGCACCTACAACTACTACAGCACCCGCAAGGACGAAGATGGCAGCTACGACCGCTTACTCAAGCAGCTCAACAACTTCATTCTCTCGATTGTGGATATGCTTTGCGACGAATACAACCTCGACAACTTCGAGGCAACACCCGGTGAGCCGTTCGACCGCCGCGCACACAAGACGATAAACGTGGTAGAAACCGACGACCCCGCCAAGCACGGCACAGTGGCACGCGCATTGCAGTGCGGATTTAAATACACCGCATTCGACCCCGTGAAAGGCGTGGAGCGAGAGGTGATTTTCCGCCCGGCATTTGTAGATACCTACAAGCTGAAGCAGCAACAGTAAATGCAATCACATAGTATAAACTACAACAGAAATACTTTATCACACAGAAAAAATAATTAACAACATAACACTTAATAGAGATTATGGACAAAAGTAGAGCCGTTTATGGTATTGACCTTGGTACTACCTACAGCTGCATCGCACAGGTAGATCAATTTGACCAGGCAGTAGTATTGAGAAACTTCGAGGGTGATGCAACCACACCTTCAGTGGTATATTTTGAGGACGAGACCAACGTGGTCGTGGGTAAAGAGGCAAAGGGAATGCTTGAGACCGAGCCCGACAAGACTGTGTCGTTCATCAAGCGCGACATGGGTAATGATGCTGCATTCGACAAGGGCAGCAACACTACTCCCTACCACCTCGACCCGTCGGAAATCTCGGCTTATATCTTGAAGAAACTCGTGAAAGACGCCAACGACGCCAACGGCTTCCCCGAGCCGGTGAAGGACGTAGTGATCACTTGCCCGGCATACTTCGGCAACAAGGAGCGCATGCAGACCAAGCAAGCCGGTATCATTGCCGGACTCAATGTGCTCGCTATCATCAACGAGCCTACAGCTGCTGCAATCGCCTACGGCACCAAGACGTCGGAACGCAAGTCGATTCTTGTGTATGACCTCGGTGGCGGTACATTCGATATCACGCTCATTCTCGTGAATGGCGGCTCAATTAAAGTGATTGCTACCGGTGGCGACCACCACCTCGGCGGCGTGGACTGGGACACTGCTCTTGCCGAATACATGCTCGGTGCATTCAATGAGCAGAATGGCACAAGCTACTCACTCGACGACAACAAGATGCTGAAATATCAGCTCCTCAACCTCGCCGAGACCAAGAAGAAACTCCTCACAGCAAAGACAAAGGTGAATGTGAATATCAACTGGGAAGGTCAGTCGGCACGCTTCGAGATTACCCGCGAGCTATTCGACGCCCTCACAGCCGACAAGCTCAATGAGACTATCGATGCTACACGCAAGATTCTCGACATCGCAAAGGAGAAGGGCTTCGAGAAGATCGACGAATATATCCTTGTGGGTGGTAGCAGCCGCATGCCGCAAATCAAGGAGCGCGTAGATGCAGAATTTGGAGTTGACGCCAAGCTAACCGACCCCGATGAGTGCGTTGCCAAGGGTGCTGCAATCTATGCAATGAATGAGGCTTACCGCCAGGCAGTAGAGGACTATGAGAACGGTGATGCCGACGAGCTCCCGAAGAAGCTCAACTGCGAGCGCACCAACGTGATGAACGTGACCTCGAAGACCTACGGACTCGGTCTTATCAACAACCGCGTGGGCAACATGATTTTTGCCAACACCAGTCTGCCTATCTCATTCACCGACACTTTCTACACCACCATCGACAACCAGAGCGGTGTGCGCCTGCCCATCTGGGAGAGCGACTTCACCGACAAGGAGAAGGACGCTGAAGTGGAAGACAAATTCTGCCGCCTCGTGACCACCGAGCCTACAGTGCTCCGCCTCACCAAGAACTGGCCTAAGGAGACTCCAATCACCGTGACCTTCAACATCGACAACGAAGGTATGCTATCAGTGCACGCCCAGGTGGAGAAGGACGAGATTGACTTTGAGCTGAAGGTGACCGGCGTGAAGAGCGAGGAGGAAATCCTTGAGGCTCAGCGCTTCATCAACAAAGCCAACATTGAATAACCCACGATGATGCCTGACGCACCGATGCGCTGCGCCCGGCTCTCACAATATTTCATGAGTCGATATAGATTGCATGGTGCTGCCGTGCAATCTATATTGGCTATTTAACAGCCATCATAAATTCCATCAACGAGATTTCATGAATCCCATCTTATTAAAGCAAAGAATAAGCAAGTGGATAGAGGCTTGCCAGTTTCTGAAAAGCGCCGAAATAAAGGAACAGCTCGACACCGACGAATGGACGGCGATTGAGGAGCTGAGCAACCTCTGGAACAAGAACTTCACAGCCAATGGGGTGAAAGAAGATGCCCTCGCCCACATCGAAACACTGAAGCGATGCGAGGACATGCACCCTAACAACCTGAAGATTAAGGAGATGAGCAAGGCGCTCACAGGTGTGGCACGCGAAATGATGACCAAGGACGAGGCTACCTACAATGAGTTTAAGGAGGCTCTGAAGAAGGAAATCAAGGAGAATCGCCCTGTGCCTAAGACTCCACCCGTGCCTAAGACTCCGCCAAAGGTTTCTGTTCCGCCAAAGACCCCGGTGATACCTAAGACTCCGCCTCGCACCACAGTGAGCGACCGCGACATAAAGATTACGTCGGTTGACTACAAGAACTCCGACCCTAACAATAAGCTTATCAACGACTACGGGTCGCAGATTCGTGTGGGTGCCTACTACATATATTCCCGCTTGCACATCACCACTGCTTTTAAGGGTAAGGTGACTGTGGAAGTGCAGTTTACCGACCCTGAAGGAAAAGACCGTGGCACCACAAGAACCGAAATCTACATCGACGGTTCGGGCAATTATGTGGCACTGGGCTATGGCAACGACGAAGGCGGCTATTGGAACAAATCGGGCTACTGGACACTGAAATATTCGATAAACGGCAGACTTGCCTTCACCAATCGTCTCTACATTGCAGCGGCTGAAAACAAGAAGGGTTCAATGACCATAGAGAAGGTGATTTTTGCCAACAGCGATGAGTCGGGCAATATACTGGCTGATTATGGCAGCACGCTCTACACCGACACCCAGTACCTGAAGCCGAAGGTTACGTTCCGCACCAGCCGCCGTGGAGACACCACATTTATCGTAAAGCTCACGTCGCCCCGGGGCGAGACCTCGACCTACGACACAAGTATCAATATTAAGTCAGAATCCGAAACGTGGAACTTCTCAGGTTATGGAAACTCCAATGGCACATTCTTCACTGCCGGACTGTGGAAGGTGCAATTCTATGTGGATAATCAGCTCATTTACACCACTTCGGTGACAATCAACAGCCGCAGCACATATCGTCCTCCGGTAATACCCAAGACAACGAACACCGGTGGCGGCGGAAAAGGTGGCAAGACCTTGAAAAAGATACTAAAGTGGGCAGCAATCATCGGAGTGATTCTCTGGGGCTTGAATTTTGTGTCAAACATGGATTGTAGCGGCCACAGCGACCTGCCTGTGGAATATGCCATTGCCGATGGCGTGAAGCTCTATCAGCAGCCTAAGCTCAACTCGGTAGTTAACCTTAAGCTCGACCGCGGCACCAAGCTCTATCTTGTGGAGCGTGAGGGCGACACAGGCTGGATAAAGGTGGAAACCGACGACGGTACCAAGGGCTACATTCACGAGAGCTACACGCTTAGCGAGGAGATGCACAGCAATATTTCTCAGCTCTTTGCCAACTCCGACCCGGCGGTGGTGGAGAAATTCCAAGCGATGAAATACCAGGTGATGAAGAACCAGGCTCTTGCCGATGTATATAGCTTTGCTCCCGGTTTCATGACCGCAAATGCACGGATAGTGGATGTTGATGTGGCTGCCGACAAGCCCTACGAGCAAGTGGCATTCCTCATTGCCGATGGCTCAAGCTCCTTTGCCATAGCCTATTCATTCGACGACAATGGTAATCCGAAGAAGACACGCTACAGCGCCCTCAACGACAAGCTCCCCGGGGCAGAGTTCACCACTATAAGCACTTTCACAGCCTTCCAGATGAAAGTGAAGACCGACAATGGCAAGACTGTGAAGGTGGACAAATATTAGCGCGACACGTATGGATTTCCGCACAACGATAAAAATCGACCCTCTAAGCGAGCCAATCAAGCATAGCGACAAGCTTATGCTGATTGGCTCATGCTTTAGCGACAGCATCGGCGCACGCTTCACCGCTGCCATGATGGCAGCTTCGGTGAATCCGCTCGGCACGCTCTACAATCCCATGAGCATTGCCACGGCAGTAGAACGCATCACCCGGTGCCGCCTTGTGCAGCCTGAGGAACTTTTTGAGGCAAATGGCGTGTGGAACTGCTTTGATTTCCACTCAGCGTTTTCGTCGGCAACGGCTGAAGGCGCATTGCAGCGAATGAACTCTGCCATAACGGCTGCACACGAGCATCTTAAAGGTTGCAAATATGTGTTTCTCACCCTTGGTACAGCCATCACCTACAGCCTCAACGGCGTGGTAGTGGGCAACTGCCACAAACTGCCCGCAGCACAATTTGAGCGAAGAATGTGCAGTGTGAAAGAAGTGACCGATGCGCTTGAAGCTGCCGTGAAGATGCTCCGGGAGGTGAACATGGCTGTGAAAGTGATATTCACCGTAAGCCCAATTCGCCACATAGCCGACGGTCTTTCCGCCAACAGCCTAAGCAAGAGCACGCTGCGCGTGGCAGTGGGCGAAATCACGGCACAAATGCCCGATTGCCTATATTTCCCTTCCTACGAGATTGTAATCGACGACCTGCGCGACTACCGCTTCTATGCCGCCGACATGCTACACCCCTCGGAGGTGGCTGTGAACTACATCTGGGAGCAGCTGCGCACCTCCTGCATCGACCCTCAATCGCTACAAGCCATCGACCGCTGCGAGCGCATGACCAAGCGCCTGCGCCATCGCCCCATGAGCGACAATGCCGAGGTTGTGGCGCGATTCCGTGCCGATACTGAGGCTGCTCTCAACAGGCTGCGTGCCGACTATCCTTACCTCGGTTCAAAAGAGCTATTTTAGTGAAAATAAGTTAATATAGAGTGTATTGTCCTGTTAATAAACATTAAATCTTCATATATATAATTTGCTCTATTTGAATTTTTCTTCATATTTTTGTAGGTGATAAAACAAAATAATCACCAAAGAAATATGTCGAAGACAGTAGAAAATCTAATTGAAAAGTGCCGTAGGCTCATAGCCGGAGCCTCGGGCAGAACAGGAGAACTGAAGCAACTCGGCGTGAGTGAATCGCAACTCACCCAACTTGATGCCTCATTGCAACAACTTGCTGTGATGAGCAACGACTGCGAGGCAATGCGTGCCCAACTGCACGACAAGGTTGCAGCCATGCACGCGGCACTCGACGCAGTAAAAGGCTCTTTCCTGAGCATAAAAGGCACAATCAAGCAAGAATATCCACAAGAAGAGTGGATAAAATGGGGAATCGACGACAAACGATAATCTTTAGCGCCTAAGCACGGCTCGGGGCACACGCCACAGCCCTGCTATGTTGGCTTCAATAATGTTATTTCACAATCATTTCCTGACTTCATCACTTTTGTGCCTTCGCTCAGACACACTCAAAGAAACAGTATCGAATGCCCTCGTGGGCAACAGTGGGAGCATGGGTCTTCAGCCGCGTTCTGCACCTGAAATAACAATACCCCTGCCACAGCTATTGTGCGGCAGGGGTAATTCTTTATAAAAGGGTATTAGCTGAATCTGCAAAAGGGGATTAGCAGAATTTGCTGAAATCGGTCTTCTTCATATCGCCCTCGGCAAGGAATGTCTCGTGGAATGCGAGAGCAGCCTTGAGGGTGTGAGGAGTCTGACCACCCTTGCCCATCTTGAGATACTCGCGGAGGAGCGGACGATAGTCGGGGTGAGCGCAGTTCTCAATAACCACCTCAGCACGCTGCACGGGGTCTTTGCCACGAAGGTCGGCAACTCCCTGCTCGGTGATGAGGATATCCACCGAATGTTCGCTGTGGTCGAGGTGCGACACCATAGGTACAATGGCACTGATGAGACCACCCTTAGCCACCGACGGGCAGCTGAAGATAGAGATATAGGCATTGCGTGTGAAGTCGCCCGAACCACCGATACCGTTCATCATCTTGGTGCCTGTAACGTGAGTAGAGTTGATGTTACCGAAGATGTCGGCTTCGAGGGCAGTGTTCATGGTGATGACACCGAGTCGGCGCACCACTTCGGGGTTATTTGAAAATTCACCCGGACGAATCACTACCCTGTCGTGGAAGCGGTCGATATTCTCGAAGAAATCAGCCATTGTATCCTTGGAGAAGGTCATAGAGCAGGTGCTGGCAAAGCGGCACTTGCCCGACTTGATGAGGTTGAGCACAGAGTCTTGGATAACCTCGGTGTACATATCGAAAGCGGGAATGTGCGGATTCACGTCGAGACCTGCGAGAACGGCATTAGCCACATTTCCTACACCCGACTGCAGCGGGAGGAAAGTGCTTGGAATGCGTCCGGCTTTCAGCTCACCGGTGAGGAAGCTGCACACATTGTCGGCAATCATCATAGTGGTTTCGTCGGCAGGCGAGAATGGAGCGCAACCGTCGGGGTGATTTGTCTTGACCACACCGATAACCTTTGCGGGGTCAACCTTCAGCACAGGCACGCCGGCACGGTCGCTTGCCTTGTAGATAGGAATCTCACGACGATAAGGAGGGTCGAGAGGAATATAGATGTCGTGCAAGCCATAAATCTTGGGGTTGAGAGCCTCGTTAAGCTCAATGATAATCTTGTCGGCAAGAGTAGCATAGGTGGGAGCGTTACCCACACCGGTGCCAAGGACTATCTCGCCCTCGTCGCTGATGCTCTGCACCTCGAGGATAGCTACATCGAGCTTGCCGAAAGTGCCATAGCGCAATTTCTGGGCAATCTCTGAGAGGTGAAGGTCGAAGTAGTGTGCTGTGTGGGCATTTGCTGCCTTGCGCATATCGGGACACGACTGGTAGGGGGTACGCATATTCACCGCATTGGCGCGAGCCAGCTCGCCATCAACGAAGTCGTTGGTAGAAGCACCGGTGAACATGTTGATTTTAAATTCTCGACCTGCCTCATGCTCTTTTTTTGCAATTTCGGCAAGAGCAACGGTTACATCCTTGGGCGTGCCGCTTGCGGTAAAACCCGAAAATCCCACGTTGAAGCCATTCTTGATGTGAAGAGCAGCTTCATGTGCCGTTAAGATAGGAAATTTCATAGTGTTATTGTTTTTAGCTTCTATTTTAGCCCTTTCAGATGCCCTAAACGGCATAGAGATAAGGGCTTGGTGAAAAAATGATGTTAATTTATTCAGAATTTGGTTTTGAGGATTTCGTGAGCAATCACGGCACGACGCCAATCATCGTTGCGAGGGACATCAGGGTGAGGCTCGGCGTAGGCATCCTCAGTGACAACAGGCGGCACTTTCACCGCATGGGCACCCTCCTTCTCGGGAGCTTGAATGGGAGCATTTTGTTTCTTGGGCACACGCGGCACCGATAGTTGCGAGGTGGCAATCCACGGCTCGGGCACCACAGGAGGCTCGGGCGGCAGAGGCGGAGCCTGTTGCTGCTGTTGTTGTATCTTCTTTTGCTTGGCAAATGCGCTGAACAAAATGACAACCACAAATGCTATTAGAAAATATATTTCCACATCCATAATCAGCCTAAAGCGAGGGTTGGTATTTCAAAGTCCAAAATTACGAATAAAACGTGTATCGGCAAAGAAGTTTTGCAAAAATCTTTCCAAGACTATGTTAGCGCAGTGGCTGCTTGCCCAGAATCTGGAAATTGAAATCGCGGGGGATTGTCAATGTCACGGTCCAGATATCCTCATCGGGGGCAGTGGTACTGGGCTGTGTGTTGATATTCAGCTCAATCTTGCTGCGATTTCGGTCGTTGAGCAGCTGAATGGTCTGTGTGATTACGCGCAGACCGGTTCCGGTGCTGTCGAGAATATGTTTCGGCGCATTGTGTGGGCTGTTGTTTTCCACCACAACGCAGATTGCACCGGCGTTTCCGGTCACCTCTATGAGAAGCGTCTTCTCGCCTGTGATGGCACGGAGACCGTGCTTCATGGCATTTTCCACGAAAATCTGCACCACCATTGCCGAGATGGTGATTTCATCGGGCTTGATAGCGGGGTCGATGCGCTTTATGAAGTGGAAGTTTTCGCCAAGAGCCGGGCGTTCATTGGCGATATAGGTGTCGATAAAGTCGAGTTCTTCGGCAAGAGTGACGGTGTAGCGGTCGCACAGCTCAAGGTTCTTTCGCATAAGGCTCACAAGATTGTTGATACCCTCATTGTTGGCGGCAAGCTCACGATTGAGCACATTGAAGACGAAGTGCGGCGAGAGGCGGTTGCGCATATTGGCAAGGCGCTGCGAAACGAGGAGGCTGTGCAGCTGCATCTCCTTCTCGATGCGGCGGCGGCGACGCACAAGAATGTAGATGATAGCCGCCGAGGCGATGATGATAGAGACGATGATGAGAATGTATATTTGAATCTGCATTCGTGCCATGTCATCATCTTTCTGCGAGATGATGAGGTTGCTGTGTAGCTTGGTGGTATCCTGCACGTAGCGCATATCGATTTCGGCGATTTGGTTGCGCACGGCGTTGTTGTTGATAGAATCAAGATAGTGCCGGGAGCGAGTAAGGCACCGATATGCCCTCTTGAAGTCGCCTTGGCGGCTGAAGTAGTTGCGCAAACGCTCGTAGTGCAGTGCGAGGTAGCGCGGTCCGGCATAAGCCGAGTCGGCAGAAGCGATTCGCAGATATTTAATAGCCTCTGGCAGATTGTCGCGGTTAAGCTCAAAGTGACCGAGAAGGCTATAGAGATAGAAGCTCTTCACAGGGTCTTTTGGCAGCGACTGATAGATTTCCTTGGCGTGAGAGAGATACACGGCGGCCGAGTCGAGGTTGCCCATAAGCATATTCACTTCGCCGAGGTTTACGTCGGCAATGAAGTGCGTCTCGACGTTGAGCATATCCGATAGCTTTGATGCTTTCTTGAACACCTCCAGGGCATCGGCATAACGCTTCTGAAAATAGAAGTTGTTTCCGGCAGAGATGTAGAAGTGGTAACGGCTATAGGTGTCGATAGTGCCGGTGGTGTCGGTGTTGATAATGTTCTCGGCACGGTCGAAGTAGATGTTGGCTTCACGGAAGTTCTCGATGTCGGAATACACTTGTCCGAGTCCGCAGTAGATACTCATGTTTTCGGAGTAGCTGTGCAGCGAGTCGGAGATGGCGAGTGCACGGCGGTAGAAACGCGAGGAATTGCTTGCATCGCCTTTCAGTCGGTAGGCATCGGCGAGATTGATGCAAATGGGAATAAGCTCCTTACGGCTGTTGTCGCCGGCTTGGAGCAGCTCGGAGTAGGCACGATTGAAACAAATGATTGCCGAGTCGCGGTTGCCGTGACAATTGATTAGAATCACGGCGGTGTGGTTCCAATATAGCGACTTTAGCGAGTGCAATGCATCGCTTTCAGGCGCACCTTGACAGAAACGCCAAGTGGCGTTGCGCATTGAATCGACCATTGTCCAGTTGCCTACTACCACACGCGAGAGCGACTTGTAAAGCTCAAGGCGATAGAAAGCGATGCTGTCGGTGAAGCGTTGCTGCACGCGGGCAAGGCGCAATATGGCAGAATCGGGATCGACAAAAAGTGAGTCGTATTGCTTAGCGATGACTGAGTCGGCACGTAGCATATCGCTGTTCGTTTCACTATCGTGTCGCGAACACGAATAGCAAGAGCCGATGGCATATATCATAGAGATAACAAGCGATGTGGAGATGAAAGCATGTGTTATACTCTGTAAATTGACACGAAAACGCATAACAAAATTGTGTGTTGAGTTCGTAAAATAAATAGTCGTTTGTTCCGGTAATCAGTCGATGAAAAGTACCTTATTCATACTATTAGGCATAGGCACCTTGCACCACATTGCAAAATTACAAATTTATTTAACAAATTTGTACAAATCTTACCGAAAAAAAACGAAAAAATAAGATTTAGAGGTGCGTCGTGCGGCAATTATTAGTAATTTTGCGACGGAATATTGTGCAGATATAATCTGCGGTAATAATTTGGGAATGTTATGAACACGAAGACCAAGAAAATAGTGATAATTGCAGCTGCTGCGATGGCTGTGGCAATTGCAGTGGCGGCAGCGGTAGTTTTGCCCTACTTTGTGAGCAAGGCAGAGAGCGATGCACGCTTTTATGTGTACCCCGACATGACGGCTGAAAACCTTGCCGACTCTATTGCCGTGAGTGAAGGTGACGCTTTTGCAGGCAGAGTGGCTACGCTGCTCGGTGTGCTCAATGTAGATGTAGCGCGACGTGTGGGAGCCTACGACATCGAAGCCGGAGAATCGCCTCTCACAGTGGCGCGGCGCGTACGCAACCGCAGCCAGGTGGGTGTGAAATTCACTTTCCAGAATGTGCGCACCAAGGAACAGCTTGCCGAGCGTGCAGCTGCAAAGTTTCTTATGACAAAGGAGGAGATGATGGCTTGCCTCAACGACAGTGCCTTCTGCTCCGAGCTTGGAGTGACGCCTACCACCATTCCGGCAGTGCTGATGCCTGATACCTACGAATTTTTCTGGGGCGTGAAGCCTGAGGATATGATTCGCTCCATTGCAGGATACTCTGAGCGCTTCTGGAACGAAGAGCGCATGGCTAAGGCGAAAGCCCTGGGACTTACGCCCACGGAAGTGGCTACGATTGCCTCGATTGTGGAAGAGGAAACTGCCAAAAGCGACGAGCTGGGAAAGGTGGCGCGGCTCTATATGAACCGTCTTCGCCAGGGCATGAAGCTACAGGCTGACCCTACGGTGAAATATGCCATGGGCGATTTTGCCATTCGCCGCATCACCCATGCAATGCTCACCTGTGAATCGCCCTACAACACTTACCGCTGGGAAGGACTGCCACCGGGACCTATCCGCTTCCCTGAGCGCAAGGCTATAGAAGCAGTGCTGAATGCCCCTGAGCATAATTACACCTACATGTGTGCCAAGGAAGACTTCTCGGGCTACCACAATTTCACCGACAACTACTCAGCCCACCTGCGCAATGCCGCCCGCTACCAAGCCGAGCTCAATAAGCGCGGCATCAAATAAGTAGTGTGACCAAAGAGCATATCACTAAAGTGCTTCTTCTATAAAAACAAATCTTCCATAGAGAGTTTGCCTTGCAGTGCTGAAGCATACATATTCTGCTTAATCCCTGCAGAAGCAATCATTGTGAGCCTAAGTGTTTTTTTAGTACCCGACACTTCACGGAACAGATCTCTACGCCTGCGCAACCATTCCACATAATCCTTTTTCAATTCATACTCATTGTCGGAATATTTCATCTCACATAAATCAATTGCCTTATCGCTCCTGTCGATTATGAGATCAATTTGTGCACTTTGTTCTTTGTTTCGATAATACCACGAACACACATCGTTGGCAATTCCAGAGATGCCAAGAGCCGAACGAACTTGATTGCTATGAAGTATGTAAACTTGCTCAAAAGCATATCCAGCCCAAACGTTTCGTTTTCCTTCCTCCATATTGCTCCAAGCATGCTCATTCATACCATGGTAGTTTTTTACGAAACGAAGATAAAACAGAGTGTACATATCAGATAGCTGATAGAGCATGTTGCGGTTTTTCATTCCGAAAGCTTGATAACAGCGTAAAAAATCGCACTTGACGAGGTTATCCAATGCTATCGACAATTTTCCACTATCAATGATTTTCAGTTGTTCGAGAAGCTCTGACCTCGTCATTCCCATGAGCTTGGTCGCTAATAATTCGACTATGCGTCGATATAAAGTAGCCTCACTAAACAGTGAAGAGAACAAAAAATTATATTCAGCCTTGAGTACAGCATCGCGGCTAAAGAAAAGCTCATCGATGTTTTGCCACAATGTCAGTTCCTGGCGAAGTAACGAGAGATAGAATGGTGTGCCCCCAAGAATCATGTACGTGTCGAGGACATCTTTTCTTTCCCATGCAATATTAATGCTTTGAAGATACTCTTCCGTTTCTTTTAGTGTAAACGGAGCAAGCCGAATAGGACGAGTGACACGATTATGAAGACCCCCCTTATCGGCTAGCAACTTGTTGGTCATCCAGGTTGTTGCGCTGCCACACACCACAAGTTTCAATCCCCGTCGCTCGGCAGCCCACCCATTCCAGAAAAGATCAAGCGCGCGAATAAAGCCCGATTTGGGAGTATCAAGCCAAGGAAGCTCATCAATAAACAAAATCAGTTTATCTTTTCCTTTAAGCGTTTCCAGATACATACGTAACTGGTCAAATGCTTCAAACCAATCCTTGGGCTTAGTGCATTTTTCCCCACTATATTTTGCAAGCTGTTCTTGCCATAGCCTTAGTTGCTCTTGACGAGAGATTTTATAAACGCCTGTTGCATAGAAGTCAAATGTATTACCAAAAAATTGCTTTACAAGAAAAGTCTTACCAATTCTTCTCCTGCCATAAACTGCTATAAATTCAGCCCTATTCGATTCAATGCAACTTGACAAAATGTCTTGTTCATGCTTTCGTCCTATAATCGTACTGGAATAAGCCATATTATTAGTAGTAATTTAGATTATGGTACAAATATAGTGAAAATGAATGAAAAAGTGGGGATAGTGGGGCGGAAAGTGGCAAAAAAAGTGAGTTACCGCCCCACTATCGCATATTTTGCCTCATTTTTCGATAATTTTTCAACTCCATTCCGAGTACACTTTTCATATTTCATGCACCGAAATAGGTTTGACAGGGCTTATTGGAGATGGAGTATTTTACCGATGATATTATAGCTGTGGGGCGAGGTATTTGTCACCGATGCCGATGCCGAAAAGGGCGTAGTCGTAGATTACGGGGTCGTCGGGACGCATACGGCGTAGCATAGCGGTCAGTTCGAGCACAGTGCGCTTGTCGTTGGCTCGACGCTCCACCATGCCGAGCGAGCGTGCAGTGTCGCCCACGTGCACATCGAGGGGAATAAACAGCTTGCTCTTGGGAATAGCAGTCCACACACCCATATCAACGATGCCATCATCGCGCACAAGCCAGCGCAGCGCCATATTGATGCGCTTCAGGGCAGTGTTACGCAGCTGCGTGGGAAGGCATTGCGAATCGGTAGCGCCTGCGTTAGCCTCGCTGAACTCGCGTTGCATCAGCTCAACAAGTTGCCACGAAGGTGTTTCGTGTTCACCCACGCGGTTGGCTGTAGCAAAGTCGCAGAGCGAGCCATAGCGGGAGAAAATGCGGGCAAGTCCGCGCAGCATATATTTGAAGTTGCGGGCAAAGAAAGTGCGGTGAATGTTGAGTTCATCGGGAAGCTGCTCAAAGGCACCCTCGCGAATATACTCCAATGGTGAATTTTCCATAATGGCAAGCATTTTCTCGCAATTGTTGCAAATCATCTTGCGCTTTCCCCATGCAATCGAAGCCGAGAGCAGCGACACAGCCTCAATGTCCTGCAATCGGGAGAAGCGGCGCGGAAACTGCACCGGGTCGTTAGCTATGAAATCGGTGTTGTTGATTCGGGCGGCTTCGCGGTCAAGAAAATCGCGAAGCGAAAGAAATTCCTTATCGTCGAGCATTGCAGTAGATTGATTAGTGATGATGTTGATGTTTTTTTCGCGAGAAATAAGCTCGCAGGCGGTGGTAGCCTTCAACACCGAGGATGGTGAGGCCGCCATACTGAAACGTCTTAGCCATGCCGAAAAACACCACCCACAGAGCCGTCTTTGCTTCCACATTGATAGGGAGCAGCATCTGGGCAAATGAGATGATATAGCATGGCACACATAGCGACAGCACAATCACTCCAGTGCGGAATGAAAGGCTTTGCAGCCAACGTCGCATTGCAAGGATACAGCGTTTCATAGGGAATTGTCAGGAGGATTTTACGAGATGATACACCACGGTGTCGTCGTTGGGGGTGATGAATGTGAGAGTGATGTGCTTGCCATCGGTGTGATGCACAGTGAGGCGGTTCTCCTCGCCGTTGCCACGCAGAAAGCCGTCGATAGGCCAATATCGGGGGTCGGGGAAGGTGATAGTGAGAATGTCGCCCTCTTCCTTCCATTCGCCAAACATCTGTGTCACGGAGTGGTTGTCGTGCACAAGTTTCTGCTCTACGGTGGTGTTCTGGAAACCGAAATAGATGTTTCCGGCGTAGTCACGGTCGTTATGCCCATTGACGGTGAGCTGCTCCACGCGCCACAGCCCGAACCACACGCCTATGTCGCCGTTATTATGGGTGCAAGAGAGCGTTGCTGCTGCAAGCAATGCCAGAGTGAATATTTTGTAAATCCGTTGCTTCATTTTTTAGATATATCGTTATTCAGAATCTGCCGTTGTAGATAACTTTCACCATCACTCCAAAGTTGTCGCCAAGCAGCTTGCCGAAGTCGCCTTCAAGCTAATAACTATCCCAGCTTAATCGATAATGTCATCGCTACGATTAGAGTCG
>ERZ1032001.60-NODE-60-length-16933-cov-6.863906_pt1 | contig 16933 bp, 14 predicted proteins | sample MGYA00517102_ERZ1032001 | MGnify/ENA primary metagenome ERZ1032001 (study PRJEB33719, sample SAMN04261291) | wastewater metagenome | biome: rural village; feature: human; material: feces | host: Homo sapiens | place: El Salvador | collected 2013-01-07 ... | reverse complement strand
GCGTATCGGAAACAGCGACAGAAAAGGCTGCACAGAGGCTGGGAACGTCCAGTTCCTCCCCTACCTGCTCTGCATGGTGGATCAGGTTCAGGGCCGCGGTCTTCAGACCGGAGAAGCTCATGTTATAGGGATTTTCGCCGGGCTTACTGCGGGGCAGATTGTATTTGGATTCATCGCCCTGCTTTGCGGCCTTGTCCAGTGCCGCGCCGCCGGGATATGGCATGCCAAGGACACGGGCCACCTTGTCGAAGCATTCACCGGCTGCATCATCCAGGGTAGTACCCAGAATATTCATGTCGGTGTAGTCCTTGACCTCCACGATCATGGTATGGCCGCCGGAAACCACAAGACACAGGAAAGGCGGCTTCAGATCGGGATAAGCAATATAGTTGGCGGCAATGTGGCCCCGGATATGATGCACCGGAATCAGAGGCTTGTTCATAGCCATGGCGGTGGCCTTGGCAAAGTTTACACCAACCAGCACCGCACCGATCAGACCGGGGGCATAGGTCACCGCCACGGCATCAATGTCAGAGCGTGTCAGACCCGTCTGCTGCAAGGCCTGGTCCGCAAGGCCGTAAATGACTTCGATGTGCTTTCGGGAGGCAATCTCCGGCACCACGCCGCCATAGATACGGTGCAAGTCCACCTGAGAGGCGATGCAGTCGCAGAGCACTTCCCGCCCGTCCCGGACGATGGCCACAGCGGTTTCATCGCAGGAGGATTCTACTGCTAAAATGTTCAAATTTCCCACTCCTTTCTCAGGATCAATGCGTCTTCTCTGGGATTCCGGTAGTAATTCTTTCGTCTTCCAATTTGAGAAAAGCCCAGCTTTTCATACAGGGCAATGGCAGGGGCATTGGAGGCACGGACTTCCAGGGTCAGGCAATGGCTTTCCATTGCCTTCAAATCCTCCACCAGGCGCTTTACCAGCGTTTCTGCAATGCCACGGCGGCGAAAATCAGGATGGACGGCTACATTCATCATATCCGTCTCCCCCATGACGGTCTGGGAGCCGATATAACCCGCCACCATCTCCCCTTCCTGGGCCACCAGCCAGTGGGCGAGCTTGTTTTCCAGTTCGGAAGCGATGCTGTTCTCACTCCAGGGATCAGAAAAACAGATTTTTTCCAGGGCTGCGATTTGCGCAACCTGTCCTTCATTCATTTTTTCAATCGTCATTTTGCGTCAAACCAGCTCTTTCCGATTTTTGCTTCTGCAGTCAAAGGAACCCGCAGTTTCGCAACAGACTGCATTTCCCGGCTGACCAAAGCTGCCACCTCTTCTGCAATGGATTCGGGGCATTCTACGATCAGTTCGTCATGAACCTGCAGCAAAAGCTCCGCTTCCGGGAAATTGGCATTCAGTGCCTCTTCCACCCGGATCATGGCCAGTTTAATGAGGTCGGCGGCGGTACCCTGGATGGGCGTATTCAGCGCAATGCGCTCCGCGCCGCTGCGGATATTGAAATTACTGCTTTTCAGTTCCGGGATATAGCGGCGGCGGCCGTAAAGGGTCTGGGTGTAACCGATTTCCTTGGCGTCTTCCACCACTTTCTTCATATAAGTGCGCACGCCCCGGTAATTGGCAAGATAATTATCGATATAGTCCCGGGCTTCATAGCGGCTGACGCCGATATCCTCTGCCAGAGAAAACTCACTGATACCATAAACGATGCCAAAGTTGACCGCCTTGGCGTTGCGGCGCTGCAAGGGAGTCACTTCTTCTACGGAAACGCCGAAGACCTGAGCCGCTGTGGCGGTGTGGATATCCGTGCCGGAGCAGAAGGCACTCTGCATGGTCTGATCCTCAGCAATGTGGGCCAGCACCCGCAGTTCGATCTGGCTGTAGTCTGCATCCACCAGCACGCAGCCGGGCTTGGGGACGAACATTTTCCGGATCTCCGCACCCAGATCGGTACGGACAGGGATATTCTGCAGGTTAGGTTCTGTAGAAGACAGTCGGCCAGTTGCCGTCACCAGATTCTGGAAGGTGGTACGGATGCGGCCATCTGTCTGGATCACCTTGATCAGGCCGTCGGCATAGGTGGATTTCAGTTTGGTCAGCATCCGGTAGTCCATAATGGCGGGAATAATGGGATGCTTGCCCTTCAGCTTTTCCAACACCTCGGCATTGGTGGAATATCCGGTCTTGGTCTTCTTTACAGGAGGAAGCTGCAGCTTCTCAAAGAGCAGCTCTCCCAGCTGTTTGGTGGAGTTAATGTTGAATTTTTCTTCGGAATAGGAATAAATCAGTTCCTCACAGGCATCAATCCGCTCTGAGAGCATGGCACCGAACTGTTCCAGCTGGGCACGGTCAATACAAATACCGCGCTTTTCCATACGGTAGAGGACCTGGCACAGGGGCAGTTCGATTTCCGTATACAGCTTCTCCATTCCGTTTTTTTCCAGTTCGGCTGTGAGAATGCTGCGCAGATTCCAGAGGGCTTCGGCGCAGGCTGCGGCATCCTCATCCTCCACAGAAGTGCCGAGGAAGTTGGTTGCCAGCTTGGAAACAGGATAATCTGACTGGGAGGGGTTCAGGTCGTAGGCAGCAAGCGCTGTATCGAAAACGCAGGTACCAAAGATAATACCCATATCATCCATACGATGCATGGTAGATTTACTGTCATGGAAGATGATTTCCTTATCTGCCAGAGAGAAACCGCCCATCTGGGCCTCCATGGGAGTCAAGGCACAAACGCCGTCTGCCCAAGCGAGGCCAATGCTGCCATCCCCCGCCACATAGGCAGCACAGGATTTTACATTCTCCGGCATGGCATCCATACGGGGCAGTGTTTCCACTCTGGATACAGGCTTGGGAGCCTCAGCGGCAGCGCCGCGAAGACCGTATTTATCAATCAGCCGGACAAATTCCAATTTCTGGAACAGGTTGTACAGCTCCGGACGGTTGTAGGGCTGGATAATGGCATCCCGGGGGGCAAATTCGATGGGGGCTTCGGGACGGATGGTAGCAAGATCATAGGACAGGTAAGCATTTTCCTTGTCCTTTTCCAGCTTTTCCCGGAGCTTGGGACGGATGGACTTGTCGTCCAGGTTGGCGTACACCCCATCCAGAGAACCGAATTTTGCCAGCAGGTCCTTGGCGGTTTTGGGACCCACACCTGCCACACCGGGAATATTGTCAGAGGAATCGCCCATGAGGGCTTTCAGGTCGATAAGCTTTTTGGGCTCGAAGCCGTATTCCTCCCGGAACAGTTCTTCGGTATAGAGGGTTGCGGTGGTCTGACCGGGTTTGGAGATCACCAGCTTTACATGGACTTTTTGGTCAATGAGCTGCAGAGAATCCCGGTCACCGGTGACGATGACGCACTCCCAATCATTATTGGAGCAGATCTTGCCGACGGTGCCAATGATATCATCGGCTTCCCACCCCTGACATTCGTAGATGGGAATGTTCATGGCCCGGAGGACATCCTTCATCACCGGCATCTGCATAGCCAGTTCCTCCGGCATGCCGTGTCGGTTTGCCTTGTAGCCCTCATATTTCAGGTGGCGGAAGGTGGGGCCATGGAGGTCGAAGGCCACACAAATGGCTTCCGGCTGTTCTTCCTTCTCCATCCGCTCCAGGATGTTCAGAAAACCGTAAATGGCATGGGTATAAAGCCCCTCCCGGGTGGTAAGGGGCTTTACACCGAAAAATGCTCGGTTAATAACGCTGTTGCCGTCTAAAATCAGCAGCTTCATACTTTTCTCCACTTGGCTCCCTGGGGAGTATCAATAATCTCCACGCCCATGGCCTTCAGTTCATCACGGATACGGTCTGCCTCGGCAAAATTCTTTGCCTTCTTTGCGGCAGTGCGGGCAGCTACCAGAGCATCGATCTCAGGATCGGCGTTGGCAGCTTCCTCCTCGGCCTGCTTCTTTGCCAGCGCTTCCGCAGCGGAAATCAGGTTCAGGGACAGGACGCGGTCGAAATCTGCCAGAGCAGCCAGCTTGGTGGCATCATTGCACTTGGCCTTCAGGACATCGTAAACGGCAGTAACAGCCACAGCAGTATTCAGGTCACCTTCCAGTGCCTTGGCAAAACGCTTCTTCAGGGCTGCAAAGGCATCGGCATCCACCTCGCCCTCGTTCTTGAAGGTGGCGATCTTGGCGATCAGCTTGTTGTAGGCAACAACAGCATTGTCCAGATTCTCCCAGGTGAAGACCAGGTTCTTCCGGTAGTGGCTCTGGAGGCAGAACAGACGGTAGGCCATGGGATCATAGCCCTTCTTCTCCAGCAGGGAAACGGTGAGGAATTCACCCTTGGACTTACTCATCTTGCCGGAGGCATCGTTCAGATGGTGGACATGGAACCAGTAGTTGCACCACTTATGGCCCAGATAGCTTTCAGACTGGGCAATTTCGTTGGTGTGGTGAGGGAAAGCATTATCGATACCGCCGGCATGGATATCCAGATCCTCGCCCAGATGCTTCATGGAAATGCAGGAGCACTCAATATGCCATCCGGGATAACCAACACCCCAGGGAGAGTCCCACTTCAGGGCCTGATCCTCAAACTTGGACTTGGTAAACCAAAGCACGAAGTCATTCTTGTTCTTCTTGTTAGTGTCTTCCTCAACACCTTCCCGGACACCCACGGCAAGATCTTCTTCGTCATGGTCATTGAACACATAGTATTTTCCCAGGGTAGCAGTATCGAAATAGATATTGCCGCCCGCGAGATAGGCCTTTCCGGTATCCAGCAGAGTCTGGACCATGTGGATATATTCATCGATGCAATTCGTGGCAGGCTCTACCACATCGGGACGCTTGATGTTCAGCTTGTCGCAGTCGGAGAAGAAGGCATCGGTATAGAACTGAGCGATTTCCATGACGGACTTGTTCTCACGCTTGGCGCCCTTGACCATTTTGTCTTCGCCGGTGTCAGCATCGGAGGCCAGATGGCCCACGTCGGTGATGTTCATAACACGCTTGACATTGTAGCCCTCATAGCGCAATGCTTTTTCCAGCACGTCTTCCATGATGTAGGTGCGCAGATTGCCAATGTGGGCAAAGTGATACACCGTAGGGCCGCAGGTATACATCTTTACAAGGTCAGGATTGTTGGGAACAAACAGTTCCTTCTTATGGGACAGGGAATTATACAGATACATAAGCGATTTCCTCCAATCGTATTTTACAATAAAAAACGCCTCTTATACCATGCAGGCATAAGAGGCGGGGTAAGCCGCGGTTCCACTCTCATTTTTCACTCAAAGCAGGGTTCGCTCCCGGACGCACTTTCCCGCTGCTCTTCCTGCCGGGGCTTTCAGCCGGTGGCCCCTGCTCTCTGATGGGTAAGCGGTGCGGTACTCTTTCCGTTCATCGCAATATTCTGTTTTCCGATATATTTTACCATCGCTAAGGGAGATTTGTCAAGCAGAACCAGTCAGATTTCCACTATCTTCCTTGGGAATTTCTTAAGAAATTCTTACACTATTGACAAGTACCCCTGTTTCTTAGTATAATAAGGTCGAGAAATGAGACGAAAGTGAGGTAACGCCATGAATTTCTCCATTAACCGTAAGTTCAGCAGACTGCTGAGCCTGATTCTTGTTGTGGTCATGCTGACTACCCTGTTTGCAGGCTGCAAGAAAAAGAATCCTCCCGGGGAACCTAGCGAACCCGGTTTGAACCTGAATCTGAACTCTTCCGAGGCTACGGAGGATACCACTGCAGCACCTGAAACCACGGAGCCTGTCATCAACGAGAAGACCGCTACCGTTACCCAGGATCTGAAAGTTCGCAGCGCTCCCAGTCTGGAAGGTTTCGAGGTTTATGTTCTGGAAAAGGGTACCCGTATCGAGGTGAGCCGTATTCAGGAGGTCAGCAAGAAGGAGTGGGCATTGGTTTTTCTTCCTAACGGAACCTCCGGCTGGATCATGATGGACTATGTGGAAATGGACATTCCCACCACCGTCCCTTCCACCGAGCCCAGCGCACCTGCTGAGACCACTCCCGAAGAAACCGATGACAAGAAGGACGAGGAATCCACTGTCACCAACATCAAGGGTGTCATCAACACCAACGGTCTGAACATCCGCAGCATCCCCAGCACGGAAAATAGCAAGATCCAGGGCCAGTACAACAAGGGCGATGTAGTCACCATTCTGGAAACCAAGAATGGTTGGGGCCGCACCAGCAAAGGCTGGATCAAGATGGATTACGTCAACACTGCCGGCACCGGCTCCAACACCAATAAGGATGACGACAAGGATACCGATAACAAGGTTACCATTTCCGGCAACGGCAGCACCACCGTTCAGTTCCGCGGTATCGTCATTGCAAAAGAGCTGAATGTCCGCGCCGATGCAGACCAAAACAGCACCCGTGTGGGCGGCCTGAAGTACGGCGACCGTGTTGAAATTCTGGAAAAGAGCGGCACCTGGGGTCGTACCAAGAACGGCTGGATCAGCCTGAACTACGTCTATCAGGACGGCACCACCGGCACCAGAACCGGTGCCGGCACTGTCACCGGCTCTCAGCTTCACATCCGCAGCGGTCCCGGCACTGGCTACACCAGCATCGGTTCCTATAATCAGGGCGACCGGGTCACCATTCTGGAGCAGTTTACTTACAACAATGTGACCTGGGGCTGCACCAACAAGGGCTGGATTTCCCTGCAGTATGTGGATATGGACGGAAATGACTCCGACAACACCACCAACAACAATAATAATAACGGCAGCAATGGCAACACTACTCCCACCACCGGCAAGACCGGCACCATCACCGGTGACGGACTGAATGTCCGCAGCGGTCCCGGTCTGACCTACGGCAGCGTTGGTACCCTGAACTCTGGTGACCGTGTTACCGTTTCCAGCACCACGGTTGGCGACGGCATCACCTGGGGCAACATCGGCACCGGCTGGGTATCCATGGCTTACGTTCAGCTGGATTAACAAATCTGAAAACAGGGCTTCCGGTAGGAAGTCCTGTTTTTTTGCAGATTACAGCCCGGTACTTTCGTACCGGGCTGTTTGCAATCAACCAATATATTCCTTTTGGGTAGCACTGGCAAAGATGGATTTCACCACATTTGCACAGCAGCGGCACACATCCTCTTCGGAAATGATGCCATTCTTGACACCCTGCAGGATATCTTTTTTGAAGCTTCCTCCGCCGGGCATGATCAGATCATTACCGGCTTTCATTGCAAGCGCACTGCTGGCCTGGCCCTTATTGGTAGAGAACCAGTCCGTCATGACCACACCGTCAAAGCCCCATTCGTTGCGCAGGGCCTTCGTGCAGATGTCATAGCTGTTGGGGGCATAGACACCGTTGATCTTATTGTAGGAGGTCATAATGCTCTTGGCACCACCCTCCCGAACGCAGATTTCAAAGCCTCTGAGGTAAATTTCCCGCAGGGCCCGCTCGGACAGGTTGCTGGAAACAAAATTACGGTTATCCTCCTGGTTGTTGCAGGCATAGTGCTTAACTGTTACATAGAAGCCTTCCTCCTGCTGGACACCCTGGGTAATGGCTGCAGCCATAGTACCGGACAGCCGGGGATCTTCAGCGAAATACTCGAAATTACGGCCACACAAGGGATTGCGGTGGATATTGATGGCGGGAGCCAGCCAGTAGGTGCAGCCGTACTCCTTCATTTCCCGGTAGATGGCATTGCCCACCTGATACATAAGCTCTCGGTTCCAGGTCTGGGCCAGTGCGTTGGCAACGGGGAATGCTGTGGTGTACTGATAGAGGACCGTATCCTTCTCCGCATCTCCAGTCATCAGATTTTTTACGAAGCCTGGGAAGGCTTCAAAGATGGACAGAGCCAGATCGATTGGCTTGATTTTCCCTTTTTTGTCCACGGCAGAGCGTTTCTGGATACGCAGGCCCGCGGGACCGTCGCACAGGGCCACATTGGCAAGGCCCTTGTCCCAGAACTTTGAGGTGGTATTGCCCACAGAACCCGGCAGGTCAAAGCGGTTTTGTACACCGAACATGCCTGCACCTACCACGATGTCCACCATATCCTTCAGGGTAAGGGTTTTCAGGAAAGCCTGCACCCCTTCATCAGTGCATACAGAAGGCGTTTCATAGGTGTAGGTCACCGTTTCAAAGGCTGCCGCATCCATACGGATATGTGGAAGACTGTCCGGAATGGTTTCATAGGCATAGGGTTCAGACCGCAGTTCCTCGAAAGGCTTTTGTACGGGGCAGATGGCTTCGTGTCTGGAGATCACAAGTGTCTGTCCAAGAGTCAGAACACCTACTGTCATAGTATTCCGGGAGGAATTGCCCATACGCAGGATGTAATCGCCCGCTTCCAGAACGTAGCTGGCATCTGCCTCCCGGTAACTGGCCAAATTCTTCAGGTCAAATACCAGTTCTACCGTTTCCTGCTGGCCAGGACTCAGAAGCTCTGTTTTTGCAAAGGCCGCAAGGCTCTGATATTCCTTGCACATCTCACCATTGGGAGCAGATACATAAAGCTGGACCACTTCCCTGCCGTTATAGATATCTCCCACATTGGTGACAGTGGCTTTCACCGTGATTTTGCTTCCCTCTGCGGCAACACCTGCGGAGTGAATGGAGAAATCCGTATAACTCAAACCAAAGCCGAAGGGATAGGCAGGCTCCACACCGAAGGAATCAAAATAGCGGTAGCCCACAAAAATGCCTTCTTTATAATATTCCTCAGCCAGATCCCCATTGAGATAGCTATACTCATTGGCAAAGGGAAGGTCTGCATACTGTCTTGCCCAGGTATCGGACAGCTTTCCGGAGGGGGTGACCGCACCGCTGATGACATCGGCAAAGGCATGTCCGCCCTCGGTACCCAGCTGGCACAGATACAAAATCGCATTGATGCCGGGAATCTCCTCTGCGAAAGCCATATCAATGGAAGAACCGCAATTGATGACCAGCAGGAAATTCTCATACTGCTCGGCACAGAAACGGATGGTTTCCAGTTCCTCATCCGTCAGGAAGAAATCGCCTTTTTCCGCCTTCCGGTCGCCGCCTTCACCAGCCTGACGGCTGAGGACATAGATACAGGAATCGGCAGCGCTTTGCTCCACATCCTCAGCAGTAACCAACCGGCCTGCGGGGGAGCGGAAATTGTCGAAAAGCATGCTCATGATGGAATCCAGCTTCAGCAGATTAACACGCTTTTTCTTTTCGATCTTGTATGCGGCCTCTGCCTCGGCATAATGCTTTTCAAAATCATCGATCCACCGGTGGGTAGTCACCTCAAAGCCCCGGTCCTCAAGGCCCTCCAGAATGGTGACGGAGTGGCGTTCGTTAACTTCACCGGAACCGGTGCCGCCCTTAATGGTCATGGATGCGCCGGGACCATAGAGGGCCACTTTTTGGGTTTTAAAAGGAAGTGCACCGTCATTTTTCAGAAGCACCATACCCTCGCAGGCAGCCTGATAGGCAACCTGTAGATTTTCCTTTTCCCGCTGGGTTACCTCGGGAGAATAGCTTGCTTTGGTCAGCAGTTTCATAGGATTCCCTCCTGATTTATTTTTCTTTTATTATACTGGATATATACTGAATTTTCTACACGAAAAACAAAAAAGAAACAGGTTTCCCGAAGAAACCTGTTTCTAAAATATTACTGGTTCTTTTCAGCCTTCTTGGCAGCCTTAGCCTTAGCCTTGGCTTCCTGAGCCTTCTTAGCCTCAGCCTTCTTAGCCTCAGCTGCAGTTTCGTTGCTGGACAGAGCCCACTTCTCGAACTCGATACGAACCTGATCGGCACCGGATTCGATAACGATCTTGTTCTCCTTAACGTCCACAACAGTGCCGCAAATGCCGCCGATGGTGACGATCTTGTCGCCCTTCTTCACGGCAGAACGCATCTCTTCTGCTTCCTTCTTGCGCTTGTTCTCGGGACGGATCAGCATGAAGTAGAAGATGGCGATCATGATGACCATCATGAAGACGGTGCTGCCCATGCCGCCGGCAGCGGCAGTGCTAGTCAGAAAATTCATTGGGAAAAACTCCTTCTTGTTTGATATCCTGTTTATTATAGCATTGTTTGCTTAAATTGCAAGGGGAAGTTTAGATTCTTCTGGCCAATTTTGCAGAATTCTCCCGGCGAAATTCCTCGAAGCGGCCTTCGTCCAGAGCCTGCCGGATCTTCTCCATCAGCTTGTTGTAGAAATACAGATTATGCATGACCGCAAGGCGCATTGCCAGCATTTCTTCTGCCACAAACAGATGGCGGATATAGGCACGGCTGTAGCGGCGGCAGACAGGGCAGTCGCACTGGGGATCAATGGGACGCTCGTCCAGCTGGTACTTGGCATTTTTCAGGTTAATAGCGCCTTCCCAGGTGAACAGACGGGCGTGGCGGGCATTTCGGGCAGGCATGACACAGTCGAAGAAGTCCACACCTCTTGCAACAGACTCGATAATGTTGGTGGGAGTACCAACGCCCATGAGGTAACGGGTCTTGTCCGCAGGCATATGGGGTTCTACGGCTTCGATGATGTCGTACATCTCCTCAGCAGTTTCGCCAACAGCCAGGCCGCCAATGGCGTAGCCGGGCAGGTCCAGGTCTGCGATACGCTTCATGTGATCTACGCGGATGTCGGAATAGGTACCGCCCTGGTTAATACCCCAGAGCATCTGTTCCCGGTTCACCGTATCCGGCAGGGCGTTCAGACGGGCATTTTCCTCCTTGCATCGGACCAGCCAGCGGTAGGTACGGTCCACGCTCTTCAGAACGTAATCCCGGGGTGCGGGGTTTTCGATACACTCGTCAAAGGCCATACAGATATCAGAGCCCAGATTGGACTGAATCTGCATACTCTCCTCGGGGCCCATAAAAATCTTATGGCCATCGATGTGGGAAGAGAAATAGACACCTTCCTCCTTGATCTTCCGCAGGGAGGACAGGCTGAACACCTGGAATCCACCGGAGTCCGTCAGAATCGGGCCATCCCAGGTCATAAATTTGTGAAGGCCGCCCATCTGGCGCACCACCTTATCGGTAGGACGCAGATGCAGGTGGTAGGTATTGGAAAGCTCCACCTGACAGCCGATGTTTTTCAGGTCCTCAGCACTGAGGGCACCCTTGATGGCACCCTGGGTGCCGACATTCATAAAAACAGGGGTCTGGACTGTGCCATGGGCGCAGGTAAATTCACCCCGGCGGGCCTTGCCTTCGGTTTTTTTCAGTTCAAACATAAATTACCTCTCTTTACAGGGGTTATATTGGATATAAAGCTTGGATGCTTCATTCGTATCATACCGGGTCTCCCGGACATCATCTTTTACATAGTGGAAACCGCATTTTTCGATGACCCGCTTGGATTGATGATTCCACACAAAATGGTCACAGGTCAGCCAGTCATAGTGCAGCTTCTCGAAGCAATAGTCGATGACAGCTTTTACAGCCTCCGGCATCAGGCCTTTGCCCCAATAGGTCTTGCTGAGCGCATAGCCCACTTCCCTGCCCTGCATACCCCTATCATCCGGAAAATCGATATCCTCCAGGCCGATGGAACCGATGACCTTGCCGTTTTCTTTCAGTTCCAGGGCAAGGGTGTTCTTATCCGCCATAAACATTTCCAGAATCATTTTTGACTCTTCCATGGATTTGTGGGGCAGCCAGCCCGCCATTTGTCCAACACCGTCTACACTGGCATATTCGTTGAAATCTGACAGGTCATTCTCCCGCCAGGGACGAAGAATCAGACGGGGCGTTTCGATTCGGATGTTTGTTACATCGATCGGTGCAATCATATATTTTCCTCCTTATGGCGCAACAATCTGCTGATATTCAGAAGATTGCCGCTTTGCTCCTCGCAGTCTAGATTTATAGGATGCACATGGCGTCGCCGAAGCTGAAGAAGCGATACCGCTCGGCAACGGCCTGCTCATAAGCGCTGAGCACATGGTCCCGGCCTGCAAAGGCGGACACCAGCATCACCAGGGTGCTTTCCGGCAGGTGGAAATTGGTGATGAGGCCGTCCATGGCTTTGAAGGTATAGCCGGGGTAAATGAAGATCTCGGTCCATTTGGAGGAGGCTTCAAAGGTGCCATCCTCTTTTACAATGGATTCCAGTGTCCGGCAGGAGGTGGTGCCCACACAGATGACACGGCCTCCGGACTGCTTTGTTTCGTTAAGAATCTGAGCGGTTTCCGCAGACATCATGCAAAGTTCGGAGTGCATATGGTGTTCCAAAATGTTTTCTGCCTTTACAGGGCGGAAGGTGCCAAGGCCAACATGGAGGGTCACGAAGGCGGTTTTGACTCCCATGGCACGGGCTTTGTCCAGCAGTTCCTTGGTCCAGTGCAGACCGGCGGTGGGCGCTGCTGCAGAGCCTACTTCCCGGGAATAGACGGTCTGATAGCGCTCCTGGTCCTGCAGTTCTGCTTTGATGTAGGGCGGCAGGGGCATTTTTCCGAGGCGCTCCAGCACTTCCAGGAAAATGCCCTCGTAGTGGAATTCCACCACACGGTTGCCATCTTCTTTAACCTCCACCACAGTGGCAGACAGCTCACCGTTACCAAAAAGGACCTCATTGCCAACCTGCATCTTGCGGCCGGGCTTGCAGAGACATTCCCAGCGCTTATTGCCCAGGTCCCGCAGCAGCAGCACTTCCACTGCGCCGCCGGTAGGCCGGTGACCCAGCAGACGGGCAGGCAGCACCCGGGAATCGTTCATCACCAGGCAGTCGCCGGGCTGCAGATAATCGAGAATATCGTAAAAATGTTTATGGCTAACCTCGCCGGTCTGCCGGTCCAGCACCATCAGGCGGGAAGTGTCCCGCTTTTCCAGAGGGGTCTGGGCGATCAGTTCTTCGGGCAGGTCGTAATAAAAATCATGGGTTTTCATGGGATTTCCTCCGTTTTCTAAAGCAACTTTTAGTATACTCCAATTCTGCAAATTTTGCAACAGGCAAAACCATTCGAGGCTGCATAGATTGGCATGGAGGTATCAGCTTATGAAAAAAACGTTATTTACCGGGGCCTGCACAGCCCTTGTGACACCCTTTCTAAACGGAAAAGTCAATTATCCCATGATGGAACAGCTGCTGCGGCGGCAGATGGATGCCGGTATCGAGGCAGTTGTGATCAGCGGAACCACCGGAGAATCCCCTACCCTGTCGGATGCGGAAAAACTGGAACTGTTCTGCCGGGCGAAACGCTATGCGGGAGACAGCTGCCGGATCATTGCGGGCACCGGTTCCAACTGCACAGAGCATACCGTTGCCTTAAGCAAAGCAGCCGAAGCTTCCGGAGTGGATGGACTGTTGGTAGTAAGTCCCTATTACAACAAGGCTACTCCCGAAGGACTGGTGACCCACTACAGTGCCGTAGCCGCAGCGGTACATATTCCCATTGTGATCTATAATGTACCCTCCCGTACCGGTGTGGACATTCCGGTAAGTGTTTACCAGTGTCTGTCCCAACTGCCCAATATCGCCGGCGTAAAGGAAGCTTCTACAGACATCTCCAAAATTGCGAAAATCAAAGCAGCCTGTCCGCCGGATTTTGCTGTATGGAGCGGCAATGACGATCAGGCTGCCGCGGTCATGGCACTGGGCGGAATGGGAGTCATTTCGGTGCTTTCCAACGTACTGCCTGTGGAAACACAAGCCATGGCCCGGGCTGCACTGGACGGGGATTTTGACACGGCAGCAGACCTGCAGGTGAAGCTGCTGCCGTTGATTGAACTTCTGTTCTGTGAGGTCAATCCCATTCCGGTCAAGGCTGCTATGAAGCTGATCGGCTATGACTGTGGAGAATGTCGGCTGCCTCTGACTTCCCTCTCGGAGAAAAACGCAAAGAAGCTGAAAGCGCTCCTATTGGCAAGCTGAGCATTCTGTGCTATAATCAGAAAATCCATTATTTCACAAAGGAGCTGACAATATGGCCATTCAAAAAAACGACATTCCCATTCTGGAATTTGACAGTGACGAAGGTGCTGTCATTCCCCCCACCCACGAAAATCTGGACCTGGTTCTGCCGGAAAAATGCGTCTTCGCATTTCTGGGTGACCATATTGACGAATACGCAAAGGCGCACAGCGCTCGGGAAGTGTCTGTATTTATCAGTGCTACCAAGAACTATCCTGTCTATGTGGTAAATTACAAGGGCGAAGAAGTCACCCTTTGTCAGGCACCTGTAGGCGCGGCACCGGCTGCCCAGATTCTTGACTGGCTCATCGGCTACGGCGTGAAAAAGATCATTTCCGCAGGCTCCTGCGGCTGTCTGACTGCCATCCCCGAAAGCACCTTTCTTGTACCCTGCCGGGCACTGCGGGACGAAGGCACCTCGTATCATTATGCGCCGCCCTCCCGCTACATGGAAGTCAGTGGAACAGCCAGAGCTGCCATTAGGGAAGCCATTCTGGAACACGGCATGAAACACCGGGAGGTAGTCAGCTGGTCTACCGATGGATTCTTTCGGGAAACAAAGGATAAAGTATCCTACCGCAGGGACGAAGGCTGCGAAGTTGTGGAAATGGAATGTGCTGCCCTTGCCGCCTGTGCATCGCTGCGAAAGGCCGTCTTTGGCATGATCCTCTATACAGCAGACAGTCTTGCAGACGTAGACAAATACGACATGCGCAGCTGGGGCGGCAATGCCTATGAATATGCGCTGAATCTGTGTCTGGATGCGGTTATTAAATTATAATACTTTTTTCAAATTGAAATCTTTCATTTCAATTTAAAAAGTACGCAATGATTAAGAACCGACCTATGAAGCATTTCATAGGTCGGTTCAGCTGTTTTATTCTTTATCGATCTTTGGTCAGACTTTTCTCTGCATGTCAATGCTGCGGATGGTGAAGCCGCATTTCTGATAGAAGGCTACGGCATCATCATTCTGTGGGTAAACGCCCAGCTGCAGATCGGTGCAGCGGAAGGCCTTCGCCAGCGCCCAGGCATCATTCATCATCTGCTTGCCGATGCCCTGATTCCGACAGGATTCGTGAACACAGAGTTCATCGATCAGCATGACCTTACGCTTCACCACACCGGGCCAGTCATAGTGGCGTATTTTCAACAGGGCGTAGCCAACCACTACCGTATTGATTTTTGCAACGTACAACTGTCGTTCCCGAATGACCTCCAGAAAGCGTTCCTCAGGATACAGCTGCTCCGGCATTTCATAGATATCAGGCCGCCACGCCACGTGCATGGCATGGACCTGCCGCGCCAGCACTTCCACTGCTTCCCGGTCCGCGATGGTTGCCAGTTCTAACATTGTTTATACTCCTTATCTTATTGAGATTGCCACACCAGCGTGCGCGCTGGTTCGCAATGACAGAAGTTTATGCCAGCACCGCCTTGTGGAAGACCTTCTTGCCCTTGCGGATCTTCACGCCTTCCTTCAGCATCTCCTCGGTAACAGCGAAGGTGGGGTCATCCATCTTCTCATCGTTGACCAGAACGCCGCCCTGCTGGACCAGCTGACGAGCCTGCTTGTTGGAGGGAGCCAGACCGCAGGCAACCATCAGGTTCAGGAAGCCGATCTTGCCATCCACCAGCTTGTCCGCAGTGATTTCGGTAGTGGGGATATTGGCATCGTCACCGCCGCCGACGAACAGAGCCTTGGCGGCAGCCTTGGCCTTGTCTGCCTCTTCCTCGCCGTGAACCAGCTTGGTCAGCTCGTAGGCCAGGATCTCCTTGGCAACGTTCAGTTGGGCATCCTTCCAGTCTGCCATGGCATCGATTTCTTCCAGAGGCAGGAAGGTCAGCATGCGGATGCACTTCATGACGTCAGCATCCTCAACGTTACGCCAGTACTGGTAGAAGTCGTAGGGAGTGGTCTTGTTGGGATCCAGCCAGACAGCGCCCTTGGCGGTCTTGCCCATCTTCTTGCCTTCGGAGTTCAGCAGCAGGGTGATGGTCATAGCATGGGCATCCTTACCCAGCTTCTTGCGGATCAGTTCGGTGCCGCCCAGCATGTTGGACCACTGGTCATTGCCGCCGAACTGCATATTGCAGCCGTATTCCTTAAACAGATAGTAGAAGTCGTAGGACTGCATGGGCATGTAGTTGAACTCCAGGAAGGACAGGCCCTTTTCCATGCGCTGCTTGAAGCATTCGGCACGGAGCATATTGTTGACAGAGAAACAGCCGCCGATTTCCCGGATGAAATCCACATAGTTCAGCTTCAGCAGCCAGTCAGCATTGTTGACCATCTGAGCCTTACCTTCGCCGAACTCGATGAACCGCTCCATCTGCTTCTTGAAGCAGTCGCAGTTGTGCTGGATGGTTTCCTGGGTCATCATGGAGCGCATATCGGTACGGCCGGAGGGATCACCGATCATGGCGGTGCCGCCGCCGATGAGGGCGATGGGCTTGTTGCCGGCCATCTGCAGGCGCTTCATCAGGCACAGGGCCATGAAGTGACCAACATGGAGAGAATCGGCAGTGGGGTCAAAGCCGATATAGAAGGTTGCCTTGCCGTTGTCGATCATTTCGCGGATCTCGTCTTCATTGGTAACCTGAGCAATCAGACCGCGGGCTACCAGCTCGTCATACAGTTTCATTTTCTCAATTTCCTTTCTTATTGGGCTGCGTCGCAGCAGATAAAGGTGGTCAGTGCTGCACGCAGAAGATTGACATTTGTTTCATCCAGGACGGTGTCCCTGGGAGTGTGGATGCGGCTATAGAAATAGCCCAGGCCCTTGCGGCGGTTGCAGGCGGCAATGGCTGCACCGTAGGGAAAATTCGCCTGATCGGAGGGATAGATGAAAGGGCCCTTTTCGTGAACAAGCAGGCTCTTTTTTCCAAAATAGCCGCAGGCTTTATAGAGGGAGGTGAGCCGTTTCTTATCTTTGCGTAGCTTTTTATTGGGGAAGATCAGAAGATGGTCTCCGTCGCCAACGCAGTCCATATTGAGGACCAATTGGGTATTGGTGACATTTTATGAGCCTTGCGGTAAGCTGAGGACCCCAGCATACCGGCTTCCTCCAAATCAAAGAGAACGAAGCAGACCTTGTGCCGC
>ERZ1032001.59-NODE-59-length-17064-cov-7.527015_pt1 | contig 17064 bp, 12 predicted proteins | sample MGYA00517102_ERZ1032001 | MGnify/ENA primary metagenome ERZ1032001 (study PRJEB33719, sample SAMN04261291) | wastewater metagenome | biome: rural village; feature: human; material: feces | host: Homo sapiens | place: El Salvador | collected 2013-01-07 ... | reverse complement strand
CCAGGAACTGCTCCACCTGCTCCGGGCATCTTCCGATATAAGCGGTCGGTTCCAGGACTGCTTCCATTTCGGCTTTGGTCATACCAAATTCCGGGTGAGCGGAAAGATCGGCAAGAAGATCCCATGGCTCACCGTTTTTTATTTTGGCGGTGGCGTTCATAGAACAGCTCCGAACGATTTCGTGAAGCTCCTGACGGTTGCCGCCCCGTTTGACACCCTCCATCATGAGATTTTCCGTGGCGATGAAGGGCAGGTATTCCCGGACAGTTTTTTCTACGATCTTTTCATTGACATGAAGGCCGTTGGTCACATTTTGCGCCAGCCGCAAAATCGCATCGGCACATAGAAAACCTTCCGGCATAGAAATCCGGCGGTTTGCGGAATCATCCAGTGTCCGTTCCAGCCATTGGGTGGAGGCAGTCATGGGTGCGTTCATGGCATCTGCCATCAGATAACGGGAAAGGGAGCAAATTCTCTCAGAACGCATAGGGTTGCGCTTATAAGCCATGGCGGAGGAACCAATCTGATTCTTTTCAAAAGGTTCTTCCACCTGACGGTCATGTTGTAACAGGCGGATGTCGTTTGCCATCCGGTAGCAGCTCTGGGCAATGGAGGAAAGCACGTTTAAGATCCGACTGTCCAGTTTACGAGGATAGGTCTGACCGCAGACCGGGTAGCATTGTTCAAAACCGAAATCCATGCTGATTCTGCGATTCATTTCATCGATTTTTTTGGTGTCGCCACCGAACAGCTCCAGAAAGCTGGCTTCTGTGCCGGTGGTTCCCCGGCAACCAAGGAATTTCATGCTGCTGATGACAAAATCCAGTTCTTCCAAATCGCTCATAAAGTCCTGGATCCAAAGGGTAGCCCGCTTACCGACGGTAACCAACTGGGCAGGCTGATAGTGGGTATAGCCGAGGGTAGGCATGGATTTATACCGATCAGCAAATTCAGCCAGATTTGCGATGACCTTCAAAAGTTCTCCGCGCAGGTATTTCAGAGCGTCCCGGTACAGGATGATATCTGCATTATCCGTGACATAACAGCTGGTGGCACCCAGATGTATGATGCCCGCAGCAGTAGGGGCTGCTTTTCCGTAAGCATAGACATGCGCCATTACGTCATGACGGACTTCCTTCTCCCGCTGAGCGGCACATTCAAAATCAATATCGGTAATATGGGCTTCCAATGCCGCCACCTGCTGGGTAGAGACGGGCAGGCCAAGCTCCATTTCTGCTTTTGCCAAAGAGACCCACAGCTTTCGCCAGGTCTGGATTCTCATATCGGCAGAAAACAGATGCAGCATATAATCGGAGGCATATCGCGAACCCAAAGGGGATTCATACTTATCTGTCATGGTTATTCTCCTTATCGAATGATGATGCTGTCGCGCTCCGGACCAACAGAAACATAGCCGATTCGGCAGCCGATCTGCTGCTCAACGAAGGTCACATAGTCTTGGGCTGCTTTCGGAAGTGCGTCCCATTCCCGGATCCCGCTGATATCGCAGTTCCAACCCTCCAGATATTCCATGACGGGCTTGGCGGAGTTCAGCTGGGTAGGAAAGGGAAATTCACTGGTTTCCTGACCATCCACAAGATATTTGGTACAGACTGGGATTTTATCCATGTAGCTCAAAATATCCAGCTTGGTCAGGGCAATGTTGGTTGCACCCTGAACCTGGACGCCATAGCGGGTTGCGACAATGTCAAGGGGGCCAACACGGCGGGGGCGTCCGGTTTTTGCGCCAAATTCAAAGCCGGCGGAGCGCAGGGCATCCGCCTCGTCACCAAACATTTCGCACACGAAAGGGCCTTCGCCAACACAGGTGGAGTAGGCTTTTACGACACCGATGATCTCGTTCAATTTTGCGGAAGGCAAACCAGAACCGACAGGGGCATAGGCACTGATGGCGTTGGAGGAGGTGGTATAAGGATAAATACCGTAATCCAGATCCCGAAGGGCACCTAGCTGTGCTTCAAACAGAATGTTTTTTCCCTCTGTCTGCGCGTTTCGCAGGATAATACCGGTATCACAGATAAAGGGCTTGATCTTTTCACACCAGGTATCGAACCATTCCTGAATTTCGGATACCGTAATAGGTTCCTTGCCATAGACTCCGGCGATGGTCAGATTTTTCCACTCCAGAAGGTCTTTCAGGTGTTCTTCCAGATGCTCGGGATGGAGAAGTTCACCAGCCATAATGGTTTTCTTCTGGTATTTATCAGAGTAAAAGGGTGCGATGCCCTGTTTGGTGGAACCATATTTTTTGTCCTTCAGCCGGATTTCCTCCAGCTCATCCAACTCCCGGTGCCAGGGAAGCAGTAACGATGCCCGGTCACTGATCTTGAGGTTGTCGGGGGTAATGGAAACACCTTTGCTGCGAACATCCTCAATTTCGTTCCAGAGATTTTCCGGGTCCAGCGCAACACCGTTACCCAGAATGTTGATGACACCCCTGCGGAAAATACCGGAAGGAAGCAGATGAAGGGCAAATTTACCGTACTCGTTGATGACCGTATGCCCTGCGTTGCCGCCGCCCTGGTAACGAACGACGATATCATATTTATCTGTCAAAAGATCGACCATCCGGCCCTTTCCTTCGTCACCCCAGTTGATGCCGACGATTGCTGTATTTGCCATAGTATGTTCTCCTTACAGATGTTCTTCCAAACGGCGCATGATTTCGGCATAGGCTTCCTCAACACCTCCGAGATCCCGGCGGAAGCGGTCTTTATCCAGCTTCTCATGGGTATCGGAATCCCACAGGCGGCAGGTATCAGGACTGATCTCATCGGCCAGAACAATGGAACCGTCTGTGAGTCTGCCAAATTCCATCTTGAAATCCACAAGCGTTACGCCGCAGGTAGCCCAGAAGTTCTGCAGAATTCCATTGATCCGCATGGCGTACCGCTCGATGGCCTGCAATTCCCGGTAAGTTGCGACCTTCAACGCCAGCGCATGATGGAAATTCAGCAGCGGATCGCCCAGCGCATCATTTTTATAGGAAAATTCAATCGTAGGCTTGTCAAAAACCACACCTTCCTCTACACCATAGTGTTTGGAGAAGGAACCGGCGGCAATGTTACGAACGATCACCTCCAGCGGTACGATCTTCACCTTTTTCACCAGAGTTTCCCGCTGGTTCAGCTCCTTAACAAAATGCGTGGGGATACCCTGCTTTTCCAGCAGCTTCATCAGGCGGTTGCTCATTTGATTATTGATTATGCCCTTTCCGGAGATGCTGCCCTTTTTCAGACCGTTGAAGGCAGTTGCATCATCCTTGTAGGATACGATCAGCAGTTCCGGATCGTCAGTGGCAAAGACCTTCTTGGCCTTGCCTTCATAAAGCAGTTCTTTCTTTTCCATGGATAGTTCCTCCTTATTTACATTCCGCTTGCGCCGTAGTTGGACAGAACACGGGCAGACGGGTCATTCACATTGCAACCGTCCCACTCCTTGTTGGGCATCCAGAAGTCGATGATCATTTGACTTTGATCCGGATAGTATTTTTCAAACAATTCCCGGTAAAGCAGGGATTCCTTGGTAAATGGACGGGCATGGACATATTCCTGACATCCTGCTTCAAATTCTGTATCGGTAACATATGTTTCCGCAAAGGCTTTCAGATAGTCCACCATGGAATGCCCCACAGCATCGGAGAAAGCTGCTTTTTCACGCCATAGGATGTCGTCGGGGAGATAGCCGAGACCTTCAAAAGCATGGCGGAGCAGATACTTTCCCTTTCCGTACTTGTTCAATTTCATTTCGGGGTCGATTGCCATAACATATTTCACGAAAGCCAGATCACCAAAGGGAACTCTTGCTTCCAGAGAATTGACACTGATGCACCGGTCAGCCCGGAGAACATCGTACATATGAAGTTCCTGGATCCGCTTTTGTGCTTCTTTCTGGAAAGCGTCCGCAGAGGGGGCAAAGTCCGTATATTTATATCCGAACAGTTCATCTGAGATCTCACCGGTAAGCAGAACGCGGATATCGGTATTTTCGTGGATGTACTTGCAGACCAGATACATACCGATGCTGGCCCGGATCGTGGTGATATCGAAGGTGCCCAGCAGCTCCACAACGGTTTCCAAGGCATCTAAAACATCTTCTTTGGAGATGATAACCTCAGTGTGGTCACTGCCAATGAAGTCCGCGACCTGCCGGGCGTATTTCAAATCAATGGCATCCTCGCTCATGCAGATGGCAAAGGTTTTGATCGGTTTCGTGGTTTCCTTGGTAGCTATGGCACAGACAAGGGAGGAATCCAGACCGCCGGAAAGGAGAAAACCAACCTTAGCATCTGCGACTAACCGCTTTTGTACACCGGCAATGAGCTTTTCACGGATGTTGCGGCATACGGTTTCCAGATCGTGTTTATGATAGGCTTTCACAGCCGCGATATTACAGTAGCAATAGAATACGCCGTCTTTGTAATAATGACCGGGTGGGAATGGCAGGATCTGCTTGACAAGACCAATCAAATTCTTTGGTTCACTGGCAAACAGGATGGTACCATTGGCATCATACCCATAATAAAGAGGACGAATACCGATTGGGTCTCTGGCGGCAAGAAAGGTGTTTTCCTTTGCGTCATAAAGAATACAGGCAAATTCCGCATCCAGCATCGCAAACATATCGCATCCGTATTTCTCATACAGCGGCAGCAGGATCTCACAGTCGGAATCACTTTTGAAGGTGTACTCGCCGGCCAACTTCGTTCGGAACTGCTCAAAACCGTAGATTTCGCCGTTGCATACGACTGCGCTTCCGTTCAGGGTAAAGGGCTGCATTCCCTCCGGATGCAGGCCCATGATGGACAAACGGTGAAAACCCAAAAGACCTTCTCCAACTTCCATCATACGGGAATCGTCCGGGCCACGGGAAAGGGTACGCCAAAAGCCTTTTTCAAAGGCTTCCCGGTCGATAGGACTGCCACAATAGCCAATAATGGAACACATAACGTTGTTTCCTCCTAAACCAGCCATTGGGAGAACCGCTTTGCAGTTCTCCCGTGGGCTGTTATTTTTTACTCAATATCCTGCAGAGCATCGTATCCTTCTTCGCCGGTACGAACCTTTACAACATTTTCTACGTCATAAACAAAGATCTTGCCATCACCAATGTGTCCGGTGTAAAGCACCTTCTTTGCGGTCTCAATGACGGTGCGGACGGGAACCTTGCTCACAACCATATCCACCTGAACCTTGGGCAGCAGGGTCGGCTCCACAGGTACGCCGCGATAGTATTCCGACTTGCCTTTCTGGATACCACAGCCCAGAACATGGGAAACAGTCATGCCGGTGATGCCAATGCCGATCATGGCGTTCTTCAGATTCTCCAGACGGGATTCCTTGCAGATGATTTCGATTTTGGTGAACTTCGGCTCTGTTCCCTCGTGCATGGTGACCTTGCGAACCGGGACGGCTTCAGATGCAGGGATGTCGCCCAGAACTTCATATTCGGCATCCATGACAGAAGTGGTATCCGGCATCATGGAGAAACCGGAATATGCAGTCAGCAAACCATGCTCCGTCACATCCAGACCGGTGACTTCTTCTTCCGCGCTAACCCGCAGGCCGATGGTTTTCTTGAGGATCATAAACACAATGGAAATGACGATTGCCACATAAACAGCAACGCTTACTACACCGAGGGCCTGGATACCCAGAAAATGGAAGCCGCCGCCGTAAAATACGCCCTTTTCGGTGGAAACGCCGGTAGCGAAAAAGCCGGTAAGAATGGTGCCAAGACTGCCGCAGACACCGTGAACGGACACAGCACCAACAGGGTCGTCGATCTTTGCAACCTTATCAAAAAATTCAACGGAAAATACAACAACAATACCAAAGACGGCACCCATGATAGCAGCACCCAGAGGAGAAACAGCATCACAGCCAGCGGTGATGCCCACCAGACCAGCCAGCGCTGCATTGTAAGTCATGGAAACATCGGGCTTACCATAGCGGATCCAGGTAAGGATCAGCGTCACGCAACAGGCAACGGCAGCTGCCAGATTGGTGTTGAAGAAGATCAGTCCGGCACTGGTAACAGCTTCGTCAGAATCCATAGCAACGGTGGAAGCACCGTTAAATCCGAACCAGCAGAACCACAGAATAAAGACACCGAGGGCGGCAGCGGTCAGGTTGTGCCCCAGAATGGCTTTGGGCTTTCCATCCTTACCATACTTGCCGATACGGGGACCCAGCATCCACGCACCGATGCAGGCACATACACCACCAACCATATGGACTGCGGTAGAACCTGCAAAATCGTGGAAACCCAGCTGACTCAGCCAGCCGCCGCCCCAGATCCAGTGACCGGAGATCGGATAGATGAACAAGGAAATGGCTGCGGAGTAGATGCAGTAGGCGCTGAACTTGGTGCGCTCTGCCATAGAGCCGGAGACGATGGTGGCGGAAGTGGCACAGAACACCGTCTGAAAAATAGCGTATGCCCACAGAGGAACGCCGTTGGGAAGGATGTGGCTGTAATCTTTTGCAATGCCGGGATCCAGCCAACCGATGATGACATTGCCAGCACCGAACATGATTCCGAAGCCGAACAGCCAGTAGCAGGGAGTACCGATACAGAAGTCCATCAAATTCTTCATCAGAATATTGCCAGTGTTCTTTGCACGGGTAAATCCGGCTTCACACAGGGAAAATCCGGCCTGCATGAAGAAAACCAGAGCGGCACCCAACAGTACCCAAATGGTGTTTACAGCACTTAACGTCATAATACTTACCTCCTGAAAATGATTTATCTCTAGTTTCCGCCCATCAGGAGGGGTGGTCAGCCCCTCCTGTGAGCCGTCCGGGACGGTAAGAGGGTGGAAAAGAAAGGGGAGCGATTAACGGACGCCAAACAGCAGTTCGCCGTAGGTGGGGAATGGCCAATACTTTTCAGCGGTGATGTTTTCCGCTTCATCTGCGACCGTCCGCAGAGCGGCCATCTTGCCGATGACAGTATCCCGGATCGCATAGGATCCTTCCGTAATATCCGATGCGGATTTCAGCTCCAGCAGAGCTTCTTCCAGATCGTCGGCTTTCACAGCGATCTGATCGGCGAGACTGGATAATCTGTAAATCAGTCCGGTCTCATAAAGACAGGCAAGCTCGGGAGCGACCGCTCTTTTTGCGGCAACAGTTGCAGAAAGCTCTGCGGCATAGGCTTCCACAGCGGGAAGAATCTGCTTCCTTGCCATATCGATCATGGTGTTTGCTTCGATGATGACGGTCTTGCAATAGTTTTCAAGCTGAATTTCGCAGCGGGACTTCAGCTCTGCCAAAGTAAACACCTTGTGAGATGTCAGCATCTGCACATTCTTTTCATCCAGGCTATGGGGGATGCAGTCAGGTGTGGTGGGGTAATTGCACAGGCCACGAACTTCCGTTGCCTCCTTGATCCAGGCTTCATCGTAGCCGTTGCCATTGAAGATGATCCGCTTATGATCCTTGATGGTTTTCCGAATCATTTCGTGGAGCTTTCCTTCAAAATCCTCAGCTCCTTCCAGACGGTCTGCATAGATCTTCAGAGATTCCGCAACCGCGGCATTCAGCATGATGTTTGCGCAGGCAATGGAGTTGGAAGAACCCAGCATACGGAACTCAAACTTGTTGCCGGTGAAAGCAAAGGGAGAGGTACGGTTGCGGTCAGTGGTATCCCGTGCGAACCGGGGAAGAACATCCACACCCAGCTTCATGGTCTTTTTCTTGGCGGCCTCGTAAGGTGTATCATTTTCGATGGCATCCAGAATACCCTGCAGCTCGTCACCCAGGAAAATGGACACGACGGCAGGAGGTGCTTCGTTGGCTCCCAGACGGTGGTCGTTGCCGGCGGTGGCAACAGAAATTCTCAGCAGGTCCTGATAATCGTCCACAGCCTTGATGACCGCGCACAGGAACAGCAGAAACTGAGCGTTTTCATAGGGAGTCTCACCGGGAGACAGCAGGTTCACGCCCGTATCGGTGGCAATAGACCAGTTGTTGTGCTTACCGGAGCCGTTAACACCTGCAAAGGGCTTTTCATGGAGCAGGCACACCAGATCATGCTTGGCAGCGACTTTCTGCATAAGCTCCATGGTCAGCTGGTTGTGGTCGGTGGCAATGTTGGTAGTGGTATAAATTGGAGCAAGCTCATGCTGTGCAGGTGCGACTTCATTATGCTCGGTCTTTGCCAGAATACCCAGCTTCCACAGCTCCTCATTCAGATCAGCCATGTATGCGGCCACACGGGGCTTGATAACGCCGAAGTAATGGTCATCCATTTCCTGTCCCTTGGGAGGCTTTGCACCGAACAGGGTTCTGCCGGTATAGATCAGATCTTTTCGCTTCTCATACAGCTCCTTGGGAATCAGGAAGTATTCCTGCTCCGGACCAACAGAAGTGCGGATACACTTGACATTCTCATTGCCGAAGAGCTTCAGGATGCGCATTGCCTGACGGTTCAAAGCTTCCATGGAACGCAGCAATGGAGTTTTCTTATCCAGTGCTTCGCCGCCATAGGAACAGAACGCAGTGGGGATACACAAAGTCTTCCCCTTGATGAATGCGTAGGAAGTGGGGTCCCATGCGGTGTAGCCACGAGCCTCAAAAGTTGCTCTCAGGCCACCGGAGGGGAAAGAAGAGGCATCCGGCTCACCCTTAATCAGTTCCTTGCCGGAAAAATCCATAATGACACCGCCATCCGGTGCGGGAGAGATAAAGCTGTCATGCTTTTCAGCGGTAATTCCGGTTAGAGGCTGGAACCAGTGGGTAAAATGGGTTGCGCCATTAGCAATCGCCCAATCCTTCATGGCAGTGGCCACCGCATTGGCAACACCTGCATCCAGCTTTGCACCCTGATCTATTGTCTTGCGCAGGGACTGATAAACATCGGCACTCAAATTGGCCTTCATGACCCGGTCATCGAACACCAAACAGCCAAAATAATCAGAAACAGTACCCATACCAAACGCTCCTTTTGAAAAAGAAATAAAAAAGGGCAAAGGCGTCTAAGAGCTTACTGCTCAAAGACGCCTTTGCCTTTACGCGGTGCATTCTACACCATGAATTTCCATTTGTCAACACCCTGCACAAAAAAAGTTTTTCTGTGTTGTACACATTGACAAGCGCGCAATTTTGGAATATAATACCAGCAGTGAGCAAAGGCGTTCATGGATAGGGGAAGTCTACCCCTGCCGGTGAACGCCTTTCTTTTTATTTTTATCCGGAAGGATTGAGAGAAAATGAAGCCTGAAGGTCAAGTACGCATCCCATCCGGGTGTGCCATTGCAGCGGTGATCTCCAAAGCGGGAAACCGGATGCCCGGAAGCAAGATCATGGAAGCCATGAAACCCATGCACGACCGATCCAACGGACTGGGCGGCGGATTTGCCGGATATGGAATTTATCCGGAGTATAAGGATTTCTATGCGCTGCATATGTTCTTTGATGCCCGTGCTACCAGAAAAAACTGCGAAGTATTTTTGAAAGAACGCTTTGAGATCATCCAGTCAGAGATCGTTCCTACCCGGAAGATCCCTGCGATCACGGATGAACCGATCATTTGGCGCTATTTTGTGGCTCCTTTGCGAAGTGCTCTGGCAGCCATGCAGGTGGACGAAAAAGAATTTGTAGCCAGAACGGTTATGAAGATCAACACAGAAATGCCCGGTGCGTATGTGTTTTCCAGCGGTAAGAACATGGGAACCTTTAAGGCTGTTGGCTTTCCGGAGGATGTGGGAGAATTTTACCGTTTGGAGGAGTATGCGGGATATTCCTGGACAGCTCATGGCCGGTATCCGACCAATACACCCGGCTGGTGGGGAGGCGCACATCCGTTTACCCTTCTGGATTATTCCATCGTCCATAACGGAGAGATCTCCTCTTATGATGCAAACCGCCGCTTTATTGAAATGTTCGGTTACAAGTGCAATTTGCAAACCGATACAGAGGTCATTACTTATATCATGGACTATCTGCTTCGACGTCAGGGACTGACGCTGGAAGAAGCGGCATCGGTTATAGCGGCACCTTTCTGGAGTACGATCCAGAAGAAAGACGCCAAGGTTCGGCGGGAACTGACATATTTGCGGACGGTATTCAGCAGTTTGCTGATCACAGGCCCGTTCTCCATTGTGTTTGGATTTGACGGTGGCCTGATGGCCTTGAACGACCGCCTGAAGCTGCGGTCAATGGTCATTGGAGAAAAAGATGATAAGGTGTTCATTGCCAGTGAAGAATCCGCAATCCGCGCTATGGAACCCAATGTGGAAAATGTTTGGGCACCAACAGGCGGAGAGCCGGTAATCGTGACTGTGAAAGAGGGTGCTTTCTGATGGGAATTGGGTTTATTTATCCGGAATTTGAAGTGATTCGGAATACCGAACGCTGCATCAACTGCCGTGTTTGTGAGCGGCAGTGTGCCAACGAGGTACATTCTTTTGATACGGAACGCAAGCGCATGATCAGCGATGAAACCAAATGTGTTGACTGCCAGCGCTGTGTTTCTTTCTGCCCCACAAGAGCATTGAAAATCGTAAAAACCAACTGCGCTTTCCGGGAAAGTGCCAACTGGCAGCCCGATACCATTCAAGAGATCTATAAGCAGGCAAATTCCGGCGGTGTTCTGCTGTCCTCCATGGGTAATCCCAAAGAACTTCCGGTCTATTGGGATAAGATTCTGATCAATGCATCTCAGGTGACCAATCCTTCCATTGATCCACTCCGGGAACCAATGGAAACCAGGGTTTTTCTTGGCAAAAAGCCTGAGAAAGTCATCCGGGATGAAAATGGGTCCCTGCGTTGTGAGCTTGCTCCCCAGCTGGAGCTTAGTATGCCGATCCTGTTCTCGGCTATGAGCTATGGTTCCATCAGCTACAATGCCCATGCCAGCCTTGCCAGAGCTGCTACCAAATTGGGTATCTATTATAATACCGGCGAAGGTGGTTTACATGAGGATTTTTATGTATATGGTCCTAACACCGTTGTGCAGGTGGCATCCGGTCGGTTCGGTGTGCATGAGAACTATTTGAAAGCCGGTGCCGCAATTGAAATCAAGATGGGCCAGGGTGCAAAACCGGGTATCGGCGGTCATTTGCCGGGTGCTAAGATCGTGGGCGATGTGTCCAGGACCAGAATGGTGCCGGAGGGTTCGGATGCCATTTCTCCGGCACCCCATCACGATATTTATTCCATAGAGGATTTAAGACAACTGGTATATTCCCTCAAGGAAGCAACAGAGTATCGCAAGCCGATCATTGTCAAGGTGGCGGCTGTCCATAATATTGCCGCGATAGCCAGCGGTATTGCCCGCAGCGGTGCCGATATCATTGCGATTGACGGTTTCCGTGGCGGTACTGGTGCAGCACCCACCCGAATTCGGGACAATGTGGGTATTCCCATTGAACTGGCTTTGGCAGCAGTCGATCAGCGGCTCCGGGATGAAGGAATCCGAAATCAGGTTTCGTTGATCGTTGGCGGAAGCATCCGCAGCGCTTCCGATGTGGTCAAGGCCGTTGCCCTTGGCGCGGATGCCTGTTATATTGCCACGGCAGCGCTTATGGCCATGGGATGCCACCTGTGCAGAACCTGCCAGAGTGGTAAGTGCAACTGGGGCATTGCTACCCAGCGCCCGGAACTGGTGAAGCGTCTGGATCCTAACGAGGGAAGTCAACGCCTTGTTAATCTGATGACTGCATGGCGGCATGAGATAAAGGAAATGATGGGCGGTATGGGTATCAATTCTATAGAAGCTCTGAGAGGAAACCGCCTGATGCTTCGGGGAATCGGATTGACGGAGAAAGAACTGGAGATCCTGGGAATTTCTCATGCAGGGGAATAAAATAGTAGAAATGAAATAATGGATGTGATATAACTATGCTGTTAGATGCAACTGATTTGGATTACGCGGCTTTGAATGAAGAAATCAAGCAGTGCGAAGATAAGGTTCAGATATGCAATTGCCTGGGACAGCGCTTCATTGGGGCGGGATTATCCGGGAAGAATATCACGATTAGCGGCATCCCTGGAAACGCATTGGGTGCCTATCTGAATGGGGCTGAAATCACAGTCCACGGAAATGCACAGGACGCAGTCGGTGATACCATGAACGCGGGCAAAATCGTGATTCACGGCAACATCGGGGATGCTGCTGGTTATGCCATGCGGGGCGGAGAACTCTTTGTTCAGGGAAATGCAGGTTACCGAGCCGGTATCCACATGAAGGAGTATGGTGAAAAAGTCCCTGTCCTTGTCATCGGCGGCTGTGCGGGAAGCTTCCTTGGAGAGTACCAGGCAGGCGGTATCATCATGGTACTGGGATTGAACAGGGGTGAAAAGCGGATCGTACACAATTTTCCCTGTACCGGAATGCACGGCGGTAAGCTGATCCTTCGGGGCGACTGCACAGATATTTCCTTCCCAAAACAGGTGAGTGCGGCAGCCGCAACAGACAAGGATATGATTTTGATCCGGAAATTGGTAAAGGAATACTGCGCTGCCTTCGGTACGGACTGTGAAGAAATTCTGGATGCACCCTTTACGGTAATCACACCGGACAGCACAAACCCATATAAGCAGATGTATGTAGCAAATTAAGCATAGAAAGCAGGGCTCATATGAAGTTTACACCCCAGGAAGTTATGCAGTACATAGAAGAGGAAGACGTGAAATTCATCCGTTTGGCCTTCTGTGACATTCACGGTCGTCAGAAGAATATTTCCATCATGCCCCATGAGCTGGAACGGGCATTCAAACATGGAATTGCCATTGATGGTTCTGCAATTGCAGGCTTTGGTGATGAGGTACATTCGGACCTGTTTTTGCATCCGGATCCTGCGACCATTACGGTACTGCCCTGGAGACCGGAGCATGGCCGGGTGGTACGGATGTTCTGCTCCATTACGCATTTGGACGGGAAGGAGTTCATCCATGACAGCCGGGCAATCTTAAAGCGGGCTATTGCGGATGCTGCCAAAGCGGGGTATACGTTCTCTTTCGGTTCGGAACTAGAATTTTATCTGTTCAAGCTGGATGAAAATGGGGAGCCTACGAACATTCCCTATGACCGGGCAAGCTACATGGATGTAGCACCGGAGGACAAGTGCGAAAATGTGCGCCGGGACATCTGCCTGACATTGGAACAAATGGGCATTATGCCGGAATCCTCCCATCATGAAGAAGGGCCCGGACAGAATGAGGTAGATTTCCGCTATTCGGATGCTCTGAGTGCGGCGGATAATGCGGTGACCTTCTGCACAGTGGTCAAGACGATTGCAGCCCAAAATGGCCTATACGCTGACTTTTCTCCCAAGCCTTTGCAAGAGAATCCGGGAAGCGGTTTCCATATCAATATCTCTGTTAAGGGCGGCGACGAATTTGTCATGCACCGGACGATGGGCGGCATCCTGAAGCATATTGCGGATATGACTCTGTTTTTGAATCCCACGGACCGCTCTTATCAGAGACTGGGAGCCAATAAGGCACCGAAATACATATCCTGGTCCAGTGATAACCGCTCCCAGTTGATCCGTGTTCCTGCTGCGGATGGGGAATACCGCCGTTTTGAGCTTCGCAGCCCGGATTGTACAGCCAATCCCTACCTTGCCTTTGCTCTGCTGATCTGGGCCGGACTGGATGGAATCCTGAATAATATTCCTCTGCCGGAAAAATCCAATGTCAACCTCTTTACTGCGTCTCCCAAGGACCTTTGGGGACTGGAAACATTGCCGCTTACCCGCAGCAACGCTGCCAAAGTTACTCTCTCCAGTGATTTTATCAAGACCCATTTGCCGGAGTCTTTGATCAATTTCTTCTGCGAACGATAACACCATTTCATTTTGCAGAAAGGAGGGAGCAGCATGGTATTTGGCGAGGATGTATACAGTGTGCTGGTGGTATCTTCAAACAGCAGATTCAATGATGCTATCATATCATTGCTCCCATATTCCGAATATTACCCTGTATGCTTTGTTAGTAATATTGCCGCAGCCAGACGAGAGATTCTGGCGCGGACTTATGACTTTATCATTATCAATGCGCCGCTTCCGGATGACGTTGGAACCCGGTTTGCCATTGATATTTGTGCAAGAACAGAATCAGTGGTTTTGCTGCTGCTGAAATCCGATTCCTATGAGCAGATCAATTCTAGAGTACAGCCCTATGGTGTCTTTACACTGCCGGTGCCAACACCCATGCAGACATTAAAACAAGGTCTGAAATGGATGGCTGCGGCCAGAGAGCGGATGCGGAAGATGGCAAAGAAAGCCCTGACAATCGAAGAAAAAATGGAAGAGATCCGTCAGGTGAACCGTGCCAAATGGATATTGATCGAGCAGCTGAAAATGACAGAAGAGGAAGCACACCACCATATTGAAAAACAGGCAATGGATCGGTGCTGTTCCAAAAAAGAAATCGCACTGGGAATCATTAAAACGTACACGTAATTATAACCGACGGCTCACTAGTGGTTATGACTGATACGGTTTTCAAAGTTTTTAATTGAATATTAGTATGACGGTGTAAACAGCGAACGCGCTTTGGAAATTTGCCGGAGCGCGATTCCAATTTTTTCAAAAACCGATTAACAAGGTAGGTTTAGGTGCTATACGCTAATCACCTACCAAACAGGTAAGTAATTGAACGAGAAGGTGTTTTCGTGAAAAACTACTTCGAAGCTCTTGTCAGAGCCAATTTCCGTTTTGGACGAATGTGCGGCTGTCGATGTCCGTAACCACCACACTTCATATTCAGAAAGGAAATTGACTATGACTAATTACAAATTTGAAACCTTACAGCTCCATGTGGGTCAGGAAACTGCGGATCCCGCAACCGATTCCCGGGCAGTTCCCATTTATGCCACCACCTCCTACGTGTTCCACGACTGTGCCCATGCAGCGGCCCGGTTTGGACTGACGGATGCCGGTAATATTTACGGACGGCTTACCAACTCCACACAGGAAGTCTTTGAAAAGCGCATCGCCGCACTGGAAGGCGGCGTGGCAGCCCTGGCGGTTTCCTCCGGTGCTGCAGCGATCTCCTATGTTCTGGAGGCTCTGGGCCAGAACGTTGGACATTTCGTCGCGCAGAAGACTATTTACGGCGGCAGCTACAATCTGCTGGAGCATACGCTTCCCAATTTTGGGATCACAGCCACCTTCGTAAATATCCATGATCTTAACGAGGTGGAGGCAGCGATTCAGGAAAATACCCGGGCCATCTATATTGAAACCCTGGGCAATCCCAACAGCGATATTCCGGATGTCGACGCTCTGGCAGAACTAGCTCACAAGCGCGGTCTGCCTCTGTTGGTGGACAATACCTTCGGTACGCCTTATCTGATCCGTCCCATCGAGCATGGTGCAGACATCGTGGTGCATTCCGCCACCAAGTTCATCGGCGGTCACGGCACTACTCTGGGCGGTGTCATTGTGGATTCCGGCAAGTTTGACTGGGCAGCATCCGGTAAATATCCGGCCATTGCGGATCCTAACCCCAGCTACCACGGTGTTTCCTTTGTAAAATCTGTAGGCCCTGCTGCCTTTGTCACCTATATCCGGGCGGTTCTGCTCCGGGATACCGGTGCCTGCATCTCTCCCTTTGCGGCATTCCTGCTGCTGCAGGGTACGGAAACCCTGTCTCTCCGCCTGGAGCGTCACGCAGAGAACACGAAAAAGGTAGTGGATTTCCTGGTGAAGCATCCTCTGGTTGAGAAAGTGAACCATCCCAGTTTACCAGATCATCCTGACCATGCCCTGTATGAAAAATACTTCCCCAATGGCGGCGCGTCCATCTTCACCTTTGAAATTAAGGGCGGTGTGGAGGAAGCACACAGGTTTATCGACAGCCTGCAGATTTTCTCTCTGCTTGCCAATGTTGCTGATGTAAAGAGTCTGGTGATCCATCCGGCAACCACCACCCACAGTCAGTTAAGCCAGGAGGAACTGCTGGATCAGGGCATTAAGCCCAATACCATTCGGCTGTCCATCGGCACGGAACACATTGATGATATTCTCGCAGACCTGCAGCATGGCTTTGAAGCCCTTAAGGAGGCATAATTATGGCAAACATCTATACTTCTGCCGATCAGCTGATCGGAAAGACTCCTCTGCTGGAGCTGACGCACATTGAAAAAGAATTGAATTTGAAGGCAAAGATCCTTGCTAAGTTGGAATATTTTAACCCCGCCGGTTCCGTGAAGGACCGCATCGCCAAGGCTATGATCGACGATGCGGAAGCCATCGGGAAGCTGAAGCCCGGCAGCGTCATTATCGAGCCTACCTCCGGCAATACCGGTATTGGCTTAGCATCCGTTGCCGCAGCCAGAGGCTATCGCCTTCTCATCGTGATGCCTGATACAATGAGTGTGGAACGCCGCCAGCTGATGAAGGCCTACGGCGCGGAACTGGTGCTGACCGAAGGTTCTAAGGGTATGAAAGGTGCCATTGCCAAAGCCGAGGAACTGGCAAACGAGATCCCGGACAGCTTCATCCCCGGGCAGTTTACCAATCCTGCCAACCCAGCTGTCCATAGAGCTACTACCGGCCCTGAGATCTGGGCGGATACCGATGGCAAGGTTGACATCTTCGTTGCCGGTGTTGGTACGGGCGGTACAGTCACCGGTGTTGGCGAATATCTCAAGAGTCAAAATCCCGCCGTTAAGGTAGTGGCAGTAGAACCTGCCGGTTCTCCGGTGCTGAGTAAGGGTACTCCCGGTGCGCATAAGATCCAGGGTATTGGCGCAGGCTTTGTGCCGCAGGTTCTAAACACCGGGGTGTACGATGAGATCATGGCCGTGGAAAATGAGGCTGCCTTCACCACCGGCAGAAAGATCGGCAAGGTCGAGGGTGTGCTGGTAGGCATCTCCTCCGGTGCGGCAGTCTATGCTGCCATAGAGCTTGCGCAGCGTCCGGAGAACGTAGGCAAGACTATTGTTGTCCTGTTGCCCGACACCGGAGACCGCTATCTGTCTACTCCGCTTTTTGTGGACTAATACTCTTTCAAATTGTAATACTTAAATATTTAAGGAACCTCTGATTTAATCCGCACTACCAAATAGGTTCCAGATATGGTATAA
>ERZ1032001.57-NODE-57-length-17945-cov-3.998211_pt1 | contig 17945 bp, 16 predicted proteins | sample MGYA00517102_ERZ1032001 | MGnify/ENA primary metagenome ERZ1032001 (study PRJEB33719, sample SAMN04261291) | wastewater metagenome | biome: rural village; feature: human; material: feces | host: Homo sapiens | place: El Salvador | collected 2013-01-07 ... | reverse complement strand
GTACTGCCACACACAAAAGGCTGATTTTGGCATCATTTTTTGCAGGAGTTTTTCAAACGGTACTTTTTCTGATTCCGTTCCCTGAAAATATAATCTTATTTTACATAGTGCTTTTAAGTTTATATATGTTAGGAAGTCTGGTAACAGTAACAATTGCTTTTGGCAAAGGTGACATAATGGTTTACATAAAAAGAAGTGTCCTGTATATGACATTTTTGCTTGTTATGGGCGGAATATTTATGGGGCTATTGCCAAGATTTTCCTTTTATAATCGTTCTGAAGTTAAGGCAGTAGTGTTTTTCTTAAGCGGAGCGGCCGTATACGTTTTGGTCTGGAAAGTGTTTCAGGATAAAAGACGGGATATGTACTGTGGACAATTCCAATTGGGGCATAACGGAGTTTTTGTAAAAGGAAAGTATTTTATGGATTCCGGAAATGGTCTTGTGGAGAGTATTTCACAAAAGCCGGTATTACTTGCAAACGCTGAGTGGCTGTTTGAAAACTATCCGAAAGAGGAGTTGTTTTGCAGGCCTGTTCTATATAAAAGTGTGGGGAAGCAAAAGGGAATTTTGTATGCCTACTGTATGGATGAACTTGTCATATATGGAAAAACAAAAGCATATACATATGAAAAAGTCTGGGTAGGTGTCTGTAAGGAAGATATATTTGCAAATAGAGACTATCAGATAATTTTGCCGCCGTTTTATGGTGTGCATAAGGAATGAAACGTACAGAAAGGACGAGGGAATATGATATTTAGAGTTTTCTTACCGGGTAAAATCAATCTTCGGTTTTTTGACAGGGAACCGGGATTTTTATTCGGAAGCAGACAGGGAGAAATTCATTACATAGGAGGCACGGATATTTTGCCTGCACCGCTTGATGCGGAGCAGGAGATGGAAGTGATTAATGATTTGGGAACAGAATATGAAGATGAGGCAAAGGCCTTGTTGATAGAACATAACCTGCGTTTGGTTGTATATATTGCAAAGAAGTTTGAAAATACGGGCGTAATGGTGGAGGATTTAATTTCCATAGGAACAATCGGATTAATTAAATCCATCAACACATTCAAAAGGGACAAAAATATCAAACTTGCAACCTATGCGTCCAGATGTATTGAAAATGAAATATTAATGTATTTAAGACGTAACAATAAAACAAAATTGGAAGTATCCATTGATGAACCGCTGAATGTGGACTGGGACGGCAACGAACTGCTTTTATCGGATATTCTCGGGACGGAAGAGGATGTGATTTATAAGGATTTGGAAAATGAAGTGGAAAGAAAAATGCTTCTTAAAGCAGTCAGTAAGTTGTCGGACCGGGAAAGGACAATTATAAGCTTGCGATTCGGGCTCGGAAACGGGTGTGATAAGGAAATGACGCAGAAGGAGGTCGCCGGTCTTTTGGGAATTTCCCAATCGTATATCTCCCGTCTGGAAAAGAAGATTATGAAGCAATTGAAAAAGGAAATGGTTAAAGAAAACTTTGCATAAGATAATTCTTAAAATTATCTTAAGTAGGTTGATTAAATGAGGGGGCAAGATTATAATAATGTCTAGAGTTGTTTTTTTGAATAAAACAGCTTGGATGATAATTAATTGACGAGATGAGAGATGCGTTAATATGCGTAACAATAAAACGAAAAAAAATAAAAAAAATGATTTAAAAAGACGATTAGGCGGGGACTTATTTTTAATTCCCAGCCTAATTGGCGTATGTATCTTTATGGTAGTGCCATTTTTTGTGGTTATCTACTATTCTATGATTGATAATCCAATTCGTAAAAATTTTGTGTGGTTTGAAAATTTTGCGAAGATTCTGGATAATTCAGCTTTCAGACTGGCGGCGGGAAATACATTGAAATTTTCAGCAGTGGCAGTACCGCTGGCCGTAATTTTGTCTTTACTTTTAGCGATGCTGCTACTTAGTAAAATTCCCGGAAAAACACAGCTCAGAACTTTCTATTTAAGTCCGCTTATGGTACCGGTTGCATCCGTTGTATTAATCTGGCAGGTATTGTTTGATTACAACGGTGTAGTCAACGAATGGTTTTTGGCTATGGGACTTGATAAAATAGACTGGATGAAATCCGATTATGCACAAATTGTTATTGTACTTTTGTTTTTGTGGAAAAACTTAGGCTACAATATGATTATTTTTATGGCGACACTGTCCAGTATTCCAAAAGAAATTATCGAGGTAGCACTCCTTGAAAGTGCTACAAAATGGCAGATTTTCTGGCAGATAAAAATCAGATATCTGGCTTCCACGATTGTGTTTGTTACGATTATGTCCCTGATTAACTCTTTTAAGGTATTCAGGGAGGTATATTTAATGACAGGTGATTATCCGTACGATTCTTTGTATATGCTACAGCATTTTATGAATAATACGTTTAAGTCGCTCGATTATCAGAAATTGTCGTCCGCGGCAATACTGATGTCCCTTGTTATGATTGTGATTATTGCTATTTTGTTCTTCTTTGAACACAGAATGAGCAAGGATTTGGAGGGATAGGGTATGCTTAAGAAACGAAAAAAGAAGAAAAACCGAATCAGTATTATTTTGGGTTTTTTAATAGCACTGTTTTTTGCAGTCATCTTTTTGGCACCGATTGTTCTGACCATTACGAACTCCTTTATGTCGTCTTCGGAAATTTATTCCAATTACGGGGTAATTTTTGCAACGACGGAGTCGGGCGGAAAGGTGTATGTATCGGAAACGGTCAACCTGAAATTTATTCCGGATATTGTTTCTTTCAGCCAGTATATAACGGTTTTGTTAAAGAGTCCGGAGTATTTACTTAAATTCTGGAATTCGGTAATTTATGTAGTACCGATTGTGATTTTCCAGTTGTTTGTTGCGCTTCTTGCGTCCTTTGGTTTTACCAGATACAACGGAAGAATCAAACAGATGATATTTTTTGGATATGTAATTTTGATGTTGATGCCTTATCAGGTAACACTCGTACCAAACTATCTGGTGTCTGAATGGCTTCACATTTTAAATACAAAATGGGCGATATGGCTTCCCGGTATATTTTCGCCGTTTGCAGTATATCTTTTATCGAAGTTTATGCGGCGAATACCGGTTTCGGTAATGGAGGCGGCGCAGATTGACGGGGCAAATGAATGGCATATATTTACCAACATATGTGTTCCGTTATGTAAGAGCTCGCTGTTTTCGGTAGCGATTTTAGTGTTTATTGATTATTGGAATATGGTAGAACAGCCACTTATTTTATTGTCAGATTCAGAGCAGTATCCACTGTCTGTATTTTTATCACAGATAAATGCCGGTGAAATCGGGCTTGCCTTTGCGGTGGCAACGATTTATATGATACCGACGTTACTGATGTTCTTATATGGAGAAGATTATCTGGTAGAAGGTATCACTTATCAGGGTGGTATAAAAGGTTAGGCATGAGAGGAGAAAAACAATGGAAGAGAAGAAGATAAAAAGAAAAGAATGGGTGAAAACAGCAACAATTATTTTTCTATTGATTATGTTGGTGCTGACATTTTTCTCAAATACAATTATGAATTATTCCCTGCCTGAGGTGGCAACGGAGTATGTGCAGTCGGACAGCATTACTATGCAGGTTCGCGGAACGGGAACGGTAGAAGCAGGAGATCCATACAATGTTATTATAGAAGAAAACAGAACGATTAAAAGCGTGGTTGTAAAAAATGGTGATGTGGTAGAAAAGGGGCAGACGCTGTTTTATCTGGAAGATTCAAAGAGTGCAGACACAAAGGCTTTGGAAGACCAGATTGAACAGGCTGAGATTGCATATAAGCAGGCACTTTTGGGAGAAAATGTTTCTTCAACGGTATACAATAATATTAAAAAAGGTGTGACAACGGATACTGCGGCATATCAGAAAAATATTCAGGCGCAGAAAACCAATATTGCCGAGATAGAAAAAGTAATCAGTGATTTAAAAACACAGCGTTCTACAGCGGAAGCTACCCTGATTCAGATTGGCGGTTCTGGAGTTGATTTGAATACCGCGACTACAAACGCAGCAGCTGCAAAAACGGCACGTGATGCGGCAAAAGCCAACTATGACAGTTGTCAGCAGGCACTGGATAGTTATACAGGTACAGACGAAGCAGAAATTAGGAGATTAGAGGATGCGTTGGCGGCTGCCAAGACAACTCTGGATGCGCGTGAATACGATGTTTATATTGCGGATTCTACGGTTGCATTGATTAAACAGATAGAGCTTTGTGATGCCAATCTTGTAACTGCAAACAACAATCTTCTTATCGGACAGGAGGCTTTGAAAAAACTTCAGTCTGATGTGCAGGTGGAACTTGACCTTGTGGCACAGAAAAAGCAGTTGGACGATTTAAAGGAACAGCTTCAGGAAATGCTAGACAAGACCGCAGGCGGTAAGATTGTGGCACCGGTTACAGGAACGGTTACAGGTATTGCACATGTAGCGGGTGAGACCATTATGGCAGGCGAAACCGTAGCAGTTATGCAGGCGGAAGGCAAAGGCCATACACTCAGTTTCTCTGTTACAAAAAAACAGGCGGCAACCTTGACGGTGGGCGATAAAGGGGAAGTGAGCAACAGCTGGTATTATTCGGATGTGGTGGCGACACTGTTATCGATTAAACCGGATCCGGCAGATCCGACAAACAACAAGAAACTGACATTCAACTTAGAAGGTGATGTGACGGCGGGACAGTCGTTGACACTGGCGGTGGGACAAAGAAGTGCGAATTATGATTACACGGTACCTAACAATGCCATTCGTGAAGATAAGGACGGAAAATTTGTTCTTGTACTGGAACAGAAGCCTAGTCCGTTGGGAAGCAGATATTATGCAGTCAGAAGAAATGTAGAAGTACTTGCAAGCGATGACCATCGCAGTGCAATCAACGGTGAAATTTATGCATACGAATATGTTGTTACAACTTCAACAAAACCGATTCAGGAAGGTCAGCAGGTTCGTTTAATTGATAATTAGAAAGTATGGTGCAAATAAATGAAACGATTTTTAGGGTATATAAAGGAAATACCTCTCAGAAAAAAAATCAAATATTGTACAATGCTTGGATGTTTTGTTGTCGTACTTATTTTTGCATGTATCGGTAATTATTTTAAAAATCTTTTACCGGATACGACGGCTTACAAAAGATGGGATGCAAAAGAAGGCTATACCCAGATGGCAGTATATTTACCGGTAGGACAGATGCCGGATAAGACAATGTATGACGGTATGATGTATCAGATGCAGGAAGCTTTGACAAATGAAAGCATTCAGCCGGAGAATGTGAAAAGTCGTATGATGTTAGGGGCATATGGCGGATATGGCAGCGTTACTATGAAGACGGATATGGCAACGGCTACGGTAGATACAATCGGTGTGGGAGGAGAGTTTTTCTATTTTCATCCGATTGATATGATAGACGGCTCTTATCTGACAGAGGATTACCTGATGCAGGATTATGTGATTCTGGACAGGGAAACAGCGTGGAAATTATTTGGTGCGACAAATGTTACGGGAATGACCGTTATGATAGGAGATATTCCGTTTCTTGTAGCCGGAGTATATGAACCTACGGATGTATGGCTTTCAGAGGAAGCGGGACTGGATGAAAGCATTGTATTTATGTTTTATTCTTCTTTGGAAGAATACGGAACGGTACCGGGAATACAGTGGTTAGACTTTATTTTGCCTAATCCGGTAAAAGGTTTCGGAGAAAAGATTTTAACAGAAAATTCACAGGTTAATCTGGAGGATTCGGTTGTAATAGAACACAGTACAAGATACGATATTATTCCATTATACAAGCTTATGCCGGATTATTTGGAACGTATTATGAGTAAATCAGGTATTGTATATCCATATTGGGAAAATGTTGCCAGAGGATATGAGAATATTTTGGTTGCATTTTTACTGGTGGAGACTGTATGCTTAGTATGTGGTGTTGTGTTGCTTCTTAACACAATCAGACCGGTTAAAAACATAAAGAGAGGAATAAATTGGCTTATCGCCAAAATTAGAGGGAGGAAATAGCCGTGAAAAAAACATTTTTTAAGAAAAGCATAGTTCTTTTGTTAGCTGTTTCTATGATTTTTTCTGTTGCAGGTTGCGGAAAACAAGAAGCTGTTAAAGAAAAACAGAGGATGACGGAAGAAGATAAAAATTCCATTTATACATATGAAACGATTGAATGGGATGAGGAAATGAGAAATAATATGGGCGAGATACAATTCGCCAATGATATAATGTATAGCACTGTTTACGAATATGATGAAGAAACCTATGAGTCAACATCTTATTTTGTAACATTTGATATGCAGGGAAAAGAGTTGTCACGTTTTGTAATTCCACAGGGCTGGGATGATAAAAGCAGCTATGGATTTAATCAGTTCGTGATTTCCCGGGACAACGAATTATATGGTGTGAAGTATGAATACACCAATGGTGAAGATGAAAGTACAGGCGAATGGGTTTGGAATGAATACTACAGCCTGGCTAAGTTAGATAATCAGGGAAATGAACTGTGGTCGGTTTCACTTGGCAGTTCAGGAAATCAGCAGATTGAAGATGGCGGAGATTATTACGGAGTTAACCGTCTGGTTTGTGATGATGCCGGTAATGTTTGGGTATTTGATACGGCGTCATATACCTGTTATGACAAGGATGGAAATAAAGGTATTTCGGTAGATGCTCTTGATAATTCGTCGGGTGATGCGTGGCTTACAAAAGACGGAAATATTATTGTAGGTCAGTGGGATAGTGAATGGACAAAAGTTGAATTTTTTGAAATTGATACAAAAGCGGGAAAAATAGTTGACGAGCCGCTTACTATGCCGGGTAGCTATTCTCAGTACAGTTATTATACCGGCGCCGGAAGTGAATGGGATATGTTTGCTACCAATGCCATAGGTGTGTGGGCATTTAACTGGGGCGATACGGAAATGACCAAGGTAATGGATTATATTCTGTCTGATTTTGAGGGTACCAATGTGAATGGTGTTAAGGCAATTTCAGATAATCAGTTTATTGCAAATTATTATGATTCCGATTGGAATTATTATGTTGCAACATTTGAAAAAGTACCTGCCGAAGAGGTAGTAGATAAATATATTATGAAACTGGCTTGTTATTATGTGGATTCACAGGTTAGAAAACAGGTAATTGAATTTAACAGAAGTCATGAAGATGTAAGAATAACTTTGACGGATTATTCTGCTTATAACAGTGAAGAAAACTGGGAAGCAGGTATTGAAAACATGAATAGTGATATTCTTGCAGGAAATGTACCGGATATTCTGGTTGTACCTTCTAATTTTGATATGGGTATCTATGCAAATAAAGGTTTGTTTGCAAATTTATACGAGCTTATGGACCAGGATGAAACCATTAACCGTGAAGATTATTTGCAGAATATTATTGCTTTGGGCGAATATAACGGAGAATTATATGAATTAATTCCCAAATTTAATGCGGTAACATTAGCCGGAAAGAAGTCTGATGTAGGTGATGGCTTTAGTTGGACTTTTGATGATGTGAAAGCTTTAATGGATAAAAAAGGTGACAGTGTGAGATTGTTCTCCGAAGATAGTGCAAGAAGTTCTATTATGTATTACGGAATTAATCTGGCTTTTGACCAGTTTTATAACAGTAATACGGGAGAATGTCATTTTGATTCACCGGAATTTATTAAGTTCCTTGAATTGTTGAATGAATTCCCGGAAGAAATTTGAGAACTATTGGCAGATCTATGAAAATCAGTGGAGAAACGGTAGTACTCTTTTGAAATATGAATGGGTTTATGGATTTAGAAATTATGTAGAAAATTCCCAAGGATATTTTGGTGAACCGATAAGTTACATTGGTTTCCCTACATCAGAGGGTAGTGGTTCGGCTGCTTATACCGAATTTACATTGGCAATTTCGGAGGAAAGTGCTTTTAAGGAAGAAGCATGGGAATATGTAAGTTATTTTATTAGAGATGAATATCAGGAAAATTTTGATAGCGGTTTCCCGGTAAAATTATCGGCACTTGATAAAAAGGCTGAAAAAGAAATGAAACCGAATACATGGGTTGATGAAGAAACCGGAGAAGAAGTGGTAGAGGATTCGAATTTCTGGATTGGTGAGGAAGAAATTGTTTTAAAAATGCCAACAAAAGAAGAATGTCAGTATGTAATTGATTTCTTAAAGAATATTGATTACAGACAGAGAGATGTATCAGATATCACGGCAATTATCGAAGAAGACACTGCAGCATATTTTGACGGACAGAAAACGGCCCAGCAGGTAGCAGACAGTATTCAAAGCCGTGTGAAGATTTTCGTAAGCGAAAAACGATAAGATACCTATTTGGAGGAATAAGTGACTACAACAAGAAAACCGATTAAAAAAAGTGCATTAATGTTTGTGCTTTCTATGATGGCAATTACTCTTGTGCTCTTAGTTGCAATTTTGATTGTAACAGTATCCTATTTTATGAACAAAGCAAAGGAACCGACAGGAGTTGTTTTGGCATCGGGAGAAGCAATCTATACGGAAGAAGAACTAAATACTTTAATTGCGGAAAAAGAAGATGGTGCGATAGATGAACTTCTAGGTTATATCAGAAGTGCTATGCAGGACGGAAAGAGTACTGTGGAGATTTTACGTGAGTTATATCCGGAGCTTACGGTACTTGTGGCGGACGGAAAGTATCATTTTTTTGAACCAAATGAAAGTTTAGCTCCAAATTTGTATGCAAATGACAATTTCAAAGTGGACGAGAACGGAATTGTGGAGTATAATGATGGTATAATAGCATCAAAGAAGGGTATTGACGTTTCCAAGTTCCAGGGAAATATTGATTGGAGCAAAGTAAAAGAGGATGGCGTGGAATACGCTTTTATCCGAGTAGGCTATCGTGGGTATGGTAGTAGTGGTAAATTAGTTACAGATGAAACCTTTGAAGACAATATAAAAGGAGCTACATCAAATGGGGTTGATGTAGGGGTTTACTTCTTTTCACAGGCAATTAATGAAGAGGAAGCCATAGAAGAAGCAAACTATGTATTGGAAGCCATTAAGGGATATGATGTAACTTATCCGGTTGTAATAGACATTGAAGAGGTGACAGATTCGGATGCAAGAACGGCGGATATGACACAGGAGCAATGGACAAAGAACTGTATTGCTTTTTGTGAAACTATCAAAGCAGCAGGTTATACACCGATGATTTATGGTAATTTGAAGACATTCTTCATTATGCTCGATATGACACAGCTGGAAGCGTATGATAAGTGGTTCGCTTATTATGATACTCCAGTGTACTTCCCATATGAATTTACAATCTGGCAGTATACGGATGAAGGAAAAGTCGATGGTATTTCAGTAGATGTGGATTTGAATGTCGGTTTTTATGAACCGATAAATTAAAGATCTATAAGAAGGTGGGGCAAAGAAATGAAACAACGTAGCAGAAGAATGAGCATTCGTATGAAAATTATTCTCAGTGTAATTGGGATTATGGTAATTGTTTTTAGCTTTTTGGGCGGAACTTCTATCATTACAATGCAAAGCAATTTAATTGAAATGGGTGGAGAACAGGCGCAGGTTGCAGCAGGACTTGCACTTAATACAATTGATGCAGATGAATTGGTAAAATTGAAACCGGGTGATGAAGACGGAAAGTTATATAATTCCATTGTGGAGCCTTTACGTGAGATGCAGAAAGCCTGTGGAGTAAAGTATTTATATACTTTGACCACAGATGGTACAAAAGTATATTATGGAGTAGATACAGATGAAACCGATGGCAGATGCGCTATCGGCGAAGAATATAATCATACATATGCAGATTTGAAACATATATTTGATGGTGGCAGTTATGTGGCTGAAGAAATCGAAAATGATGGTTTTGGTGATTTGATTATTGCATATGAGCCAATAAAAGATGCAAATGGTAATGTAGTTGCGGTTCTTGCCAGTGATTATGATGCAAGCGGAATTACATCACGTTTAAATGATATGGCTATGAATATCGGAGTGCTTTGTGTTATTGGGTTTATATTTGCATTTGTTATTACGTTCTTTGTTGCAGGTATGCTTACAAAAGGAATAAAACAGGTAAACTTAAAGCTTTACGATTTAGTACATAATGAAGGCGATTTAACACAGAAACTTAATGTGAAGAGTGGCGATGAAATGGAAATTATGTCTAACAACTTAAATGAATTGTTAGATTATATTCGTGGCATCATGTTACAGATTTCAGCAAATTCTACATCGCTTCACGAATCATGTACTTTGATTGCAGAAAACTTACAGGTATCCGCAGATGGTGTTACTGATGTATCTGCAACAATGGAAGAAATGAGTGCAGCTGTAGAGGAAACAAGCGTTTCATTTGAACAGATTCACGATAGCGTAGGCGATGTATATGAAAAGATTCGTAACGTTTCCAATAAGGCGTTGGAAGGCGACGATTTAACTCAGGATATTCAGAGCCGTGCTCAGGCAATTTATGAAGAAGCAGCTAAAGTTCAGAAAGAAGCAAGTGAAAGAACAACTGTTATTTCTGAAACTGTAAATGAAAAGATTACTCAGTCTAAGGCTGTTACAGAAATTCAGGTATTAACAGAAAATATCTTAAGTATTTCAGCACAGACAAATATGCTTGCTTTGAATGCTAATATTGAAGCAGCAAGAGCCGGTGAAGCAGGTCGTGGTTTTGCGGTAGTTGCAGGTGAAATCGGTAAGCTTGCATCTGATTCAGCTAATGCGGCTACAAGAATTCAGGAAGTAAGTAAAACAGTTATTCAGGCAGTGGAAGAACTTGCAACAGAAGCTGAGAATATGCTTACATTTATGGATGAAGTTACTATGGCGGGCTATGGCAAACTTCTTAATACAGGTAAAGAATATTACGAAGATGCAGAAAAGATTCATGAACTTATGGAAAACTTTGCTGCCGAATCTGAAACAATTGAGAAGATTACAGACAGTATTCGTGAATCTGTAGAAGCTGTTACAGAAGCTATGGAAGAAAGTGCAAGAGGCACTATGAACGTAGCAACTACAAGTACTGAATTATCAGCAAGTATTGAAAATATCGAAAAAATGGCAATGTCCAACAAAGGCGTGGCAGATGACCTCGCAAATGAAGTTGGTAAATTTAAGTTAGAATAGAAATAAAAATCCCGCGGCTTTCGTAATCTGAGGCCGCGGATTTTTTCGTTTGAACTAATAAGAAAAGACTTTCGAAAAATTTTTATGCGTAAGCATTTTATTTTGAGAAAGTCTTTTCTTATATCATTTATTCGGTCAGGTAGTTGCGCATAATGCGGAGTGCGTTTTTTTCAAGTCGGGAGACTTGTGCCTGAGAAATGCCGATTAATGCGGCAACTTCCATCTGTGTTTTTCCTTCAAAAAAGCGAAGCGTTATGATTTCTTTTTCTCTGTCGCCAAGACGCTTAATGGCTTCATTTAATGAGATGTGTTCCACCCAGTTTTCTTCTTTATTTTTCTTGTCACTGACCTGGTCCATAACATATAATGTATCACCGCCGTCTGTGTAAATTGGGTCGTAAAGACTCATTGGATTCTGAATAGCATCTAAGGCATAGATAATATCTTCTTTGGATATGCCGATTTCTTTTGAAATTTCTTCTATAGTGGGTTCTTTCATAGTACGTCGCATCAAGTCTTCCTTTGTATAGATTACTTTATAAGCTGTGTCCTTAATGGAACGGGATACGCGGATTGCGTTATTATCCCTAAGGTGTCTTCGAATTTCACCTTGAATCATCGGAACAGCATACGTTGAAAATTTGACATTTAAAGAGCTGTCAAAATTGTCAATGGCTTTAATCAGTCCGATACAGCCAATCTGAAATAAATCATCTACATTTTCACTACTGCTGGAAAACCGCTTGATTACGCTTAAAACAAGCCTTAAATTGCCTTCAATATATTTTTCTCTTGCTTTCAAATCACCTGCCTCAATCAGGCCAAACAATGCTTCTTTTTCCTGTGTCTTTAGTAAAGGGAGTTTTGAGGTGTTTACACCACAGATTTCAACTTTTCCTTGTGCCATAGAAGCCTCCGTTTTTGAGTGTTTGTAGATAGGATTTCCAAATGATGAAAATTTATACAGTAATATTGTTGACATATATATCGTACTGCGATATACTAAGTGCAAAGATATATTGAAGTACGATGTATCGAGCTGGAATGTAATAGTGATGAGGAGAAGATATATGGATGCACATATTAAGAGGGTATATGTTCCGATGACGGAAACGGGATTTTATATTTTGCTTTGTCTGCAGAAAGCCAATCACGGATATGGAATAGTACAGATGGTAGAGAAGATGACGGAGGGCGAAATAAGACTGAGTCCCGGAACAATGTATGGTAGTCTTTCTAAAATGGAAAAAGATGGATTGATTGCGTTTATTCGTGAGGAAGAGAAACGTAAACTTTATGTTATTACGTCATTGGGAAGAGAAGTATTAGATTTAGAAATGAAACGAATTAAAAGATTGTATAAGAACCTAGTGGAGGTGGAAGGATGGGCAGAAAGATAACAAAATTAGGATGGTTTACGGTTCCTGAATGGGAAAGAGAACAGGAATGGCTTAGAAAACAACACAAGAAGGGGTGGAAATTGATAAATGCAACCATTCCGTGTTTTTATCGATTTGAGGAATGCACACCGGAAGATGTAGTGTATCAGTTAGATTATAATCAGGAAGGTTTGGATAACCGGGGAGATTATATTCAGATGTTTCACGATTGTGGGTGGGAATATGTTACGGAAATGGCAGGATACAGTTATTTTCGCAAACCAGTATCTGCAATGAACAATGACGAAGAAGAAAATATATTTAGTGACGATGCCTCTAAGATGGATATGATTCATCGTGTATTTAATGGAAGAGTAAGAGTTTTGCTTGTTATTTTTTTCTGTACCATTATTCCACAACTTTTTATGCAATTTAATAACCACAGTGAAGGCAGGAATGGTATTTTTTGGGTATTAGCAATTCTCTTTGTAATGTATATAACTGCTTTTATAAAGTTTGCGGTTGTGTATTGGAAAGTAAAAAAACGAATGGAAAAATAAACATATATATTTAACCGAAATGCTTTTTCCGCATATCCTAAATAAAAGGGATTTGTGGTGATTTTATGAAATATTCTGACCTGAAATGTAAGGAAGTAATAAACATTAGGGATTGTAAGCGGCTCGGCAGGGTGATGGATATGGAATTTGACGAGTGTACAGGTTGTATTCACACACTGATTGTCCCGGGAAATTGCAAACCGTTATTTTTTGTTGGTGGAGGAAAAGAAATCGTTATACACTTTAAAGATATTAAACAAATCGGACCGGACATTATTTTGGTAGATATATGTTTGTGCTAGAGACGTGAAAGGTGCATAAAAACTGGGTTTGTGGCTCCTCAGTTTCCATAAAATCGTTGACATAATTTGGAATTTCCATTATAATAATTTCTAGGTATTTTTTGCTATTTTGAGGGAAATAAAAGTGATTTGTCAGGAAGAAGGAGGGTATTCCTATGAAATGTCCATTTTGTGGTCACGAAAATACAAGAGTAATTGATTCCAGACCGGCGGAGGATAATAATTCTATCAGAAGACGTCGTGTTTGTGATGAATGTGATAAACGTTTTACAACGTATGAAAAGGTAGAAACCATTCCTTTGATTATCATTAAAAAGGACAATAACAGGGAAACTTATGACCGTTCCAAGATTGAAGCAGGTGTACTCAGAGCCTGCCATAAGCGTCCAATCAGTGCAAGTCAGATTACACAGCTCATTGACGAGGTGGAAACTCAGATTTTCAATATGGAAGAAAAAGAAATCGAAAGTCGTGTGATTGGTGAGCTTGTTATGAATAAGCTGAAAGATTTGGAAGCAGTTGCCTATGTACGTTTTGCATCTGTTTACAGAGAGTTCAAAGATATCAATACATTTATGGATGAATTAAAAAGTGTCTTGAATAAATAGGAAAGTGTGTTATAATATCGCTGATGTGTGTAAATGCGTCAGCGATTTTTTATGTGACGCTTCGGCGGCGCAAGAGTTCGCAAAAAAACTAAATAACAGAAAGGAATGAAAAACATGAAAAAGAAAGGTTTAACGACAATCTTTTTAGGAGTAATGTTTATGGCACTAACTATTGCACTGGGCGGATGCACAGGTGATAAGACAGGTGATGAGAATTCCTCACAAATTACTATCGGTATTCCACAGGATTTGGAAGAAAGTCTTGACCCTCACAAAGCAGTGGCGGCAGGAACGAAGGAAATTCTGTTCAATATCTTTGAAGGTTTGGTAAAGCCTGACAGTGATGGTAATTTGAACCCTGCAGTAGCAAGTGATGTAAACATTTCAGATGACGGGAAGGTTTATACTTTCACACTTAGAGAAAACGTAAAATTCCATGACGGAAGTATTGTTACGGCAGAGGATGTAAAGTACTCGATTGACAGGTGCGCCGATGCTGATAACGGAAGTTTATTGGTACCGGCGTTTTCTAATATAGAAAGTGTAACAATCTTGGATGAAAAGACAGTGGAAGTGAAGCTTGTGGAAGGAGATACGGATTTCCTTGCATATTTTACAACAGCGATTATTCCAAAAAGCAATGCAAACCCTGATACAAACCCTATCGGCACAGGTCCGTATAAGTATGTATCCCGTTCACCGCAGGAAAATTTTATTGTAGAAAAATTCAATGATTATTGGGGCGAAAAAGCACATATTGAAAATGTTGTATTTAAAATTTGTGCAAATGCGGATTCAATCGTTATGGAACTTCAGGGCGAAGGCATTGATATGTTCTGTCGTTTAACAAGCGCACAGGTAGACCAGCTTGGTGATAATTACGAAATTTATGAAGGTACTATGAACTTAGTACAGGCGATGTATTTAAACAACGCAGTAGCACCGTTTGACAATGAACTTGTAAGAGAAGCATTGTGCTATGCGGTAGACCCACAGGAAATTATGGACTTTACGGCAGAAGGAAAAGGAACAGAACTTGGTAGTAGTATGTTCCCGGCATTCGGAAAATACTATATGCCTGAATTAAACGATGTGTACACAGTAGATTATGATAAGGCGAAAGACTTATTAAAACAGGCCGGCTATGAAAATGGTTTTGAATTTACAGTAACAGTACCATCTAACTATCAGCCACACATTGATACAGCGCAGGTTATTGTGGAACAGCTTAAGAATATCAATGTAACAGCCAAAATTGAACTGGTTGAATGGAATACATGGGTAGAAGATGTATACACAGGAAGACAGTTTGAAGCAACTGTAATTGGTGTAGATGCATCCAACTTAACAGCAGGTGCGCTTCTTGACCGTTTTGAAAGCACAGCGGACAAAAACTTTATTAACTATAATAACGCTGCTTATGACACTGCATTAAACAATGCAAGAACAAGCGTGGATGATGCGGAAAAAACAAAATATTACAAAGAATGTCTGACGATTTTAAATGATACAGCGGCTAACGTATATATTCAGGACTTGGCTGAATTTGTTGCCATTAACAAAAAATATGCAGGCTATGAATTTTATCCTTTATATGTACAGGATATTTCAAAATTATATATTGTAGAAGAATAATTACTATGTAAATGTAACCGGAAAGGAGACGAAAAGATGAAGCGTATATTCAACAAATTTCTGATAATGTTAGTGACGCTGCTTGCAGTCTCCTTTTTGGTATTTTTGGCACTGTCCATTATTCCGGGTGATGCGGCAACCAATATGCTGGGAACACAGGCAACCCCTGAAAAGATTGAAGCACTCAGGGAAGAGATCGGACTGAATGACCCATTCTTCGTACAGTATTTCAGGTGGCTTTCAGGTTGTATCAAGGGTGATTTTGGAACAAGCTACAGCTATCATATGAGTGTATCGTCGTTGATTATGGATAAATTGCCGATTACGATTACATTGACCATTTTCAGTTTTATGATTATTTTTGTGGTTTCGATTCCACTGGGTGTTTTTATTGCAAAGCATACAGGCGGAATTATTGACAGAATTCTTACGGTTATAAACCAGATTGTAATGAGTATACCGCCGTTTTTCTCAGGGATTCTGATTACGCTGGTGTTTGGTCTTATTTTAGGGCTTTTTACACCGGGCGGTTTTGTTTCGTATAAGACAGATGTGGCAGGATTTATCGGATATCTGATTTTTCCGTCCATAGCGATAGCAATTCCGAAAATATCTATGACGGTAAAGCTTTTGAAGGAATCTATTTTGGAAGAGTATAAGAAAGAGTATGTGAGAACTGCGTATAGCCGTGGAAACAGTACGACGCAGGTTTTATATAAGCATGTATTGAAAAATGCCATTATTCCGGTGATTACCTTCCTTGGAATGACACTTGCGGATATTGTGGCAGGAAGTATTGTAGTGGAGCAGGTGTTTGGAATTCCGGGACTTGGAAGAATTCTTTTAACATCCATTTCCAACAGGGATTATCCGGTTGTTCAGGCCATTATTATCATTTTGGCTGTGATTATTTTGGTTATTAATTTTATTGTAGATATTATTTATCATAAGGTTGACCCAAGAATTGATACGGAGTAAGTATGAAAAAACATTGTAAATACAATAAAAACTTCATAGTTGGTGCCATAATCACAGGGGTGATGTGCGTGCTACTCATCTGGGGAATTATCGGAACGCCTTATGACCCGGATGCTATGGATGCGTCCCTTAAGTTTGCACCTGTTTCGTGGAAACATATTATGGGCTGTGACAACTTTGGCCGTGATATTTTCAGCAGGGTATTGGTGGGACTTAGGACCACTTTGCTTGTGGCGGCAGGAACCGTTTTTATCGGTACGGTAGTAGGAACCATTATCGGTGCTGTTACAGGATATTTTGGTGGCGTCATTGACCAGATTTTAATGCGTGTGATTGATACAATGTTTGCATTTCCGAGCATCTTACTGGCGATGGTGATTGTCAGTGTTATGGGAAGGGGTACATATCAGCTGATTTTGGCCCTTGGAATCGGTTTTGTGCCAAGCTATGCAAGAATTGTCCGTGGGGAATTTTTAAAGGCGAAAAACGCCGATTATGTAAGGGCGGCAAAATTGTATGGATCAGGTCATCTGCGTATTATTTTTGTGCATATTCTGCCCAATATCAGACAGGTATTGTTGTCATCCATTATGATTGGATTCAACAACGCTGTTTTGGCAGAAGCCGGAATGAGTTATTTGGGAATTGGTGTACAACCGCCTACGGCAACACTGGGAAAGATGTTGTCAGAGGCACAGACCTATCTGTTTTCAACACCATCCTATGTGTTGTTTCCGGGGGTAGTGCTGGTACTTTTGATTTTAGGATTCAGTCTCCTTGGCGAAGGCTTGAAAGGAGGAAAATAAGATGGCAGCACTTTTAGAGGTTAGAAATTTAAGTATCGAATTTTATGATCACGAATTACCTGAAAGGGTAGTGAAGGATTTTGATTTAATATTACAAAGTGGTGACAGAGTCGGAATTGTAGGGGAATCGGGCTCCGGAAAGAGTATGAGCGCGCTGGCAATAGCAGGTCTTTTAAATCGCCACGATATGGAGAAAAAAGGGGAAATTTTATTTGACGGCAAGAATTTACTGACGTTAAAAAGAGGGGAATTGAGACAATATCAGGGAAAGGATATTGCGATTATTTTTCAGGAGCCTATGACCTCTTTAAATCCGGTGAAAAAAATCGGATGGCAGGTAGAGGAGAGCTTAAGACTTCATACCAAGTTGTCAAAGGAAGAATGTAAGAAAAAAGCGATTGCGATGCTTTCGGAGGTGGAACTACCAAATCCGGAGGCTGTATATAATATGTATCCCCATGAATTATCGGGTGGTATGAGACAGAGAGTTATGATTGCGGCGGCAAT
>ERZ1032001.49-NODE-49-length-19071-cov-6.266618_pt1 | contig 19071 bp, 22 predicted proteins | sample MGYA00517102_ERZ1032001 | MGnify/ENA primary metagenome ERZ1032001 (study PRJEB33719, sample SAMN04261291) | wastewater metagenome | biome: rural village; feature: human; material: feces | host: Homo sapiens | place: El Salvador | collected 2013-01-07 ... | reverse complement strand
AATCGTCGATGGTGATAGTACCAGCGACCAGGGAGTCGATGGGAGCGAAGAAGGTGTCGGAAACAGTGACACCGGGGATCTCACCGAAGGCAGCGAAGCCGCCCAGAGCGGAGGTAGCGCCGTTGTCATAGATGGAGTAGAACATCTTCTGCTCGCCTTCCATGCCGTCAGCAACACCAACGATGGGCTGTGCAGCGCCAGCGGTAGCGAAGATGGAAGCAGCCTTGTCGGAGTACAGGAAGGCCACGAACTGCTCAGCCTCAGCGATGTGCTCAGCAGCAGCGGGGATCCAGGCCTGCTCGATCCAGCAGAAGGAGCAAGGAGCGTTGCCAGCAGCGGGAACAGCGGTCATGCCCCAAGCGAAGGTGTCGCCCAGAGTAGCTGCGTAGTCAGCCATCTCACCGGTGATCCAGGTGCCGTTGGGCATGAACAGAGCGGAGCCGTTCATGGGCATCTGCTGGTTCTTGGTGAAGTCCTGGTTGTTAGCCTGAGCGGGGGTAGAAGGATGGGTGTAGTCAGCCAGCTTGTCCAGGATAGCCAGCAGGGTCTGGCCGTTCTCGGAGTCCCAAGCGCCCTCTTCGTAGTTGGTGACAGCGTTGAAGAACTCGGGGCCGCCGATGGCGTTCATCAGAGCGAACATGAAAGCGTCATAGTAGCCAGCGGTGGGGTAGGTGAACAGAGCGATGCCCTCAGCAGCGGCCACATCGCCCAGAGCCCACATCTCGTCCCAGGTGGTGGGAACTTCCCAGCCCTTGTCCTCAAACAGCTTTGCGTTGTAGAACAGGCCGCAGGGAGAGTAGAACATGGGAGCCATGTAGGTCTTGCCATCGGCATAAGGATTGGTGGCAGAAGTAGCGGTGAAGCCGGGGATGATCTTCTCAGCGGGGGTGGTGGATTCGCCGGGGATGGTGGTAGCCAGCATATTGGTCAGGTCGTGCATAGCGTTAGCCTTAACCAGCTGCTCGGTCAGACCTGCGGGACGGCCCAGAGCCAGGTGGACAACGTCGGGGAACTCGCCGTTCTGCATGGGGCCGGACAGAACATCCTCCAGGTTCTTGTCGGTGGTCAGCTCAACCTTGATGCCGGTCTCAGCTTCGAAAGCGGCAGCAACGTCAGCCCAGACCTGAGAGCCGTAAGCGGTCTCGATGGCAGCGACCTTGATGGTCACAGCTTCTGCAGCGGGAGCCTCAGTGGCAGCAGGAGCCTCAGTCTTGGGAGCCTCGGTAGCAGCGGGAGCTTCTTCCTTAGCGCCGCAGGCAGCCAGAGACATAACCATGGCCAGAGCCAGCAGAAGTGCAATGATCTTCTTCATTTGTTATTCCTCCATATTATTTTGTTTGAAATTTTGCGGATGCCTTTTTCCGCTGTATTTAGTATACAAAATATCCTGACTTTCTCAAGCAGGATATTGCGTATTTTTTTATAGATATTGTCATCCAGAGATTTTCAGCATTTCGTTCAGTATGTACATCCCAAAATTGTGCACTTCGTATAGCTTTGTGCAAAATAGAACATTCCCTTCTGAATTTTTCTTTTTATGATGTAATTTTCCTGTTGTAAAAAGCAACAAAATATAATACCATATCAATAATCCTAAAAAAGCGGAGTCAACCCATGAGCAGATATTATTACAGTCTGAATAAAGACCAGTCTTTTACCATTCGCGGAACTGCAAAATTGCTGAATATTGCCAGTTCCCGGTATGGCGGCGACTGGCATTCCGTACCCCACACCCACAACCACACAGAACTGTTTTTCATTGTCAGCGGCAAGGGACAGTTCCTGATCCAGGATCAGTTTTTCCCTGTTGGCATCAACAATCTGGTGATCATCAACCCCAATGTTCTCCATACAGAAGACAGCCTGAACGCCCAGCCTCTGGAATACATCGTGTTGGGAATCGATGGCATAGAGCTTGCCAATGACGAAAATTCCAACGGCCGGTTCAGCATTCTGGACCATATGGAAAGTGTGGAGATTTCCGGCTGTCTGCGTAACATTCTCCGGGAGATGGAACAGAAAAGCACCGGCTACGAGGATGTCTGCCAGGCTTACATGGAGATCCTGATCATCCGCCTGATGCGCAGCACCACTCTCTCCGTTCCCTCGGAACCTCAGATCAGTTCCGGCAACCGCCAGTGCGCCGCTGTCCGCCGCTACATCGACCTGCATTTCAAGGAACCCCTTACCCTGGAGCAGCTGGCGGAAGAATCCCACATGAACAAATATTATCTCTCCCACTCCTTCAAACGGGAATATGGCACCTCCCCCATCAATTACATGATCTCCCGCAGGATCGAGGAAAGCAAATATCTGCTGGCAGAGACCGACCTGTCCATGACCCAAATTGCCCAGCTTCTGGGATTCTCCTCCTTGAGCTACTTCTCCCAGGTCTTCCGAAGAACCCAGTCCGTCAGCCCCCTGGAATACCGCCAGAGCACAAAAACCATACCGTAACCGCCGGAACCCCCGGCGGTTTTTTCTGCTTCCACGCTTGACATTCTGATATCTTTTTGATATCATTTAGATAGAAGAAACAATTACCAAAGGAGGTTATTTTTATGACAGAAAAGGTATTGAACAAAAACCGCAACGGTATGGCCATGCTGCTGATCCTGATGGGCACCCTGCTGGGCGGCATCATCGGAGGGACCTATATGCTGATGACCAGCGGAGAGAACGGCTGGCTGGCGATTCCCGGTCTGCTGTGCCTGTTCGCAGCAGTTGCCGCAGGCATCGCCCTGTCCGGTCTGAAGGTTCTGAAGCCCCAGGAAGCACTGGTGCTGACCCTCTTCGGCAGATATATCGGCACCCTCAAGGGTGAGGGCTTCTACTGGGTCAACCCCTTCTGCTCCGCCGTCAATCCCGCCGCCGGCACCGTGCTGAATCAGAGCGGCGACGTTAAGTCCGCCCGTCCGGATCTGACCGGCAACAAAATGTCCCTGAAAATCATGACCCTCAGCAACAACCGCCAGAAGATCAACGACTGCCTTGGCAATCCCGTGGAGATCGGCATTGCCGTCATGTGGCGTGTGGTTGACACCGCCAAAGCCGCCTTTAATGTGGATAATTACAAAGCATTCCTGTCTTTGCAGTGCGACAGCGCTCTGCGGAACATCGTTCAGATGTACCCCTACGATTCCGCCCCCAACGTGGACACCACCGGTGACGGCATTGCCGATGACGGCAGCCTGAGAGGCTCTACCGAAGTGGTGGTGGCCCGGATCAAGGAAGAGATTCAGTCCCGGGTGGAGGATGCCGGTCTGGAGATCGTGGATGCCCGGATCACGTATCTCGCCTACGCCCCGGAAATCGCCGCGGTCATGCTCCAGCGCCAGCAGGCCAGCGCCATCGTGGATGCCCGGAAGCTCATCGTGGACGGTGCCGTGGGTATGGTGGAAATGGCACTGGAACGGCTGAATGAAAATCACATCGTCGACCTGGACGAGGAGCGGAAGGCCGCCATGGTCTCCAATCTGCTGGTGGTCCTCTGCGGAAACAAGGATGCCCAGCCCATCGTCAACTCCGGCTCCCTGTACTAAGCCATGGCCGCAGCACAGAAGAAGGAAGGGCCCCTGAGACTGGCCCCCGACAATCAGAAAAAGCAGGTCCCCCTGCGCCTGTCTCCCAAGCTCTACAACGCCATCGCCGCCTGGGCCGAGGACGATTTCCGCAGCGTCAACGGTCAGATCGAGTATCTGCTGACGGAGTGCGTCAAGCAGCGAAAGAAAAACGGCGGATATGTCTCCGACGAACTGGATAAACCCTTGGAACTGGATTTTCTGAAGGAGGTATGATTATGAAAGAATTTCTGCTGCCCTTTGCCTGTCTTGCAGCCTTCGGTCTGTTTGTGATGTGGCTGCGGACACTTCCTTTCCGTGAAAAACGATCCAGGGAACCGGAACAGACCGCCCACGCCCGGCTTTTGTCCCGCCGGGTAGAAACCGGTACCAACCGAACCGGACGTTCCTCCGGCTTGGGATATAACTACGTTGTGACCTTCCAGCTTAATGACGGCTCTATTCTGGAGCTGTACACCCACGATGTGGAGTACGGCGCTCTCCGGGAGGGCATGTCCGGCAAGCTCAGCTGGCACAAGCAAAATATGACGGGCTTTGAGCCCGATATGGAGGTTTGAATATGAGTGGAATCTGCCCCTGCACCATGGGAAACAGCATCTCCAAGGCCCTGTTCGGCATGCGGGATGCTAAAAAACACAACAGCGAAGAACCCCGGCAGTCCGCAAAAGCCACTGTCCTGTCCCGGACGGTCCAGCGCACCAATAAGATCACCAATTTCCAGGAAAGCCCCTGGCTGTATCTGGTTACGTTCCGAACTGAGGAAGGCGCAGAACTGGAACTGCAGGTCAAGGAAGATGCCTACCCTCAGCTGAAAGAGGAAACAACCTGGACCATTACCTGGCAGGGCGAGGAATTGGTATCCTTTGAATAAAAAGGAGGTCTACTTATGGCGTGGAAACCCTATCAGGATCAGCAAAACAAGGCTTACAGCAGCATTCTGACCACCTTATTCCCGGAACAGACAAAAACACTTCCCCGCATCCTTGTATGGAGCGTCATTTTCCTGCTGGATCTGAGCCTCTGCGTGTTCGGTGCCTTCCATTTCGGCCTGCTGCAATTTGGAAATTACCGCAATACCACCGAAGCCACGCTGGGCATCCTGCCTCTGCTGGCAGCCGTCCTCGGCATTTTCTGGCTGCAGGGTGTCCTCTGGGGCTGGATCACCAGCTTTTTCAAAAAGAGAAAGGAAGATCGCAGTGTTTCCTTATAAATTACCGTTAAAATTCATTCTGCTTTGGATTGTAAACCTCGCCATCCTGGTGGCCATCTCTCTGTACACCGGCTTTCATGAAATTCTGATGGATGTCATCGTCGGACAGGTCCACTGGATCTATCTGGCAGCGGGCGGCATCCTGGCTGGTCTGGAAGAAGCCCTCTGGGATAAGCTGAAAGGCAATTGAACAGACAAAAGGCGTGCTGCAACAGCACGCCTTTTCCTATACATTATATATTCTCTTTCTTTTGCAGGTTGATAATATGCTTGAACTTTCCGCTGTTGGGATTCTGGCAGGGCCGGTCCTCTGACAGCGTTACCGCCACATGGCTGACTCCCTGTGTCGCCAGGAAACGCTCCAGAGCTTCCTTTGCTTCCCGGAAACGCGCTTCCCGGTCTATCCCCTCTTTTTCTTCCAGTCTCAGCTCCAGCCGGTTTCCCGGATGCACCAGCACCTGGAAGCGGCGAAGACCATGGACTTCCTTCAATACCGCATACAGCGGCATGGGTGCAATACGGACGGTCTTCTCCCCTTCTGCAAAAGTGGTGACATCGTCGGTTCTGCCCTCCAGTTCCAGCCAGGGCGCAGGATTGCCGCAGGGACAGGGCTCCCGGTGCAGAATCACCCGGTCCGTCACCTCGTAGCGGATATAGGGCTGTGCATAATTATAGAGATTGGTCAGATACAGTTTTTCCGCCCGGACCCCATCCGGCACCGGGTTGCCCGCTCCGTCCACCGGCTCAACGATGAGCCAGTCGTCATTGATGTGGAAATGCTTCTGCCTGCATTCGCAGGCTACGGTGCCGCCCTCGGTGCAGGAATAAGAGGTCTGGACATAGCAGTGGAAGGTTTCCGCTAATTTTTCCCGCAGGGCATCCGACAAATATTCGCCGCCGGTCATGATAATGACAGGAGAAATCTTCAGCCGTCCTGCCTGGGCTTCCTCAATAAGCAGTTCCAGATTGGACGGATAACCTCCCAGCATATCCGGCTGGAATTTGTTCAGCTGCTCTACGATTCGGGGGATGGGATACAGGGCGCTGGATACCGCCATCTGCTTCTTTTTCCAGGGCATGCTGCGAAGCCTCGACCGGATGCTGCTGTTGCCCAGATAGAAGCCTTCGTCCGCAAAGACACCGATGCTCTTTTTGCCCCGCTTCAGAAATGCCTTCAGGTCCTCTTTTCTGGCATAGCTGCGGCAGGCGGCAATGCCGCCCATGACATTGTTGGCAGATTTATCATAAACAGCGATCAGAGGCGTTCCCGTAGAGCCGGAGGTGGTGAAGACCAGATACTTCTTTTTCAGCCATCTTCCGATATTGTCTGTATCCTCCAGAAAGGCTTCCACTTCTTCCAGCTTCAGTTCCCGGTCGCAGACCCACTGGTTCCAGTTGTCCGTGAGGGTCCTTTTGTCAGTAACCGGCAGGTCAGTCAGGGAAACGTTCTCCGGCAGATCCCGGTAAAGTTCCCGGTAATAGGGGCTGTTTTCTCTGGCATGGGCCACCAGTTCTTCCAGCCGCTGCCTGCGAAGTGCTTCCCGTTCCCCGGAATCCATTTTTTCATAATCCCTGCAAAGCTTCATGGCTTTGATGATCCCGATTTTCTTCATACTGCATCCTCCGCTTATATGGCAGCAGGCGCAGCAAAGTACCTTGCTGCGCCTGTAACCTGTTCTTGATTAACCCCGCATAGCACGCTTTCTTGCGATGTTGATGGGGCCTTCCTGCATGTTGTTGATCCATGCAAGGCTCTTGCCGGCACCGTAGGCGGTGCAGGAATCCGGGTCATCGGCAATGATGCAGCCGATGCCGGTGCGCTCTGCCAGCAGCATATCCATACCCCACAGCTGGCTGCAGCCGCCGGTTAGGGTGATGCCGTTCTCGGAAATATCGGACACCAGTTCGGGGCTGGTCTCTTCCAGCACGCCCAGCACCTCGTCGGCAATCTGCCGGGCGGGACGGCGGAGGATCTCGTAAATTTCGGTAGAGGTCAGGGTCACCATCTTGGGCATGCCGGTCTTGTAGTCGCGGCCCTTGACGTTCATGCTGCGCTCTTCATCCCGGGGATAGACCTGACCGATCTGGATCTTGATTTCCTCGGCAGTGACCTGTCCGATGACCACGCCATGCTGGCGGCGGACGTACCGGGCAATGAGACCGTCAAAATAATTACCGGCGATCTTCAGAGAGGAGGAAACCGCAACACCATTCATGCTGAGGACAGCAATATCCGTAGTACCGCCGCCGATATCCACCACCAGATGTCCGTTGGCGCCCCGGATATCCAGGCCGGCGCCCAGGCCTGCTGCCAGAGGCTCTTCGATCAGGAACACACGGCGGGCACCGGCTTCGATGGCGGCGTTGATCACACTGCGCTCTTCGACTTCGGAAACACCGGAGGGAACAGAGATGACCACGCGGGGCTTGGGCGTGAACAGGCCAGCCTTGGTGGCGGTCTTGAACATCTCCTGCAGCATCCGGACCGTCATTTCATGGTCAGACACGATGCCGTCCTTCAGAGGATGCATGGCCACCACGTTGCCGGGGGTACGGCCCAGCATATTCCGGGCGGCGGCACCTACCTGCAGGATCTTACCGGTATTCTTGTCCACCGCCACCACAGAGGGCTCCCGGACCACCAGTCCCTTGCCGTCGGCATAGATCAGAACATTACAGGTACCCAGGTCCACGCCCAGGTCATTGCTAAACATAGAAAACAGAGACATATTACACCTTTACTTTCGTGCTGCCGCAACAGCGGCACAATGTACTTCCTTCGCCCCGGCAGTCAGCAGGACCCGCGCCGCTTCTCCTGCGGTGGCGCCTGTGGTCAGGATGTCATCCAGCAGCAAAATACGCTTACCTGCAATTTGCGTCCGGTCTGTTTCCCGGTACGCACCCAGCACATTGGCCCGGCGCTTTTCTGCGCCGAAGATGCCGGATTGGGGGCGGTTATGACGAACTTTTTTCAACAGTGGAACCGGGGTCATCCCCAGTTCCCTGCCCACAGCCTTTGCAATCAGCTCCACCTGATCGTAGCCCCGGCGAAACCGCCGCAGGGGACTCACCGGCACCCAGGTCAGAACATCGAAGCCCTCCGGGTGGCTTTGCAGCAGCTTCATGGCAAGCAGTTTCCCGTAAGCGGAGGCAAAACTGCGGGCATTGTAGAATTTAAAGCGCAGTAAACTTTTTCTTACGCTGCCTTCATAGTACCAGACCGCAGCGAAACTGTCAAGAAATTGCAGTTTTTCTTTGCGGTTTGGATATTCCTGCGCATCGGTGCGGCAGAAGCTGCACAGGTCCGTTTCGTCCTTTTTCAGCAGCTTCCCGCAGAGCACACATTTCGGCGGAAAGAGGACCGAAAGAATCCAATGGTACAGTTTCATCCGACTTTCCCCTGCAATCTCAGCTTCAGACCGGTATAGCGACGGTTCTTTTTAGCGTTTTCCACCATGACACCTACCGTTTCCTCCCGGCCTACGATGATCAGCAGTTCCCGGGCCCGGGTAATGGCGGTATAGAGGATGCTGCGGCTCAGCAGATACGGAGATCCGTTCCAGGCCGTCAGAATCACCGCCCGGTATTCGCTTCCCTGACTTTTGTGAACTGTCATAGCGTAAGCAGGTTCCAGTTCGTTCAGCTGGGTGAAGTCGTAATCTGCCTCCCGGTCATCGAACCGGATGGTCATGGTCTCCGTGCCGAAATCGATCTCCCGGATAATGCCTACGTCACCGTTAAAAATACCGGTACCCACTTCGCTGCCGTCAGTGCGCTTCCACATAATATCGTAATTGTTGCGGATCTGCATGACCCGGTCCCCTTCCCGGAAAATATAATCTCCGAAGGCCCGCTCCTTTTTGTCGGGGGAAGCAGGATTCAGGGCTCCCTGCAGCATCTGATTCAGGGCCACAGTGCCCACACCGCCCTTGCGGGTGGGGGAAAGCACCTGGATCTGATCTGCGGGAATCCCCATATTTTTCGGAAGCCGGGTGGTGCACAGATCCCGGACGAGGGTGGTCACCGTCTCTTCATTCTGGCGGCGCATGAAGAAAAAGTCGCTTTTTACATTTTTCAGGTCCGGCATTTCCCCCCGGTTGACCCGGTGGGCATTCATGACAATGAGACTTTCCTGAGCCTGCCGGAAAATATCCGTCAGCCGCACCGAAGGCAGCTGACCGCTGCGAAGCATATCGCTGAAAGGAAATCCGGGTCCCACAGGCGGAAGCTGGTCCGGGTCGCCCACCAGAATCAGCCGTTTCCCATGGGGTATCGCCTGCAAAAGGGCGTGCAGCAGCTGCACATCCACCATGGACATCTCGTCCACGATGACCGCGTCACATTTCAGTGGGTTGTCCTCGTCCCGGACGAAGACCATTTTTCCCGTATTCTGGTCGATGTCCGCTTCCAGAAGGCGGTGGATGGTGGAGGCATCTTCCCCCGTCACCTCCGTCAGCCGCTTGGCTGCCCGGCCTGTGGGAGCTGCCAGCAGACATTTCAGCTGCATCTGCCCAAGAAGCTCCAGGATACCATTTAATATAGTAGTCTTACCGGTGCCGGGACCGCCGGTGATCAGCAGCAGTCCCGAAGAAGCCGCCGCCCGGATTGCCTGCTCCTGCTGGGCAGAATATTCGATACCGCCGGTTTTGGAGATGCTGCGGATCAGCTTTTCCAGTCCCTTCGGCTCCGGGAAGCGGTTGTTGGCAAACCGCAGCAGAGTTTCCGTGCAGTAGGTTTCCGCCTCATACAGCTGGGGCAGATAGATCACCGTAATGCCCGCCAGCGCATCCCGAACCAGCCGCTCCCCTTCCAGCAGCCGCTGAACGCCCTGCTGCACCGCCTCCGGTTCTACGGTGGCGGGAATCAGTTTTCCCTCCGGCAGGAAGCTGTGGCCGGCATTCAGGTTGTAGGCCAGTTCAAAGAGGATGCCTGCCTCCACCCGCCGGGGGTCATCCGCGGCAACGCCCAGTTCGATAGCAAACCGGTCCACTGCACCGAAGGGAGCTTCCAGTCCTTCATCCATCAGCAGGTAGGGATCATCGTACAACAGCTCCACGGTGCTGTCACCGTATATTTTATAAGTACGCACCGCCAGCTCCGCAGGTAGGTGATGCAGGGCAAAAAATTCCATCAGCTGCCGCATACCAACCTGGAGCTTAAACTCCTCACCGATAGCCCGGGCCCGTTTTTCCGAAATACCCGAAACCTCCGCCAGCCGTTCCGGCTCCCGTTCCATGATCAGCAGGGTCTGATCGCCGAAATGCTCCACGATCCGGGCTGCGGACCGGGGACCGATGCCCTTGACCACCCGGCTGGAAAGATAGCTCAGGATTTCCATAGAGGTCTGTGGCATGAGGCGCTCCAAAAATTCCGCCTCAAACTGCCGCCCGTAGCTGCTGTGATTGCTCCATTTTCCCGTGACCATGAGCCGTTCGCCCACAGCAGGCAGCGGGATGGTGCCTACCACCGTCACCATCTGACCGCCGCCCACATTCAGCCGCAGCACCGAATAACCGTTTTCATAATTCTGGTACACCACCGCACTGATGGTGCCCTGCAGAATTTCCATTTCCTGTTCCATGAATTCCGATTCTCTCCCGTTCCAGCCGAAAAACCAGTTCCTCCCGGCTGCAATATTCCACTCCTGGCAATCTTTTCCCTGTTCCTTCCACTATAATCAGCGGAAGCGGCAAAAACCCCATCTCCCGGAGCCACTTTGATCTGGCTAAGATTTCTTCATCCGGCTGTCCGAAACAAACAATTGCGCAGCCTTTTCCCGCCGGAAGCAGCCAGCCCAGCACCGTTAAAATCGCGCACAATGCACCAAACGCAGCCAGCGCTCCCACCGCAAAATACCACAGCAACCACATCACCTCATGGTATTCTATGACATCCGGGGATATTTTGTGCCTATTTTACTACATTTTCATAAAAATGAAAAGACCCTTCACGAATCTTTTACAAAGTTACTGGTAAAAATATACAGATAACAACCTTGTCCATTGGCAACGTCACCAAATATTTACAAAAATATTGGTCAATATGTAACTCTTGCATCTTTCCCCAATGTAGGGTATAATATTTTGGAATTGCTATGGTCAATTTCAATCGTTTTCGCCGGGAGGCATTATGAAGATACTGAGTCTTCTGATGTGGGTCGGCCAGTTTGGCTTTTCCATCATTTTCCCCACTTTGTTTTTTCTGCTGCTGGCAGTATGGCTGCAGCAAAAATTCCTGCTGGGTGGATGGATCATAATTCTGTTCGGAATTTTGGGGATTCTGACCTCCATCAGCACCACCAAATCCTGCCTGCGTTCTCTGCGAAAGGCCGCAGAAGAAGCCAGCGGCCAGAGGGAAATCCCCATCAGCTTCAATAACCACACCTGATAGTAAAGGAACATCCCAAATGAAACTACAACCCGCATCCCGCAGGGAGATCAAACGCATTGCCCTTGGCACACTGGTCTGTGATGTACTTCTGATTGCCGGACTGTGGCTGCTGAGTCAGTTTGATATGGGCAGCTTCGATTTTGTCCGCATCCTCCTCAGCGCCGCCTGCGGCAGCGTTATCGCCGTGCTGAATTTCACCATTTTGTGTCTGACGGTGCAGAGCGCCGTAGAGATCGAAAACAAGCGGAAAATGAAAGCCCGTTTTCAGCTGAGCTACAACATCCGCATGGTAATCCAGGCCGGTTGGGTGGTTGCCTGTTTTCTGATCAAGCCCCTGCATTTTGTAGCCGGTGCCGCTCCGATTTTGTTTCCCAATGTGGTAATCTACTACCTGCAATTCAAAGGTAAGCTCCTTCCCAAAGAGGAGCAGCGCACACCCCCTTCCGAATCGTAAACAAGAATCTCGTAAAGTGAGGTCAGTTATATGGAATTATCAATCAATGGCGCCGGTATCATTGCTGAAATCCCCAATGTTCCCATCTTTGGCACTGTCCAGATCACCCAGACCCTGACAGTTTCCTGGCTTGTCATGCTCATCATCTCCGCCCTGTGCATCTGGCTGGGTTCCGGTCTGAAGGTAACCAACATTTCCCGGAAGCAGGCTGTGGCTGAAATGGGTGCCACTGCCCTGCTGAACTTTGTCCGCGGCAACATGGGCAAGGAATTTGACCATTACATTCCCCTGGTAGGTACCATCTTTATTACCTCCGTTGTCTCCAATCTTATCAGTCTGGCGGGATTCTGGAGCCCCACTGCTGACCTGATGACCGAACTGGCCTGGGCCCTGGTGGTCTTCGTTCTGATCACCTATCACAAGATCAAGTCTTCCGGCATTGGCGGCTATCTGAAGGGTTTCCTGGATCCCATCTTCGTCATGGCTCCCATCAATGTCATGAGTGAATGCTTTACCCCCATCTCCATGGCCTGCCGTCATTTCGGCAACATTCTCTCCGGTACCGTCATCAGCGCTCTGGTTTACGGCGCGCTGACCGCAGCCAACAACGCGCTCTTCGGCGCTCTGGGCTCCAATCTGTGGATCGCCATCGGCCTTGCCCTCATCGGCTGCGGCATGATCGTTGTTTTCCGTAAGGGCAGCAAGAAGTTCCCCCTTGTTATCGGTATTATTTTCTGCGTACTGGGCATTCTGGCTGCCATCACCAACCTGGGCGTCAGCTATCCCTGGCTGACCATCGGCATCCCCGCCCTCCCCAGCCTCTACTTCGACTGGTTCGGCGGCTGCATCCAGGCATTTATCTTCTGCACCCTGACCACTCTCTTCATCAAACAGGCCGCCGGCGACTGATCGCCCAAAACGGCCATTTGAATAAACAAGCAAAAGATGTATTTTATTTAGGAGGAAACTATTATGGATTACACTGTTCTGGCAAAAGGTATCACCCTGGCAGGCTGCGCCATCGGTGCAGGTCTGGCTCTGATTGCAGGTATCGGCCCTGGTATCGGCGAAGGTAACTGTGCCGCTGCTGCCTGTGAGGCTGTCGGACGCCAGCCCGAGTGCAAGGGCGATGTCACCAGCACCATGATCCTGGGTATCGCACTGTCCGAGACCACCGGTATTTACGGCTTCGTTACCGGTCTGCTGCTGATCTTCGCAGCTCCCGGCATGTTCATGAACTACCTGGGCTAATTTCCGATCATCAGCTTTTCAATTGACCGGAAGGAGGCCAATCAATGGAAACAATTTATCAGTCCCTGGTGGCGGTAAATCCCGTAACACTGATTGCCCAGATCTGCAACTTATTTCTCCAGCTGTTCGTATTCAAGAAATTCTTCTGGGACAGGATCCTTGCCATTCTTGACCAGCGCCGGGAGGCTGCTGACAAGGAGATCAGCGATGCCAAGGCAGCTCATGCCGAAGCAACCGCCATCAAGGCAACTTACGAGCAGAATATGAAGGAAGCCAAGGAAAAGGCAGAGGGCATTCTCATCAATGCCCAAAAAACCGCTACAGCCCGCAGCGAGGAGATCATCAGCCAGGCCCAGCAGGCCGCTGCCCAGATCAAATCCAAGGCATCTGCTGACATCGAGATGGAGAAGAAAAAGGCCATCAACGATGCCAAGAACGAAATTTCCGGTCTTGCCATGGCCATTGCCGGCAAGGTCGTGGAGCGGGAGCTGAACACTGAAGACCAGTCTGCTCTGATCGACCGTTTCATCAATGAATTGGGTGACGGCGTATGACAGAAGTCGGAAGTGTTTACGGCGAATCGCTGTACGAGCTGGCCAAGGACGAAGGCTTGACCAAGCTTATCGGGGAGCAGCTTGCTGTTTTGCAGCAGAGCTTCCAGCAGGAGCCGGATTTTCCCCGTCTTCTCTCCTCCCCCAACCTGACCAAGGCGGAGCGCTGCCAGATCTTAGATGACAGCTTCCGCGGCTCCGTGCACCAGTATGTGCTGAATTTCCTGAAAATTCTTACGGAAAAGGGCTATATGCGCCACTTCTCCTACTGCTGTGATGCCTATCTGGAGCACTACGATCAGGACAACGGCATTCTGCGAGTGAACGCTGTTTCCGCTGTGGCTTTGACCGAGGCACAGAAGGATAAGCTCACCCAGAAGCTTTCCCGGATCACAGGCAAGGAAATTGCCCTGCGAAACCGGATTGATCCCCGAGTCTACGGCGGCATCCGCCTGGACTATGACGGTCAGCGCCTGGACGACACGGTGTCCCACCGCTTGGATGCCATCCGGGATCTGCTGAATAAGACCGTACTCTGACGAGAAAGCAGGGACTGTATGGAACTTAGACCCGAAGAAATAACCAAAATCATTCGTAGTCAGGTCAAAAACTACGAAAATAAAATTGAAGTAAGCGAGACCGGCGTGGTCATTCTGGTAGGCGACGGCATTGCCAAGGCCTCCGGCCTCGACAAGTGCATGGCCGGCGAGCTGGTGGAATTTCCCGACGGCTCCTACGGTATGGCCCAGAATCTGGAAGAGGATACCGTCTCCATCGTTATCCTCGGCTCCGACCAGAGCATCAAGGAAGGCGATACCGTCAAGCGTACCGGCCGCGTGGTGTCCGTACCCGTTGGCGAAGGTCTCATCGGCCGTGTCGTCAACGCACTGGGCGAACCCATCGACGGCAAGGGCGCCATCGCTGCCGAAGGCTACAGGCCTATCGAAATGCCCGCCCCCGGTATCATCGAGCGCCAGCATGTCAGCCGTCCTCTGCAGACCGGCATCAAGGCCATCGACTCCATGATCCCCATCGGCCGTGGCCAGCGTGAGCTGATCATCGGTGACCGCCAGACCGGTAAGACCACCATCGCTACCGATACCATTCTGAACCAGAAGGGCAAGAATTGTATCTGTATTTACGTTGCCATTGGCCAGAAGCGCTCTACCGTTGCACAGGTGGTGGAAAACCTGACCGTCGGCGGTGCCATGGACTACACCATCGTGGTTTCCGCAACCGCCTCCGAGCTGGCACCTATGCAGTTCATCGCCCCCTACGCAGGCTGCTCCATGGGCGAGCACTTCATGCACCAGGGCAAGGATGTTCTGGTCATTTACGATGACCTGTCCAAGCACGCTGTTGCGTACCGTGCCATCTCTCTGCTGATCCGCCGTCCCCCCGGACGCGAAGCTTACCCCGGCGACGTTTTCTATCTGCACTCCCGTCTTCTGGAGCGTGCAGCCCAGATGTCTCCCGAACTGGGCGGCGGTTCTCTGACTGCCCTGCCCATCATCGAGACCCAGGCCGGTGACGTTTCTGCCTACATTCCCACCAACGTCATCTCCATCACCGACGGCCAGATCTTCCTGGAGTCCGAGCTGTTCAACTCCGGCATCATGCCCGCTGTTAACCCCGGTATCTCCGTTTCCCGTGTCGGCGGCGATGCTCAGATCAAGGCTATGAAGAAGGTCGCAGGCTCTTTGAAGCTGCTGTACTCTCAGTACCGTGAGCTGCAGAGCTTCGCCCAGTTCGGCTCCGATCTGGATGCCGATACCAAGAGCCGTCTTGCTCTGGGCGAGCGGATCGTGGCAGTTCTGAAGCAGAAGAACAACGCCCCCAAGGAAGTTGCCCAGCAGGTGTGCATCATCTACGCCGTCACCCACGGCTACCTGAACAACATCGATGTGGAGCGGATTCCCGAATTCGAGAAGCAGCTGGAAGAGCATATGGACAATTTCCATTCCGGCGTGCTGGAGACCATTCGCCGCACCGGCAAACTGGAGACCGAAACCGAAAACGCACTGAAGGCCGCACTGACAGAGCTGGTCGGTAAGTTCGCATAAGGGAGGAGGTTACCCATGGCTGGCGTTTCCACCAAGGAAATCAAAAACCGCATCCGAAGCATGGAGTCTACACGGCAGATCACCAAGGCCATGGAAATGGTGGCTGCCTCCAAGCTCCGCCGTGCTCAGGCGCAGATTTCCAGCTCCCGTCCCTATTTTGAGATTCTCTATTCCACCATCCAGGACATTACCCGGTCCAACAAGGACTTCTCCTCTCCCTATCTGAAGAAGCGGGAAGTCAAAAAGGTGATGTATCTCGTCATCGCCGGTGACCGCGGCCTGGCTGGCGGCTATAACAGCAATATTCTGAAAATGGTCTATGCCGATATTCAGGGCAAGGATGCCGTGGTGCTTCCCATTGGCAAGAAGGCTGTGGATTTCTTCCGCAGCAAGAATGTCCCCGCCCTCACCGAGAGCTATGCCGAAGCAGCTGATGTCTCCATCGGCGACTGCTTCTCCATCGCAAGACTCCTCAGCCGGGGCTTCCTGGCCGGTGAGTTTGACGAAGTGCATGTGGCCTATACCACTTTCGTATCCGTCCTTTCCCAGGTGCCCGCTTCCATGAAGCTGCTGCCTCTGGAAAAGCCGGAAATCCAGGCTGAGCCCACGGACAAGCGCCTGTGCGATACCATTTATGAGCAGGAACCCGAAGAGGTCTTTGCCGCCATCGTCCCCGAATATCTGGGCGGTATTCTCTATGGTGCCCTGTGCGAATCCCGTGCCGCTGAGCAGGCAGCCCGCCGCTCCGCCATGGACTCCGCAACCCAGAACGCCGACGATATGATCGCAGACCTGAGCCTGAAGTTCAACCGGGCAAGACAGGCTGCCATCACCCAGGAGATCACCGAGATCGTCGCCGGTTCTTAAAAGAAATTCCATGTCATTGCGAGGAGCGCAGCGACGTGGCAATCTCCCCGTTTTCCAAGTACCCCGGATATTTCGGGGGATTCCCACGCCAGTGTGCGCACTGGCTCGGAATGACAATGTAAAGGAGTTGAATCCCCAATGGCCAATAACAAAGGAACTGTGATCCAGGTCATGGGTCCCGTTCTGGATATTCGTTTCGCTGACGGTCAGCTGCCCATGCTGCTGAGCGCCATCGAAATTCCCATGGGTGAAAGCACCATCATCGCCGAAGTTGCACAGCACATCGGCGACAATGTGGTCCGCTGCATCGCCATGTCCTCCACCGATGGCCTCCAGAGAGGCACCGTGGCCACCGACACCGGCGCACCCATCTCCGTCCCCGTTGGCGATGAGTGCCTGGGCCGTGTCTTCAATCTGCTGGGTCAGCCCATCGACAACAAGCCCGCCGTTTCCGGCGATGCCAAGTGGCCCATCCACCGTCCCGCTCCCTCCTACGAGGAGCAGCAGCCTGCTACCGAGATCCTGGAAACCGGCATCAAGGTCATCGACCTGATCTGCCCCTATGCCAAGGGCGGTAAGATCGGTCTGTTCGGCGGCGCAGGCGTTGGCAAGACCGTTCTGATCCAGGAGCTGATCTACAACATCGCCACCGCTCACAACGGCTACTCCGTCTTTACCGGTGTCGGCGAGCGTACCCGTGAGGGCAACGACCTGTACAACGAAATGACCGAGTCCGGCGTTATCTCCAAGACCGCCATGGTCTTCGGTCAGATGAACGAACCCCCCGGAGCCCGTATGCGCGTGGGCCTGTCCGGCCTGACCATGGCAGAGTACTTTCGTGATGTGAAGCATCAGGACGTGTTGCTGTTCATCGACAACATCTTCCGTTTCACCCAGGCCGGTTCTGAGGTTTCCGCACTGCTGGGCCGTATGCCCTCCGCCGTCGGCTACCAGCCCACTCTGGCTACCGAAATGGGCGCCCTGCAGGAACGTATCACCTCCACCAAGAACGGCTCTATCACCTCCGTTCAGGCAGTCTACGTCCCCGCTGACGACCTGACGGACCCCGCTCCCGCTACCACCTTCGCCCACCTGGATGCCACCACCGTTCTGGACCGCGGCATCGCTTCTCTGGGTATTTACCCCGCTGTCGACCCCCTGGACTCCACCTCCCGTATCCTGTCCCCCGAGATTCTGGGTGCCGAGCACTACGAAACTGCCCGTGCCGTCCAGAGCATTCTGCAGCGCTACAAGGAACTGCAGGACATCATCGCCATCATGGGTATGGACGAACTGAGCGAAGAGGACAAGCTCACCGTCAACCGCGCCCGTAAGGTCCAGCGTTTCCTGTCCCAGCCCTTCCATGTCGCTGAGCAGTTCACCGGCTATCAGGGTGCCTATGTTCCCCTGAAGGAAACCATCCGTTCCTTCAAGGAGATCATCGAGGGCAAGCACGACGAGATCCCCGAGTCCTACTTCCTGTTCGCCGGCTCCATCGACGAGGTCGTGGCAAAATACCGGGGCGGTGAGAACGCATGACCCCCTTCAAGCTGAAAATCGTCACCCCTGACGGTCTGATCTTTGACGGCGAGGCTGAAAAGCTCATCGTCCGTACCACCGGCGGCGACGTGTGCATCCTGGCCCGGCACATTGACTATGTTGCCCCCCTGGGCATGGGCCGCGCCATTGTGGAAGCCGGCGGCAAGCGCCGCAGCGCTGCCTGCATCGGCGGCATGCTCAGTGTTTCCGGCGGTGAGGTCACCCTGGTGCCCACTACCTTCGAGTGGTCCGAAACAATCGATGCCGAGCGCGTGGAACGCTCCTACCAGCGGGCAGACAAGGTCCTCAAGGATACCAATGCCAGCGATGCCGATATCGCACTGGCAGAAGCAAGACTGCACCGGGCTCTGGTCCGCAGAAGTGTTGTTTCCTTCAAGTAAGCATTCGCGCCGCCGGAACCATCCGGCGGCGCTTCCTTATCGACACTCGGTCATCGGTGCCCAGTGTGTGAAATAGCCGTATTCTCTCCGAAAAAATAATAATTTTTTGTAAAAATAACATTTGACAAATCGCGAAATTCCCTATATAATATCTAGGCACGACTGTGAGAAGGGGGAAAAGTATGCTGTTAGGACTTTCCAAAATAATTGACTGTCCCGGCGCATCGGTCACCTTTTCCACCAGCGTGGATCTGAGTGATCTTTGTTACGGTGTCAGTTACCCCGTGTCCGAGCCTGTTCTGGCTGCGGGTACGGTACGAAACACCGCAGGCGTTCTGGTGATGACCGGTGAAATCTCCACCACCATCCACGGAATCTGCGACCGCTGCGCTGCAGACTTCGACCGGGATGTAAATATCCCTATCGATGTGGTGCTGGTCACAGAAATGGCCAACGAAGAGAACGAAGATGAATGGGTATTCCCTCTGGAGGGAGACAGCGCCGATTTGGACGACATTATCCGCACGGTTTTCGTGCTGAACATGGATTCCAAGCTGCTGTGTAAGGAAGATTGCAAAGGTATGTGCTGCCGCTGCGGTAAGAACCTGAACGATGGTCCTTGCAATTGCCAGAAGGAGCTCGATCCCCGTTTTGCTGCTTTACGGCAGCTTCTCGAAAAGTAAATTTATAGAATGCTGCCAAGAAAAGCAGTTTGTTCAAGGAGGTGTCATCCATGGCTGTCCCTAAGTGTAAAGTGTCCAGCG
>ERZ1032001.47-NODE-47-length-19152-cov-7.558412_pt1 | contig 19152 bp, 14 predicted proteins | sample MGYA00517102_ERZ1032001 | MGnify/ENA primary metagenome ERZ1032001 (study PRJEB33719, sample SAMN04261291) | wastewater metagenome | biome: rural village; feature: human; material: feces | host: Homo sapiens | place: El Salvador | collected 2013-01-07 ... | reverse complement strand
TGCGGTGGCCATGAGGCCCAGCTCGTCGCTCATGCCATACAGGGATACCATATGCTTTGCCAGGGCGGTAGCCTTCTGGATATCGTTGGAAGCGCCGTTGGTCTGGACATTGAAGACCACCTGTTCGGCAGCCCGGCCGCCCAGGATGCCCCGGATCTGGCCCAGCAGCTCGTCCTTGGTGGACAGGTACTTTTCCTCCTCCGGCAGGTACATGGTGTAGCCCAGAGCACCTTCGGTATGGGGGACAATGGTGATCTTGGAGACCGGCATACTCTTCTTTTCCAGGGTGGAAACCAGAGCGTGGCCTACCTCGTGATAAGCGACCAGCCGCTTTTCTGTTTCGGTCAGCACAGTGTTCTTCTTTTCGGCACCGGCGACTACGGTATCGATGGAAGCCATCAGGTCCTCCTGATTGACAAACTGACGGCCCATGCGGACAGCCCGGAGGGCGGCTTCGTTCACCAGATTGGCCAGATCAGCACCCACGCAGCCTGCGGTGGCGTAAGCGATCTTCTTCAGATCCACATCTTCCGACAGCTTGATCTTCCGGGTGTGGACCTTCAGGGTATCCAGACGGCCCTGGAAATTGGGGTTGTCCACCACGATCCGCCGGTCAAAACGGCCGGGACGCAGCAGCGCCTTGTCCAGAATCTCGGGACGGTTGGTGGCGGCCAGGCACACGATGCCCTTGTTGGAGTCGAAGCCGTCGATTTCTGCCAGCAGCTGGTTCAGTGTCTGCTCCTGCTCGGAATTTCCGCCGTAGCGGGTGTCACGGGAACGGCCCACAGCGTCAATTTCGTCGATGAAGATGATGCAGGGAGCCACCTTGGCGGCCTGCTGAAACAGGTCACGGACACGGCTGGCGCCCATACCCACGAACATCTCCACGAAATCGGAACCGGAAATGGAGAAGAAGGGGACATCGGCTTCGCCTGCCACGGCCTTGGCAAGCAGGGTCTTGCCGGTACCGGGAGAACCCACCAGCAGAGCACCCTTGGGCATCTTGGCACCGATGGCGGTATACTTCTGGGGATGGTGGAGGAAATCGATGATCTCCTGCAGGGACTCCTTGGCTTCGTCCTGACCGGCCACATCCTTAAAGGTGACACCGGTCTGCTTTTCCATGTAGACCTTGGCCTTGGACTTGCCGAAGCCGCCCATCATGCCGTCGCCGCCCATGCGGCGGGTCAGCATGTTCATCAGCAGGTACATGGCACCGATCATGACGGCGTAGGAAAGGATCATCATGATCATGGAGTTGTCCTCCACGATGGGCTCCTTCACATCCACGCCCATGGCGGCAAGTTCATTCGCCAGTTCCATGTGGTTGCCGGCAGGCAGGCCGGTAAAGCAGGCCTTCTGCTTGGAGGGCTCTTTTTCTGCTTCCTCCTTGGTCATATACAGCACCCGGTCGCCCTGGATTTCCACCTCGGAAAGCTGGTTGTTTTCCTTGGCTTCCACAAATTCGTCCCAGCGGGTCTCCGTGTACTGGCTCTTTTTCACCGTGTTGATGACCCAGCTGAACACCAGCACCAGCACCAGTGCGATCATCAGCGGAGTCAGGTAGCCTTTCGGCTTATTTCCCTCGGGCTTTTGAGGATTGTTGGGTTTCTTGTCGCGATTGGATTCCATAAGCCCTTCGCCTCCTTTGTTATGGTACACATTAGGCTCATCATAACACATTTTTCCTCCGTAAGCAACGCAGGATTCATGGGCTTGTCGTAAATTTTCTGTGAATTTCCGGCAAAAAGCTGCTTTTTAGGTACAGTCATAAAAAATAAGAGTTGAGAAATTGCGAAAAAGCTGTTATAATGCTAACATCTATTGCTATGTGCAGAACAAATACAACCTGCAGGGGAAGTTTTCCTGCAATCACGATTATGGAGTGTAACCTATGAACGAAAAACGCCGTCCCCCCAAGCGGGACGATCATGCCCCCCGCCGAGCCGACCGCTTTGCGGAGCGCCCTGTGGTGGAAGAGGTAGAGGGTCAGCTGGAAGGCCGCAATGCTTTGCAGGAAGCCCTGAAGTCCGGCCGCACCATTGACAAGGTTTTTGTGGCTGCCGGTGATACGGACCGGGGTCTGCAGCGCCTTGCCGCACAGGCTAAGGAAGCCGGTGCGGTGGTGGTCCCCGTTGACCGCCGCAAGCTGGATGCCATGTCCACCACCCGGGCCCATCAGGGCATCATCGCCCTGGCTGCCGCCCACGAATACTGCACCATCGACGACATTCTGGAGGAAGCTGCCGCCCGGGGCGAAGCACCGCTCATCATCATCTGCGATGAGCTGTCCGACCCCCACAATCTGGGCGCCATCATGCGCAGCGGCGAGTGCGCCGGTGCCCACGGTGTCATCATTCCCAAGCGCCGCAGCGTTGGCCTGACTGCCACCGTTGCCAAGGCCTCTGCCGGTGCCATGGAATACATGAAGGTTGCCCGGGTCACCAACATCAACAATGCCATTGCAGAATTGAAGGACCGGGGCGTGTGGATCTTCGGCACCGCTGCCGAGGGCTCTGTGCCCATGTACAAGGCTGACCTGACCGGTCCTGCTGCCATCGTCATCGGCAACGAGGGCGACGGCATGAGCCAGCTGGTCCGCAAGAACTGCGACATGCTGGTCCACATTCCCATGAAGGGAAAGATCAGCTCTCTGAACGCCTCTGCCGCCGCTTCCATTCTGCTGTACGAAGCAGTCCGCCAGCGGCTTGGATAATTTCGCAATCCCCCATCTCCCCAGGAGGAACCAATATGGAAAATAAAAACGAAGTTCAGGAATTTGATCTGGACGAGATCCTGAACGAATTTCACGACGAGAGCGCGCCGGAAGGTGCAGAGGTGGAGCCGGACGAAGAGCTGGAAGCCCTGCTGCAGATCCCGGAGCCGACCATTACCCCCGTGGTGGTGAAGGGTACCAGCATCGAGGAATTGTTGGAAGATGTTCCCGATCTGCCTGCGCTGGAAGGCGATACCACCGTGCTGCCGGAGGTAGCACTGGAGGGTAATACCGTCCAGTTCACCCCTGTCGCCCAGGAATCCCAGCCTCCGATGGAGGATACCATCCAGATCCCGGAACAGGCTGCTGCCGTACCCAGTGAGGAAACCCGCCCCATCGGAGACCTATCTGCCTTCATCAAGGAGAACACGCCTGCGGCAGAAGCCGCTCCCGAAACCCCGGAAGAGCCGGAGGTCCCTGCGAAAGAGCCGATTCCCTTTCGTTCCCGGCTGCGGGAATTGAAGCGCCAGCTGGTGGCAGGTCCTGAGAAACGGTATTATGAACTTTCTGAGACGGGTACTGCCCGGCTTCAGCTTGCCCTGCTGCTGAATATTGCCATCGTGGCCATCTGTGCCGGTGTCACAACCATGTTTGCCATGGATATGGTGCCGGAGAACCGGCTGCGGTTGGTGATCTTCTCTCAGGTGCTGGCCATGATGTGCTCTGCCCTGCTTGGCAGCCATCTGATGGTGGACAGCATCAGCGACCTGATGAAGGGCCGTTTTACGGTGAACACTTTGCTGACTCTGACCTTCGGTGTCTGCATGATCGATGCCATCTTCTGCCTGATGGAGCTGCGGGTGCCCTGCTGTGCCGCCTTCAGTCTGGAAATGACCATGGCCCTGTGGGCACGGCTTCACAGACGCAATACAGAAATGGCCCAGATGGATACCATGCGCAAGGCAGTGCGCCTGACAGGTATTATTAAGGCAGAGAATTACTTTGAAGGCATGGACGGTCTCCTTCGCACCGAAGGCGAAGTGGATGATTTCATGCAGACCTACGACAAGATGACTTCTCCCGAGCTGGTCCAGTCCATTTATGCGGCTCTGAGCCTGGTGGCCAGCCTTGGCATCGCCGGTTTTGCCGGATATCTCCATGGCATCAGCATGGGCGTGCAGATCCTGTCCACTTCCTTGCTGGTGGCAGTGCCTGCGACCTTCTTCATTTCCACTACCCGCCCCATGGCCATTCTGGAAAAGCGCCTGCATATGGTAGGCACGGTCCTGTGCGGCTGGGAGGGGGTCAAGGACCTGTGCGGCAAGGCCGCCTTCCCTCTGACGGATATGGACATGTTCCCCCAGGGCAGCACCAAGCTCAATGGTGTCAAGTTCTACGGTGACCGGGAGCCTGACGAGGCTGTTTCCTACACCGCTTCCCTGATCCTTCGCGCCGGCGGCGGTCTGGTGCCGGTGTTCAGACAGCTGCTGAAAAACCGCAGCTGTGAATCCTACGAAGTGGAAAACTTCCAGAATTACGGCGACAGCGGCATCGGCGGCGAAGTCTGCGGCGAGCCTGTCCTGCTGGGTACGCTGGATTTCCTGCAGGATATGGGCGTGGAGATCCCCGAGGGCACCATGGTGTCCCAGGCGGTCTATGCCTCCATTGACGGTCAGCTCTGCGCAGTCTATGCCATTTCCTATGCCAAGATGCGCTCCGCCGCGGCAGGTCTCGTGACGCTGTGCGGTTACCGGAAGCTGAAGCTTCTGAAGTTCCCCGGAGATTTCATGCTGACGGAAAATTTCCTGCGGACCAAGTTCAATGTCAAGACCAAGCGGATTCAGTTCCTGGACCGGGAAACTGCTTCCCAGCTGAAAGCTTTCCGTCCCGATCCCAGCGAGCCGGTGCTGGCCATTGCCACCCGGGAGGAACTGGTGTCCTTTGCTTATGCCGTCACCGGTGCCCGGGCACTGCGGCAGTCTACCAAGCTGGGTGTGATTCTCCACCTGGTGGGGGGCATTCTGGGTCTCGTCACCATGCTGGTGCTGGGTTACCTTGGCAGCACGGAACTGCTGACTCCCACCAATGTTCTGCTGTATCAGCTGGTCTGGGCGGTGCCCGGCCTGCTGGCTACTGAGTGGACCAGAATCGTATAACAAAATCCCTCCCGAAATACAATCGGGAGGGATTTTTGCAGATAAAAAAAGAAACTGTCCTTGCGAGGAGCGAAGCGACGTGGCAATTCCCTTCAAAGATCCGCACAGTACCACAAAATGATATCCTCCGAAAAATTGTGGGAGTTTGACACACCGGTCTGCGGACTGGTTCGCAATGACATGCGTCCTTCGATACAGAATGGGAAATTGTGGTTATTGGCTTTCGTCAGCATTCGCGTGCAAGCACCCTTGCCTCCCTCTCTGAGGGAGGTGGGCCGCCATAGGCGGCTCGGAGGGAGTGCCCTTTCGACGATGGAACACTCCCCCAGTCACGCCTGTCGGCGTGCCAATAAATAATGGTATGATTGCCACCGGCAATCATTGCGATTGTATATTCGCTGCGCGGAGCACCACCCCTCAGAGAGGGGGCCAAGGCCTTTGACAACCAGTTTGCTGACGAAAGCCGATAACCACACGGGAAATTACAATTTCGCAAGATCCTTGATAACTTCCCCTGCCAGGATCAATCCCGCTGCGCCGGGGACGAAGGCGACACTGCCGGGGATTTGACGTTTGCCGAGGGCGGCGGCTTCCTCCTCCCAGCCGGTGGGAGTCAGGGCTTCTTCTTTGGAATAGACCACCTTCAGATGCTTGATGCCCCGCTTTCCCAGTTCCTTGCGCATGATCCGGGCAAGGGGACACATGGAGGTTTTGGAAATGTCTGCCACCTCAAATGCGGAAGCATCCAGCTTGTTGCCGGTGCCCATGCAGCAGATAATGGGCGTGCCTGCGGCGTTGGCCCGCTCCACCAGGGCCAGCTTGCCGGTAACGGTATCGATGGCGTCTACAATATAATCATACTGGCTGAAATCAAACTGTCCGGCCGTTTCCGGAGTATAGAAGACCGCATGGGTCCGCACCATGCAGCCGGGATTGATGTCCAGAATCCGCCGCCGGGCGGCCTCCACCTTGGGCAGACCCACGGTGGAATGGGTGGCGAGAATCTGACGGTTGATGTTGGATATGCTGACGCAGTCGCTGTCGATGAGATCAAGCTGACCGATGCCGCTGCGGGCCAGGGCCTCTACGGTGTAGCCGCCCACGCCGCCGATACCGAAGACAGCCACCCGGGCTGCCTGCAGCCGCTCCAGTGCCTCCGTGCCCAACAGCATCTGGGTCCGTAAAAATTGTTCGTGCATAATAATCTCCTTAGAATAAGGTAAATCGTAATTTATCGAGAGGTAACGAACAACGGATGTCATTGCGAGCCAGTCTGCGGACTGGTTCGCAATGACATCTATCTTTTGGCAGCCCGATAAATGCCCATTAGGAAAGTATATGGAAAATGTGTGATTTCAGTCATAAAACCGGGTATCACAGTGCTGAAACAGCAGGTGCAGGTTCTGGCTGTGCCAGGAGGGGCCGTTGCAAAATTCGTAGTACAGGGCACCCTGGCTTTCATCCCATCCGTAAATCACCAGTTCCAGAGCATCGCGGCACAGCTGATTGGGCTCTGCTTTGTAGTAGCTGCCGTCAGCGACGGGCGTAAACTGGTCCTGGGCAAAGAGAACGCTTTTGATGGAACTGCCGAACCGTCCGGACTCCACCCGGTTGAGGATGGTCCGCATCACCAGCGCTACGCATTCAGTGCACTCTCCGCTGCCCAGCTCTGCCATGCCGATCTTCAGCAGCATCTCCTGCTCCTCCGCCGTAAAGGTATAAACCGGCTCCGGGGACAGGGTAGGGGGGGCAGGTGCCGGCTGAGTGCTGATGGTGGAGGCTTCCACAGTTTCCGGAAGAACTGTGGCTATGGCAGTTTCCGGGACCGAAACCTCGGTATAGGCCGTGCAGCCGGCGAGAAGCAAAAGAATCAGCAGAAGCGGCAGCAGTTTCATTCCCATTCCCCCATAAAAAGATAACCATATTATAGTAGCGTAAGCCCCGAATGTCAAATGCCGCAACACAAAAGTGGATTTTGCTAAAAATTACCAGACAGGTTTTCCTTGCTTTTTGGCGGGAGACAGTGTATAATAAGCCCATAATGCATAAGTGGCACTATGCCAAATTTTCTCAGAAGGAGGTGCGGCGGATTGAAGCGGTTGATCGCCCTGATCTGTTCCCTGATTTTAACGCTGCAATTCTTGCCTGCGGCTGCGGTTACTGCAGATGCGGCAAGCTTCAATATATTCAGTGAGTATACTCCCGGCCAGTCCGCACCTGTAACCTATGCGGTTCCCCAACTGGAAGATGAGACTGTCCCCACATTGCCTGTGGTGAATGCCGGCGATTTTGCCATGCCTGTGGCAGAGGAAACCGTTCCCGAAGAAACGGAACCGGTTCCCCAGTCTTACTGCGATGTTCCCCTGTACTTACAGAATGATTATCCCAATGTCCGTTACGGCTCCGGCAGCATTGCAACCTCCGGCTGCAGTGTTACCTGTCTGGCTATGGTAGCCACCTATCTGACGGGACATACCTATATGCCCGATGAGCTGGCGGATTACTTCTCTGCCTACAACAGCGTCAACCACATGGAGCGTCTGGAATACATGTCCGATCAGCTCCAGCTGCCCTGGCGGAAAGCGGAGAACTTCCATGATGCCCTGCGGGCCTTCAAGGAAGGCAGTCTGGTTATCGCCATGATGAACCAGAAGTCCCTGTTCACCGACGAGCAGCACTTTATCCTATGGACCAGCATGACCGAGGATGGCAAGATTCTGGTCAATGACCCCAATGCCAACAACTACAGCCGATGGGAACTGGAAAAGGCTTTCGCAAACGGCTTCAAGGAAGGCGACCTGAGCTGCGGCTACAGCGGCGCCTGGATCTATGATCCCGCTGAAATGCCGGAAGATCCCTTCATCTATGTGGAAGAGAAGGAATATGTGGAATGCCGCTATCCCGACATTGAGCTGACTCTGGAAGAGCAGAATCTTCTGGCCCGGATGATCTGGGTGGAATCCCGGGGCGAAAGCTTCGAGGGACAGCAGGCCATTGCCGAAGTGGTGCTGAACCGTCTGATGTCCGACGAATTTCAGGACAGCGTCAAGGGTGTCATCTACGCGGAAAATCAGTTCCGCTCCACTCCCTTGCTGGACGAAGCAGAACCCAGCAGCATCCAGTATGAAGCACTGGAGCGGGCGCTGGAAGGCCCCTATGTGCTGCCGGAGAGCGTGGTGTTCTTCGCCACCTATCCCGTCAACGAAAACGTCTGGGGCACCATCGGCGGACATACCTTCTGCCACAGCGAGAACTACACCGAATAACCTTAAGCACCGGTATCGAAAAAGATACCGGTGCTTTCCTTTTGATAATTTACAAAAAAGCTATGGACAAAAACCCGAACCATATGATATCCTTAAGGATATTGTGAGAGAAAGAGGAGCAGAGAAATGACATTGATCAAAAAAGTGATCCTCATATTGATTGCCATCGGCCTGTTTATTGCGGTAACAGTGGGCTTTACGGTGATGCTGTGCGGCGGAGATGTGTTTGGCTTTCTGCGGCAGGAGCAGCAGAGCCCGGATGCGCTGGACTATCCCCGGAGCCTGACAGAACCGGTCTGGACGGAAGAAACACAGCTCCCTGAGACGCAGCCCACAGAAACCCAGCCCCCCGAAACAGAAGCTCCCACGGAAGAGACCCTTCCAGAAGAGACAGAAACCGTGGAAACAGAGCCACCCATGACCTTTGATACGGTGCCGGTGTACGATATGTCCCAGTATGCCGATATCCGGTATCTTTCCGGCAGCATTGCCACCTCCGGCAGCAATGTGACCTCCCTTGCTATGGTGGCAAGCTACATGACCAAGCATGAATATACTCCCGCCATGCTGATGGAGTATTTCGGCAACTATATCGGCAACAGCTTTGAGTGGCTGGACTATGTGTCTGACCAGCTGCAGCTGCCCTGGCAGCGCGCGCTGAACTTCCATGTGGCCAAGCAGGCCCTGCAGGAGGGCAAGCTGGTGATCGTGGTCATGGATGAACGAAAATTCTATACGGAAAACTACCACTTTATCGTCCTGACAGGTATCAATGAGGAGGGACGCATCACCGTCAATGATCCTCTGGGCTCCCATTACAGCCATTGGGATCTGAGCAAGGGCCTGGAAAATGGATTCACCGATGGTGCGATCCTGTCTGGCTATCGCGGTGCCTGGATCTTTGACGCTCCTGCCATGCCGGAGGAACCTTTTATTTATGAGCCGGAGCCCAATACCGACGAATTTCGGTATCCCGGTATTGAACTGACAGAGGAAGAAATGGACCTGATGGCCAGGGTCATCTGCCTGGAGGCCCAAAGCGAGCCTTTTGAAGGCCAGCAGGCCATTGCGGAAGTCATTCTGAACCGTCTGGCGGCAGGCAATTTCCAGTCTTCCATCAAGAGCATTGTCATGGCCCAGGACCAGTTCAAGGGGGCGGACCGGCTGTATCTGGCGAAGCCCACCCATATCCAGTATGAGGCTATCCGCCGCGCCCTCAACGGTCCCTATGTGGTGCCCATCGATGTGGTGTTCTTTGCCACCTATCAGGTCAATGAAAACGTATGGGGAACCATCGGCGAGCATACCTTCTGCTATCAGTGGTAAGCGAAATAAACCCTGGCATTCTGTTGCGGAATGCCAGGGTTTTTATTTTGCTGCTTGGTGAAAGTCTACAAAAAAGCAAGTGCTTTTTCTAAGTCATACCGCATTGACAGAAAAGGCAAAACACGATATAAAGGAAGTAATCTGGCATGGTGTATCCTTTGAAAATGAACCAGAAATTTGCCGTGGTTACCACGGAGAAACGAGGCTCACGTTATGGCTTATCAGTATTGGAACTATGAAACCCTCCACCGGCTGTGCATGGACGCATTTACCAAGTTCGGCTTTTCTGAACAGGAAGCAGACATCATTCAGGATGTGCTGCTGACTTCTGACCTGTACGGCATTGAGTCCCACGGTATGCAGCGCATGGTGCGCTACCACAAGTGCATCGAAAAGGGCATGATCAAGATCGATGCCAAGCCCGAGGTGGTCTTCGAGACTCCCATTTCTGCCGTCATCGATGCCCATGATGCCATGGGTCAGGTGGTTTCCCACCGGGCCATGGAGATGGCAATCGAAAAGGCCAAGGTTTCCGGCGTGGGCATTGTCTCTGTCCGCAATTCCAACCACTACGGCATTGCCGGTTATTATGCAAAAATGGCCTGCAAGGAAGGCCTCATGGGCTTTAGCTGCACCAACAGTGAGGCCATCATGGTCCCCACCAATGCCCGTATGGCTATGCTGGGCTCCAACCCCATTGCCTGCGCTTTCCCTGCAGAACCCTATGACTTCTTCTTTGATTCCTCCACCACCGTGGTCACCCGCGGCAAGCTGGAAATGTACAATAAGATGGAAAAGCCCCTGCCGGAAGGCTGGGCACTGAACAAGGACGGCCACCCCTCCACCGACGCTCCCGATGTGCTGGCCAACATCGTTGCCAAGAATGGCGGCGGCATCATGCCTCTGGGCGGCTCCACCGAAACCCTGGGCAGCCATAAGGGCTACGGCTACGGCATGCTCTGCGAGATTTTCGCTTCCATCCTCTCCATGGGTGCTACCTCCAACTACTGCATGACCGGCGGTAAGGGCAACATCTGCCATGGCTTCATGGCCATCAATCCCGCCTTCTTCGGTGATCCCGCCGCCATTAAGGAGCACTTCTCCAAGTTCCTGGAGGAACTGCGTCAGGCACCCAAGGCTGATGGTGCCCAGCGGATCTACACCCACGGCGAAAAGGAAGTGGAAGCTGTGGAGCGTATCCGCAAAAACGGTGTGCCTGTCAACGACAATACCATGGTAGAAGTCCTCGACCTGTGTAACTACCTGGGTCTGGATTTCTCCAGCTACTTCGGCGATTACCGTCCTCCCGTAAAGGAAGACGTATTTAAGGGTAATTATTGATAACGTAGGGGAGGGGCTTGCCCCTCCCGCCCAAATTGCAAAGCGATTTGGGATTTTCCGAAGGGGAATAACCACATGATCGTCTGCGACGATGTCATTTTGCCATACAAAATGACCGGGAGGGTCAAGACCCTCCCCTACAAATATTCGGATATTTTACAAAGCGAGGAGGAATGCCTATGATTTCCATTCCTTACGGCAAAACCCACATTCCCTGCGACATTCCATACAACGGCCTGCTGGTCTCCCGGATCGATACCCTGAAAAGTGATGTTTCCGGCCGGAAACTGGTGGAGGAAGCCATGGCATCCCCCATCGGCTCGGCTCCGCTGTCGGAACTGGCAGCGGGGAAAAGAACCTGCACCATCATCATTTCCGACCACACCCGTCCGGTGCCCAGCCGGGATATTCTGCCGCCTATGCTGGCAGCCCTTCGGAAAGGAAATCCGGACATCGATATCACCTTGCTGGTAGCCACCGGCTTCCACCGGCCCACCACCACCGCAGAACTGGAAGCCAAACTGGGTCCGGAAATTGCAAACCGTGAGAAGATCCTTGTCCACGATGCCTTTGATGCCTCCTCCAATGTGGCTATCGGCGTTCTTCCCTCCGGTGCCCCGCTGGTCATCGACCGGGCAGCGGTGGAGACGGACCTGCTGATTTCCGAGGGCTTTATCGAGCCCCACTTCTTCGCAGGCTTCTCGGGAGGCCGGAAAAGTGTCCTGCCCGGTGTCTGCGACCGTGTCACAGTGCTGGGCAACCACTGCGGAAAATTCATCGCCTCTCCCTATGCCCGCACGGGCATTCTGGAAAACAACCCCCTCCACACCGATATGGTGGCGGCAGCAGAACTGGCGAAGCTCCAATTCATCGTCAACGTGGTCATCGATGACGAAAAGAAGACGGTGGCGGCCTTCGCCGGAGACTTCAAGGCGGCCCATGCTGCCGGTGTTGCCTTCCTGCGGCCCTACTGCGAGGTGCAGGCCATCCCCGGCGATATCGTCATCACTTCCAACGGCGGTGCGCCTCTGGACCAGAATATTTACCAGAGCGTCAAGGGCCTGACGGCAGCGGAAGCCAGTGCCAAAGAAGGTGCGGTGCTCATTATGTGCGCCTACCTTGCCGACGGTACCGGCGGCGAAGGCTTCTACCAGTCCCTGAAGACCTGCGAAAGCCCCGCAGCCCACTTTGCCCAGTGCGCAGCTACCCCCCAGAGCGAAACCATTCCCGACCAGTGGGAAAGCCAGATTCTGGCAAGAATCCTCATGAAGCACCGGGTTATCTTTGTTTCCCGTCCCGAAATGGAAACAACTTTGCGGGAAATGAAGCTGGATTACGCCCCGAACCTGCCCGCCGCCGTGGCCATGGCCAAGGCCGAAAAGGGCGAAAACGCCAAGATTACCCTGATCCCTAACGGTATTTCTGTTATGGTGAAGGCCTGAAAAATAATGTGTCATTGCGAGGAGGCCCAACGGGCCGACGTGGCAATCCCCCTAACGTTTCCGGAATGTCCGGGAGATTGCCGCGCCAGTGTGCGCACTGGCTCGCAATGACAGCAAATGATAAAGGAGAATTGATTTATGGATTACGCAAAAGAATCCCTGCGCCTGCACGGCGAGTGGGGCGGCAAGATCGAAGTGGTCTGCACCGTGCCCTGCAAGACCAAGGATGACCTGTCCCTGGCCTATACCCCCGGTGTTGCACAGCCCTGTCTGGAGATCCAGAAGGATGTGAACAAATCCTACGAGCTGACCCGCCGCCATAACCTCTGTGCCGTCATCACCGACGGCAGCGCTGTTCTGGGTCTGGGCGATATCGGTCCCGAAGCCGGTATGCCCGTTATGGAGGGCAAGTGCGCCCTGTTTAAGGCTTTCGCCGACGTGGATGCCTTCCCCCTGTGCGTGAAGTCCAAGGATGTGGACGAATTTGTCAATGCTGTCTATCTGATGTCCGGCTCCTTCGGCGGCATCAATCTGGAGGATATCTCCGCTCCCCGCTGCTTCGAGATCGAGCGGAAGCTGAAGGAAAAGTGCGACATTCCCATCTTCCACGACGACCAGCACGGCACCGCCGTCATCACCCTGGCAGGTCTGCAGAACGCCCTGAAGGTGGTTGGCAAGAAGAAGGAAGAAGTGAAGATCGTCACCTCCGGTGCCGGTGCTGCTGCCATCGCCATCGTCAAGCTGCTGCTGGCTGCAGGCTTCAAGAACATCACCATGTGCGACCGCAAGGGTGCCATCTACGCAGGCCGCGATGGGCTCAACTGGATCAAGGCAGAGATGGCAGAACTGACTAACCTGGAAAAGAAGGCCGGCACTCTGGCTGATATGCTGGTGGGCGCTGACGTCTTCATCGGCGTTTCCGCTCCCGGTCAGGTCACCAAGGAAATGGTTGCCACCATGGCCAAGGATGCCATCATTTTCGCCTGTGCCAACCCCACCCCCGAAATTTACCCCGACGAAGCCAAGGCAGGCGGTGCAAAGGTGGTTTCCACCGGCCGAAGCGACTATCCCAACCAGATCAATAACGTTCTGGCCTTCCCCGGCATTTTCCGGGGCACCTTCGATGTCCGCGCTTCCGATATCAACGAGGAAATGAAGATGGCCGCAGCCCAGGCGCTGGCCAACCTGATTTCCGACGAGGAACTGAACGAGGATTACATCATCCCCGCCGCTTTTGATCCCAGAGTGGGTCCCGCCGTTGCCAAGGCTGTTGCCGAAGCAGCAAGAGCGACCGGCGTGGCAAGAATCTGATCCCGATGCAAAAAACCGCCCTCCACACGGAGGGCGGTTCTGTTATTTTATTATATTTGTGCCCACAGGAACCGCTTGAGCCAAGCGGAGCCAATCAGGATCATGGCGATCCCGGACAGGGCAGACATCATTTGCATCCATTCTAACCATTCCATAACGGTTCCTCCTGTAAGTTATTTAGTTAGCGTATGCTAACTGCTGATAGTATATAATACGGGGTGCTGTTTGTCAAGAGGAATTATCGAAAAATGGACATTTATCGATGTATCGAAAGACAGATGTCATTGCGAACCAGTGCGCACACTGGTGTGGGACCGAAGGGAATGCCTGTGGTGCAACCCCCTCCCAATGTCCCCGTAGCATGAAAAAACGATACATTCCGGAATCTTGCAGGGGATTGCACCACAGGCATTCCCTTCGGTCCCACGTCGGGCTTCGCCCTCCTCGCAATGACATGCGTTGTTCGATACAGCCCGATAAATTACGATTTCCACATCTTCGAATGGAAAAAATCTGTTGACAAAACCTTCCTTTGGCGTTATGATATCAAGGTGGTTAGCTGTGGCTAATCAAACTTTTGGGAAAGTGGTTAGCGTTCGCTAATCGACGAGACAGAACATTCATGGAAAGAGGAGGATCTCTCAATGAGAATTGCGTTTGCAGGCAATCCAAACTCCGGCAAAACGACTATGTACAACGCCCTCACCGGCCGCAATGAAAAGGTGGGCAACTGGGCGGGTGTTACCGTTGATAAGAAAGAAGCCCCCATCAAGAATGCCTTTGCCCAGGGACTGGATCTGGTGGCTGTGGACCTTCCCGGTGCCTACTCCATGTCGCCCTTTACGGCAGAGGAGAGTGTCACCAGCACCTATATCCGGGACGAGAAGCCCGATGTCATCGTGAATATCGTGGATGCCACCAACCTGAGCCGCTCCCTGTTTTTCACCACACAGCTGATGGAGCTGGGCGTTCCTGTGGTCATTGCCCTGAATAAGGCGGACCTCAATGCGAAAAAGAAGACCTATATCGACAGCAAAGCCCTGTCCCAAAAGCTGGGCTGTCCTGTGGTAGAAACTGTTTCCACGGACACAGAGAATTCGGATCTGGCCGAGGTGGTGAAGGCTGCGGTGGCCCGCCAGGGTACCGTCCAGAAGGCCCCCTATGATCCCGGCTATGTGGACATGACCAGCAAAGAAGCGGTCATTGCTGCGGATAAAAAGCGCTATGCCTTTGTCAACCGCATTGTTTCCTCTGTGGAGACCCGAAAGGTACTGACCCGGGAGCGGAATTTCCAGGACCGGATCGACGACATCCTGACAAACCAGTGGTTCGGTCTGCCGATTTTTGCCCTGGTCATGTTCCTGGTGTTCGATATTTCCCAGTCCTCCTTCGGTCCTTTCCTGGCAGATGCGCTGGTAGCCTGGCTGGAAGGTTTCCAGGGTGTCATCGCGGAAATGGCCTCCGGTGCAGCACCCATCCTGCAGTCTCTGCTGGTGGACGGCATCGTGGGTGGTGTCATTGCAGTCATCGGCTTCCTGCCTCTGGTCATGATCATGTATTTCCTGATCGCCCTGCTGGAAGACTGCGGCTATATGGCCCGGGCTACCGTAGTTCTGGACCCCATCTTTAAGCGGGTGGGTCTTTCCGGCAAGTCTGTCATTCCCTTTGTCATCGGCACCGGCTGCGCCATTCCCGGTGTTATGGCTGCCCGCACCATCCGCAATGAGCGGGAGCGCCGTGCTACCGCCATGCTGGCTCCCTTTATGCCCTGCGGCGCCAAGCTGCCTGTCATCGCCCTGTTTGCCGGTGCGTTTTTCGAGGATTCCAGCTGGGTTGGTACTCTGATGTATTTCGCAGGCATTTTCATCATTCTGGTGGGCGCGGTTCTGGTGAACCGGATCACCGGAGGTAAGCGCAAAACCTCCTTCTTCATTATGGAGCTGCCGGAATACAAGCTGCCTTCTCTGCGGCGTGCCTTTGGCTCCATGTGCAGCCGCGGCTGGTCCTACATTGTCAAGGCCGGTACCGTCATTCTGGTCTGCAACACTGTGGTGCAGATCATGCAGACCTTCACCTGGTCCCTGACCGAGGCAGAGGTGGCTTCCCAGTCCATTCTGGCCTCCATTGCGTCTCCTATTTCCTACATTCTGGTTCCTATCGTGGGTGTCGCTTCCTGGCAGCTGGCGGCTGCCGCTGTTACCGGCTTCATCGCCAAGGAAAACGTGGTGGGCACCCTGGCTGTCTGCTTCGTGGGACTGGAGAACCTCATTGACACCGAGGAACTGGCAATGCTGGAGGGCGCCGGTGCAGAGGTGGCTGGTGTGATGGCGATTACCAAGGTAGCGGCGCTGGCCTATCTGATGTTCAACCTGTTTACCCCTCCCTGCTTTGCGGCGCTGGGTGCCATGAACTCCGAAATGGGCGACCGGAAGTGGTTCTGGGGCGGTGTGGCACTGCAGTTTGCCACCGGCTTCACCATTTCCTATCTCGTCTATCAGATCGGTACCCTCATTACCACTGGCTCCTTCGGTGCTGGTGTCCTGCCCGGTGCCCTGATCGTGGCAGTCATTGTGGGCACCATCGTTTATCTTATCAAAGAAGGCGATAAGAAGCGTGCCGCTGCCAAGGTGAAGAAATAATAACAAAAATACAGGGGTGATGCGTGAATCGCCCCTGTCAATAAAATCCCCGGCTGCGAAAGCAGCCGGGGCTTTTGCATCAGTCTTCGAATTCGATGACGTCCTTGAACTTCTCCTTGAAGATGGCAAAGACGGCATTCAGCACAGCCTCGTCCTCTACAGCCAGATAGTTCTCGACTTCCTCGTCAACAGGCTCCACTTCCAGAATGACAACGGAATCATCTTCCTCGTCCTCGGGCATCAGAACCAGATACTCTACACCTTCATACTCGATGCAGTCCAGGTATTCAAAGTTGACATCCTGACCGTTTTCGTCGGTGAGGGTGAGGATGCTGACTTCCTCTTCGGGCAGCAGGGTTTCGTTTTCCATGGGATATCCTCCTGAAAAAAGTATTCTGCCATGATTATACTCCATGGCGGCGGGAAAAGCAAGCCGAAGCCGGGAGAAATCTTAAGAAATCTCCCGGGGATATCTATTGCATTGCTGGGATTGATATGGTAAAATTATAAATTATCGTCAAATAAAGGAAGGGATCTTCCCCATGAAGAGATTTTTTTGTGCCCTGCTGGCATTGCTGATGCTGCTGATGCCGGGCTGCGGCAGTGAAACAGCGAAAAATACGGTCAAGGAGACCAAGGAAGACCGCCTGTCCTGGCTCCCCGGTACCGCAGAGAAATCCACGGAGCAGACCGCAGAGCCTACCGTTGCCCCCACGCTGCCGGAGAATGGCAACCCCGATGATGTGACCTGCAAGGGCAGCTACACTGCGGAAGTGACGGATGCAGTCATTGCCAAAGCAGGCGGTGCGGAACTGACCAACGAAGAACTGCAGGTCTGGTACTGGGCAGAGGTGGCCCTGTGGCAGCAGGAAACGACAGAAAACGGCCCGGACTTTTCGAAGCCTCTGGATACGCAGCCCTGTGAGATCGACAGCAGCGTCAATTCCTGGCAGCAGTATTTCCTGGGCCGGGCACTGAACCGCTGGCATACCGCCCAGGCCCTGGTGACAGAAAGCCGGGAGGTCCCCCTGCCTACGGAGGATGCCTACCGCCCCAATCTGAAAAACCATGAGAAGTACCTTTTGGAGCAGCCTGCCACCAAGTACCTTTATGGCTACAATCCCTATTATTCTCCCAATACCCTTCATCAGGAATATCTGGATACCATGCCGGACACCCTGACGGCGCTGGCCGAGGAAAAGGGCTGGTCCGGTCTTTCGGAAATGGCAGAAAAGGCCTTCGGTACTACCGCAGATGCGGTCCTGTCCTATGCCGATACCCTGAACCGGGGCTATATGTATTTTACCCACAAGTCCTATTACATCGAACCCACAGCAGAGGAACTGGCTGCCTGGTATGAGGACCACAGCGGAACCTTCGCTTCTCAGGAGCCTCTGGTGGATATCCGCCATATGCTGCTGGTGCCCAAGGATGTGATCCTGGAGGAGAATGTATGGAAGCCCGCGGATGCAGAGCCGGTGATCCTCGAAACCGTAGAGATTCGGGAAGATGGCCGGGTGAAGTGCTCCGAAAATGCCTGGCAGATCTGCGAGGAAGATGCAGAGGAAATGCTGGCAAAGTGGAAAAAAGATGTCCGCTGCTCGGAAGCCACCTTTGCGGACCTTGCCAATAAAAATTCTGCCGATACCGGTACTGCCCTGGACGGCGGCGGCTATCAGGGCATCCGAAAGGGACAGCTGATGGAGGCACTGGATGCCTGGTGCTTCGATCCTGCCCGCCAGAGCGGTGACACCACCATCATCCGCAGCGAATACGGTCTGCATGTGCTGTATTTCTCCAAGGGTTATACCGAAGGGGAAGCCATGGCAGAGGATGCCTTCTATCAGGAACAGCAGCTTGACCTGCTGGAAGCTGCAAGAGAGGCGTACCCCATGGAAGTCAGCTACAACGCCATCACGCTGGCGGAAGCCGGGGGCGCGGTAGCGGCCGGAGACATTCTCTATCCCGACATTGCCCATGAGCGTTTCCCGGAGGTCCCGCTGTACCTGCAGCAGGACTATGAAGGCACCATGTACGGCGGCTACCGCATCGTCACCAACGGCTGCGGCATCACCTCCATGGCTATGCTGGCCAGCTACATGGCAGACGATGAACTGACCCCTCCCGAAATGTGCGCCCGGTATGGCCGCTACAGCCATTCCAACGGTACCGACGGCATGATGTTCAACTACGAGCCTGCTGTTCTGGGGTTCTACTTCCGGGAGAAGACCTATGATGCCAAGGTGGCCAGAGCCGCCCTGGAAGAAGGCCAGATCGTCATTTCCCTCCAGCATCCCGGCTATTGGACCCGGGGTGGTCACTACATCGTCTGTGAAAATATCGATGAAGAGGGATGGGTCCAGGTCCGTGACTCTAATATCTATAACTACTCGAAGCTCAAAACCCATAAGGAAGACCACCACAAGTGGGGTAACATCACCGCCAAGTGTGCCGGCTATTGGATTTATGAGGATAAGGTGACATACATCCCCGCCTGCACCCGCTGCGGCACCGACGAAGCCATCACCGGAATCCTCCTGAACGAAGCGTACATCTGCCGCAAGTGCAGTCCGGCATTGTTAAGACGAAACAGCTACCTGTCCGGCGTATAACGAAAAAGACCCGCCCTCCATTGGAGGGCGGTCTTGTGCAAAACACTCCTGCTTTATCGGGTCAAATGCGGCCCAATAAATCAGGAGTGTTTTCTTGTATACAGAAAAATATTTGCTGCCTTGAATGCGGATCTGTATATGTCAGAAGTTAGAAAAACAACACGGCCCCCCTAGAAATTCGCAACTTCTGAAGACTTTAACTGCAGTTGAAGCTTGTCTGCAATCAGCGCAATAAACTCAGAGTTCGTGGGTTTTCCCTTGGTATTGCTGACGGTATAGCCGAAAAATCTTTGCAAAGTATCCAGATCGCCCCGATCCCAGGCCACTTCGATGGCATGGCGGA
>ERZ1032001.45-NODE-45-length-19720-cov-4.983982_pt1 | contig 19720 bp, 13 predicted proteins | sample MGYA00517102_ERZ1032001 | MGnify/ENA primary metagenome ERZ1032001 (study PRJEB33719, sample SAMN04261291) | wastewater metagenome | biome: rural village; feature: human; material: feces | host: Homo sapiens | place: El Salvador | collected 2013-01-07 ... | reverse complement strand
AATATCGGCGAAAATTCGGGCGACCCGGTGCTAACCGTTACAGACCTTCTCAATTATCTGTGGTTTCTTTATGATTTACAATGTGTACTTCCGTTTCTTAAAGTTGCTTGTCATTGTTCCGATGGGTTCCATTGCGTTCTCAACGATGGGAGGTAACAGAACCGTGAGCCATACAGCAGTAACCTATTGTAAATATTTCTTATCCGTATGCTTTGAAGCAGTCACAATGGCTCTGGCGATTGTGGTATGTAATGCCTTTATCAATGCAGGATTACCGTCCTTTACGGGCAACTATGCGGATTGGGCACAGACGCTCATTTATCTGTGTGAAATGACATTTACGATTGCGTTGACTGTGGGAAGTGTCAAAGGAGCTCAGTCATTAACAAGTAAGGCACTTGGATTGTAGGAGGTAGCGATGGAAAAAGAGAAATTGATTTATAAATCCGAATACACCGGGGACAATGAGGTCGAGCTGGATATTCAGACATATCACAACAATGGTCGTATCTTTATTGGTTTGATTACCAATGAGGACGGCTATCCTGAACCCTTTGGGGATGTAACTGTCAATATAGATGCACCGGCACCGGACTATTGCGGATATTTGGATACAAACAACCTTTCCAATGTGGAGAATTTCATTCGTGAGAATGATTTAGGTGAGTTTACCGGACTTACGGGCAGGAGTGGCTATTGTGAATATCCTCTGTATCTGTTCAATGTGGATAAGCTTCGTGAGCTTTGTCCTGAACAGATGGCAGCCTATGAGCATAGTATCGGTGTCACAGGCAAAGAGCAGGAAAAAGAAAAAAGCAGATAGGAGTGATTGAGTTGGTAATTGAAATCAATAAGGACATTGACCGTTACAAGGAATCCGTTGTCATGGGACTTACTGCAAAGCAGCTTATTTATTCAGTGGCTTCGGTAGTTGCAGGTGGTGGTATTGTCCTTCTTTTGTATCCGTATATTGGACTAACTCCGAGTGTGTATGTGGCAGTTCCGGTGGTAGCACCGATTGCTCTCGGAGGTTTTTATTCCTATAACGGTATGGGGTTTTATGAGGTTATGGGAAGAAAGATTCGTATGATGTTTGCAAACCACCCTCTGACTTATGTTTCCACAGAAGGGGAAGCCATGTTAAAGGAGTGCCAGCAGGCAGAGGTGGCAAAGAATATCACGAATAAAAAGAAAAAGGGGAAGGAAGTACCGAAAACAAAAGGAAATCAGGAGGAGTTTGAGGCTATGAAGAAGAAAACGAAGAATATGTTAATCGGTGTGGTAGCAACAATGGTACTTGCTGTTATCGGTGTGGTTATTTACAAGGCAAGACAGTAGGTAACGAAGTAGTAAGAGATAAGAATATACCAATCTTTTACGGTTGGGCAATTCTGGTTTAGCGGCCGGGATTGTCCGGCTGCGGAAAGTGAGGTCAAATTTGGGTTTATTTACAGACGGATTTAAGGAGCTGAAAAAAGCAAGTGAACCTTTGTATAAAGCACCTAAATCCATACAGGAAACGATTGAGATTATGAAAGTGGCAGAAAACGGTATTTTTGAGGTGGCAAGAAACCGTTTCTCAAAGTGCTACCGTTTTCAGGACATCAATTATACAACCACCAATGAAATTGAGCAGATTGATATTTTTGAGCGATACTGCAAGTTCTTAAACTCTCTCGATGTGAGTTTTAAGATTACCATTAACAATAAGAATAAGGATATGGAGCAGGTAAGGGACTTTGTATTCTTACAGGATATGGACGATGGATTTAACCACTTCCGTAAAGCCTACAATGACATTATGGAGAGAAAAATCCATGAGGGCAGACAGGGTATTGAACAGGAGAGATATTTAACCATTACCATTGAGCGTAAGAATTTTGAGGAGGCAAAGGCACAGTTTGCAACCATTGAAGCGTCCATTCACAAAGCCTTTAATGAGCTTGGTGCTGAGATTGTACCTCTTACGGGCAATGAGCGTATCAAGGTATTGCACGACTTCTACCACTTGGGAGAGGAAAACAGTTTTGATTTTGACATTAAGACTGCAAGAAAGGTCGGTGCAGACTTCCGTAACGATCTGTGCAATAAAATGATGCAGTTTTATCCTGATTACTTCAAGGATGAAAAGAAGTTTTGCAGGGCATTGTTCATCAAGAAATATCCGTCCAGCTTATCTGACAGATTCCTGAATGAGATTACTTCCCTTCCGGTACATTCCATTACAAGTATTGATGTTGTACCGATTCCGAAGGATATGACAACCAAAGTTCTTCAGAAGAAATATCTTGGTATTGAATCTGACATTATCAAGCAGCAGAGGGTAAGAAACAAGAACAACGATTTTTCTTCGGAAATTTCCTATAACAAGCGAATTGAGAAAAAGGAAATTGAGGAGATTATGGATGATGTGCGTGAGAATGACCAGTGCTTATATTATGTGGCAGTAACCATTATTCTTATGGCAGACTCCAAAGAAGAATTAGACAGTATGACCGAAACTGTGGAAACAATCGGTAAGAGAAATTCCGTAGCCATTGAGGAGCATTACCTCAAGCAGAGAGAGGCATTAAATACAGCACTCCCTATCGGCGTAAGACAGGTGGAAACCATGCGTACTATGCTGACACAGAGCCTTGCTGTTTTAATGCCTTTTAATGTGCAGGAATTAAACGACGGTTGCGGCTGTTATTACGGTATCAATCAGGTATCGAAGAATATCAATATCGGAAACCGTAAGAAGCTGATTAACGGTAACGGGTTTGTGTTCGGTGTTCCGGGTAGTGGTAAGTCCCATTTCTGTAAAATGGAATTGGGACAGGTATTCTTAGGCGGAGAAGATGAGATTATCATTATCGATCCGATGAATGAGTATTTTGACATTGCACACACCTATGGGGGAACGGTAGTAAATATGTCCACTTATACGGACAACTATGTGAATCCTCTTGATATGGATGTATGGAGTCTTGACTTAAACGATAGTAAAGGCATGATTCGTGAAAAGGGTGAGTTTATGCTCGGTCTTTGTGAGCAATGTATGGGGGAGAGCCTTAACTCCCGTCAGAAGTCAATCATTGACAGGTGTGTAAGAAAGCTCTATATCGAGATTGCAAGAAGCAGGGAGAAATATGTACCTGTTATGTCAGACTTCTATGACATTTTGATGAACCAGCCGGAGGAGGAAGCAAAGGATATTGCACTTTCCTTAGAGCTTTTTGTAAACGGTTCCTTAAATATCTTCAATCATCAGACCAATGTGGATGTGGATAACCGTTTTACAGTCTACGGAATCCGTGACTTGGGTACGGAGCTTAGCCCTATCACAATGCTTGTAATGATGGAGAGTATTCAAAACCGTATCATTGAGAATGGTAAGAGAGGTATTGCAACATGGCTCTATATTGATGAGTTCCATGTACTTCTTAATTCTGAATACTCTGCGAAGTATTTGCAGCAGCTCTGGAAAAAAGTGCGTAAGCAGGGTGGTTTATGCACAGGTATCACGCAGAATGTCGTCGATCTTTTGCAGAACTACACCGCAACTACAATGCTTGCAAACTCTGAGTTTGTAGCTCTCTTAAAGCAGGCAAACACGGACAGCTCCAAAATGGCAGAGGTGATTGGAGTATCAGAGGCACAGTTACGATTCGTAACCAATACTCAGAGTGGTATGGGACTTATGAAGTGCGGAAATGTGGTGATTCCTTTTGACAATACCATTGAGAAGGGTACTGACCTTTACAACCTCTATAACACCAATATCCATGAAAAAATTGCACAGCAGAAAAAGCAGATAAGCATGATAGAATAAGCTGATTATTTGTAGTATAATTGGACTAGGTAATTGAATGCTAGTCCAATTATACATTTTTTGAAATGAGGGAATTTGTATGAGAGATGCAATAAAAGATATGGAGAGTGGTAAATTTGCACAGAGAGATGAGATTGCAGATTTGCAAGTATACCAATTAGAAGGAATAACATATTGCCTGCCAATTAACAGTTCTCCCAAATTGAGACAATATTTTGCAACTGCTATTTTGGCATATAAACATGAGGCAGATTTTGAAGATGTCCTACTTTTTCAACATATAAAAAAATATGAAGATAAAGAATGGATTGATGGGAAATTAGTGGTGAGCTTTATGATTGCTCGTGGAGTTGATGTTCTGCTTAACATAATAAATGATTTCTACAATTCGTTGGTAAAAAAAGGAAAGGTATTTAATCCTGGTGAGCTTGCATATTTTAATGCGATGGCAAGGCTACGAGAAAGCTTTAAAAGTGCATTAATATTATGTGATAGAGGTTTTTTTATAGAAATGATGCCGATACTGAGATTGATATATGAACAGTTATGTTGGGCTTGTTACGCAATTGATGAACTTGATTATGACAGGCTAAATATAAACTGGAAAACAAAGAATACAAAGTTTTTGAAAGAAAAAATTAATCCAGAGTATGGAAGACTGTATTCTGTTTTATCTGCGGAAGCGCATATGGCATTGCCAGAAATGGGGAAATATCTTGAAATTGATGAAAAAAATATGGTTGCTTCTGTAAAAGGAAGGTCAGCAATAAAAGCCAAGCAGGATATTCCATACATTATCTCATTATACAAGATTTATTTGGAAGTGTTTGAATATGGTGTAAAGCATTTTAGTGAATGTGAAAGAGATTATTATCAAGAACTTATTGATGGGCAATTTCTGTTGATAAAAACAATGAATGATATTTTTGAAGGAAAAGAAATAGATTTCTCTTTCATTGAAAGAATATAAACTTAGATAATAGAAATAGTTGAGGTTATAGGGGAGGTATTTATATATTGTAAAAATAAGGAAAAGTTAATAAGTTTGCTGTACTTAAAAGTGTAGATACATAGCCACTATGGAGAAATAGTTCTCTATGGTGGCTAATTTTATGTAGAAAAGAGGTGATAAAATTGAACATCAAGAAGGTGGATGACAAGCCTATGATCATTCATACCAAAGAAAAGGCAAAGTTGCATATTAAGCAGGAGCCGGAGGCAAAAATCAAGGGCAGAAATGTATTAGTGGTTGATAAAGGTCCTAAAATTGCAGGAATGGGTAAGGAAGATAAGACGGTTATTAAAAAATCATCTGCAAAGGAAGCTGTCAAAAATTCCATGCAAAAGGAAAAGGGTATGTATGCACAGGTGCAAAAGTCAAAGCAGGATAGGGAAAAGGCTATTGGTAAAAAGAATAGTACAGCCAAAGCGGTGGCTTCTGCGGGTGCGATGACTGCCATAGACCAGATAGATGGTGGAAATGAAGTCTATGAGTCTTATCAGGTGGCAAGGACACTTTCAGCTCCGGCGGAGAGTGCGGCAGATGCAGGCAGAAGGTTATACCGTTCACAGGTAGCCAAAGCTCAGGCAAAGAAGATTAAGAAGGTGCAGTCAGGTAAGAAAATCGGTAAAAAATCTGTCAAGTATAGTGCTACGAAAACGGCAAAATATACAGCTAAGAAGGTGGCAAAGGAGGCAGCGAAAGAAACAGCCAAAGAGACTGCAAAGGTTGTAGCAAAGGAAACTGCCAAAACTACTGCGAAAGTAGTAACTACTACAGCTACAACAACAGCAGGTACAGTCATTTCTCCCGGTGTTGGTACAGCTATCGGTCTTGCGGCAGGAAGTGTTGTGGGATATGCAACAGGCGTGAAAATGGATTATAAAGATATGCAGGCAACGAACAGGGCAAGAAAACTTAAATTCTTTTTGGATAAGTTAAATGCCGAAGAACAGCAGAAGGACAGTTTTGCGAAGCTGGTCAAGGACTTGGTTGTGGGTAAGGTATCCATGATGATTAAGGCGGCGGCTCCGATTATCGGTCTTGTGTTGTTACTGCTTGTACTTCTTGTGGCAGTAGTGGCAATTCCTGTGATTGCGGTTATTGCAGTCATCTATAACTCGCCTTTTGCAATGTTCTTTCCGTCAATTTCATCGGGAGATACCATGCAGAATGTGTTATCTGCTTATGTGGCAGAGTTTAATGGTGATGTCAATACAGAATTGACCAACCATTCCGGCTACGATACAAGTGAGAAGATATATATAGATTTTGAAGGTGCCGGGACACCGGATAATTATTATGATATTCTTGCAGTTTATATGGTGAAGCACGGAAACGGTGATACTGCTACGGATATGACAGATAAAGCAAAAGAGAAACTGAAAGCTGTCTTTGATGATATGTGTAGTTATTCCATATCTAGCAGAACCGACACGGATACCGATGATGAGGGCAATACCACAACAACCACAGTAAAAGAGGTCAATGTGGAGCTGAAAACCTATCGAGATATGATTTCTGAGTATGGCTTTAATGCAGAAGAACAGGAAATGCTTGAGGAACTGATGAAGCCGGAGTATCTGGCAATGATAGGATATACAGGTGGTGGAGGTGATCCGGGAGAAACACTAAGCCCTGAACAGTATCAGGCGATTGTGGATGCCATTTCTGATGCCAATGGGAAAAAGGTTGTGGAATACGCATTATCAAAAGTTGGTTATCCGTACAGTCAGGATTATCGTGATAGCGGTGATTATTATGATTGCAGTTCACTTGCATATTACGCATGGCAAAATGCAGGTGTAAATATTATGTATGAAGGTGCAAATACAGCCGCAGCAGAGGGTAAATTCTGCTATGACAATAACTACTTGGTAAATTATGATGAAATGCAGCCTGGGGACTTAATTTTTTACAGTTATAGCAACAACGGAAGATTTTTCAATATCACTCATGTAGCAATATATGTAGGAGATGGTAAGGTTGTGGAAACTGCAAATGAAAACATTGGTGTAGTTTATCGTTCTGTGCAGAGTAGGTCCTCGATTGTGTTCATTGGCAGACCGAGATAAGGTGGTGTAGTAATGGCTAAAAAAGAAAAGGTTGATTATGAAGCACAGCTTATCAGGGAGTATGAGCATTGGGAATATCTCAAAGAGCATGGTGGTAGTGATCCGAATTACGATGACGGTGTCAATATGAACCTGACTCGCAACCATATCATTTATTATAAAAATGAATTGGAAGATTTATATGGTGAGGATATGAGCAAATATCCGGAAGTGTATTTTCGTGAACTGCCACCGGAGGTAGAGGGACAGTATGTTGCAAGGGCAGATGAAATCAGGGATAAAGCAGTAGAAGCTCTTGAGATTTACTTGGCAGATGCTAACTTTCAATATCTGCTTTGTAACAGGGAACTGCTTAACAAAAAGGAAACGGATAATACCTGTATTAACTATGTTCTTGGGTATGTGTCCGGTCTTGCAGGTGCGTTGAAAAGTGATGATTTAATTACCATGCGTAGACACGCTTTCAGACCAGAAAGCTATCAGGAATCTTTTGCAAGCTGTGCTGAAAAAGTGAAGCAGTTATTGTTAAAAAAACGAACGGAGCAACCGGAAACCATAGGAAACGGACAAATGACTTTGTTCCAGATAGGACTTGATGTAGGGCAGTGCCGATAAGGTGCTGCCCTTTTTGGAGGTGGAAAATGAAGATAACAGAGATTGTTTTGGTAACGGAGAATTGGAAAGGTACAGAAAAGAACAGTGATGACAGTTGAGGACTATTTAAAGTATTTAGACCTCGATAAGTTTGACAGCAGAAAAGATGTTGCAGAAGCAATGCTGGAGCTTGGAAAGACATTGGGTGATGAAAAAGAATGGAGCGAACACTATTTTGTTGCAAATGTAACCGTCTTTGCAAGATTCTGTACGGATGACGGGCAACTTGCAAGGTTTCTCGGAGGCTTTTATAACAGTACGGATCAGCAGGTTTTGTTTGATAAAAGTATGTGTTCCGGGGAATGTCTGGATAAGCTTTCTGAGCTTGGCATGGATACAAGAGGTAGGGTAAGCATTGGCAGTCTGTCTTATACCAGATTAGAGACTGTTTTTGAACAGGGGCAGATGCTCCATAATCTCAACGGAAGTGACTACCGTGTAATGGAAAAGCTGTCAGATAGGAACCTGTTGCTTATGGATATTAAGACAGGGAATTTTGTAGTGGCTCAGGGAACCAATCTGTTTGCCAGACACCCTCGTGGAGTGGAGGCAACGGAAGGAAACAGTCTGATGGGAATTGAATGGGGACAGGGTTTGTATTTAGGCAGTACACCGTCAACCATAGATTTCCGCCATATTAGACAGGAGTATGGAACAAAAAGAACCATAGAGGACATTTATCAGTACCGTGAGATGTTGCAGGACAGATTTCGTCTTTATACCAGATTGGAAAAGGACGAGCTGTTAAGTGATGAGGCAAGGGAAGCCATTATGCTTGCAAACTTTAAAGAGTTTGGGACAAGTGATATTGAGCATTTCAGAAAAGGTTTACAGGAAGGTCTTTATGACAAAGGCTTTGCAGAAATGCAGGAAAAGCAGATTACAGCAAAAGAAGTCCGTAAGGATATGGAATATCTTGTGAAACTGCTTCACAAGGAATGGGAGCGTAGCGGTAAGACAAAGGCTGCGGTTACGGTGCGTCTTGTGGATGTGCCGGAGATTGAGAAGCGTATGGCAGGTGTGATTGCGGATAAGCAGAAGTATCTTGAGAATGAGGAGCTTACCTTTAAGCAGAGCATGGAGCTTTCCAAAAACAACTTTGTTCTGCTCCGTCTGGTTAAGAAGGTGAAAAAGGCAGAGGAAAAGACTATGAAAAAAGGTCTTGATACAGAGTTTTCGGTAGAGCTTGATAAGGAAGAATACAAGCTCTTTGTGGACATTGTAGGAATACAGGAGGGTTAGATTTGGGGAAAAAGTATAAAGTGATTTATGCTGATCCGCCTTGGCAGTATAAGGTCTACTCCAAAAAGGGAGAAGGCAGAAGTGCAGAAAACCATTATCATACCATGAACATTGAAGATATACGGTCATTACCGGTAGGAGAAATCGCCGATGATGACTGTATTCTTTTTTTGTGGGTAACATTTCCATGTCTGTTGGAGGGAATCTCTGTTATGGAAAGCTGGGGATTTACCTATAAGACCTGTGGTTTTAATTGGGTAAAGAGAAATAAAAAATCCGACAGCTTTTTTATGGGACTTGGTTTCTGGACCCGCTCCAATTCGGAAATCTGTCTGCTTGGGACAAAGGGCAGACCGAAAAGGGTATCAAAGGCAGTTGCACAGGTGTGTGATGCAAGGATTATGGAGCATAGTAAAAAGCCGGATGAAATCCGTAACAGAATTGTGGAGCTTTGTGGAGATGTACCACGCATAGAGCTTTTCGCAAGGGAAAAGTTTGAAGGCTGGGACTGTCTTGGTGATGCCATTGACGGAAAGGATATAAGAGAGGCGATATTGGAGGTGTAGGACATGAGAGTAGATTATCAGGTCGGATTGCTATATGAAGAAGGTATGAAGCAGATTGTTTCAAGTGCTGACAACTGGAAAGCAGTATGCCGCATGACGGGCAGGCTCTACCGATATGAGTTTGACAACATTCTCATGGTATATATGCAAAGACCAAACGCAACCCTTGTTGCAGACTATGATACATGGAAAGATCCCCGTGTGGGAAGATATGTAAAGCGTGGTAGTAAGGGTATTGCAATTTTTCCGTCCAGAGCCTTAAAGCCTTATATGAGGTATGTGTTTGACATCAGTGATACCGGAGGCAGGAATACTCGTCTTACTTGGGCGCTTGATGAGAAAAATAAAGAAGCCTATGCCACATATTTAGGCAGGAAAAACGAGGACGAAAAAGAATCTGCGGAAAGTTTCTTAAAGGACTTTACAGAAAATCGAATCGGAGTCATAATGGACTCAGAGTTCGGGGAACGAATTACCGAGCTTGTGCATTTAGCAGGAACGAAAAGAATAATGGTAGATGATGAAACGCAAGAGATTACGGCAGAGGAAGCGTTAAAAAGAAGTGTCATGTATGCGGTATTTCAAAGATGCGGCTTTGACATTCCTTCTGAAAAACAAGACTTTTCTTTCATTACCGCATTTAGTTCGGAAGAAGAGGTCTACCGTTTAGGATCACTTGTAAGCGATATATCCTGTGAAGTTTTAAAGAGTATTTCGAGAGAATTAACGCAGATGGAAAGGAGTATTGCTTATGCAAACGATGATTTATCAAGAGGCAGCGGACGGGATGTTGTACCCGAACCTGACATTACCACAGGAGAACATTTCCATGACCAACCTGGGCAGATTCGCAGTGAGGGCGATGGAATACCTGAAGGAGAACCACAAGGCGAGGTATCAGACCTTAGTGAGATTCGGGAAGCTGGCAGAGAAGATGCAGGAAGTGGAGAAAGAAGCCAATCAGATGATGGAAGTTTTAGAGAACGACTATCTGAAGAAGAACCCGCCGAAGAATCCACAGTCCACAATGGAGATGTGGCAGATAAGACAGCAGGCGAGGATGCAGGCAGAGGAAATCGTGATGACGGAAGTCGTACTGAAGTTTCATTAGAGGAAGCGGAGCGACAAAATCAGTTAAATAGTGAAATCAGCAGAGAGCTTGAGGAACTTGAGTCTCTCGGCAGAACGGAAACAGGAAGCTATGAACAGGCTTCCTTTTCTTTTACCCAAAATGGGGATGTAAAGATACCGGAGAAGTACACTTATGTGAAGCCTAAGACAGAGCTTGTAATTCCACACGATTATATTCGTGAGGTGCTTTTACGGGGCAGTGGCTTTTCACATGGCAAACGCAGAATATATGGAATATTTGACAGTGTTTCTGATCCGGGCGAGCGTGTCAAACGGATAAAGAAGGAATACGGACAGGGTGGTGCAGGCTGGCCCATAGATGGGTACGGACTGCACGGCTATGACACTTATCACGGAAAAGGACTTCGCTTTCAATGGCGTGACGAGGAGGGCGAAAAGGAAGGTTATCTGAATTGGAACGCTGTGGAGCGTGAGCTAAGTGTCCTGATTATGACCGGGGAATACTACCAGCCACCGAAAGCATTTAATGCAGATGTGGTGTCAGCGGTACTTTGGCAGGAGCCTTTGGATAAGTTTTTTAATAAGGGATTCTGGCAGAAGATACCCAACATTGCCTTAAAAGAAGTGCTTAGTAAGGACTATCCGGAAAGCAGTAAGATACAGTTTGTGGAGAGAGTATTCCAAACAGGTATGTTTTCCTTTAGTTCCAGCAGTCATTTTAAGAATGAGTATGATGAGTGCGAGGTTGAGCGACATGAATGGGGTATCTCTGTGGAGTTCTATGATGAGAACGGAACAAAGTGGAGAACGGAGCTTGACTGGCGTGAGTGTACTGCATATTTGGAAAGTATGATTTCCGATGGGGTATATCAGACAGCAGAGGAATTTGATAAATTCCTTGAAGTGGCAGCAAGTGAAAGCAAGGTAAGCGGAGTAACGAGCTTTAAGGACGATACTCTTAATTTCCTGACAGATACAGCAGAGGAACACCAGACGCACCGTGTCGAGGTAGTGGAGCGTATCTTAAAGACCGTAGGCAGAGAGGACATTGAGGTTACTTGGGATGACACTTACGATGTATTACTTGCCGGGGACGGAGAGCATTTGTGGCATGGTAAAGTTGCCTATGATTATATCAAGGAAAACTGTCTGGAGTGTGATTCGTTTGGGCGTGATAACCGTATCCATTTTGAAGATATGGCACAGTTTAAGCATGATGCGGCGGCTAGTATTGATTTAACCAAAGAGAAATTCATCCGCAGAAAAACCTTTGTGACGGTGGATAAGTCGGAAGAAGAAATGCGAAAAGATGAAGAAAAGCTCTGGCAGAATGCTCTAAAGGAATACTTCAATGAGGAGATTCAGTATATCTCCGTAAAGACTTTGATTTATGACATCTTTACCACCAACCTTGACATGAACAGCAAAGCAGAATTCCTTGCGTCCGTGTATGGTGAGGAACGGGCAGACATTGTAATGACCGACAAGGTGGATGGTCCATATGGTGAGAGCTTTATCACAAGGGATATGGAAGGTGTAACGGTATCCTATAAAAAGCCAGACGGAACAAGGGGAGAAACAAAAGTCGATTATAGGTATTGTGCTTCCTTGATTCTTCACATGATTGAGGAGAATGATTATCTGTCAGAGGAGGTTTTTGAACAGTTCAGAATCAGTCCGCAGTCCTTTCAGGCAAGTCCGGCATTTATGGAGATTTACCATGAATACAAAGAGCGTATGCGTATGGAGACGGGCTTTGCGGCGATTGAAGTGGAAGAAGGAGAGCAGACCGAACTGGAGGAAGTGCAGGCAGAGCAGACGGAAGTCATAGAAAGGGTTGCGGGAGAAATCATTGACCAGAGTAGGACTGTGATGAAACCCACTTCCACAGCAGCCTTTTCTGCTGCATTAGAGCAGGTGGAGGCTATGGAGGAGGACTTGCGTGAGGCATTGGATATTTATATGCAGGGATGTTCCGTTATCAGACCGTTTCAGCCATTTTTACAGATGGTGGTTAAAAGTGAACTGTCAAAGACAGATAAGCTTCATTTTCTAAACCGTATTACCAATCATTACGGAAACGGAGATACCCATAGTGCTTACCATAACAATGCGTATGGTCTGATTGAGTATATCGGTAACTCGGATACTTTTATGGTGGATTATAAGAACCGTAAAGGAGAGCGTAAGCGAGCTTCCGTTACCTTTGAACAGATTTACAGCGTTATGGAGTATCTTATCCGGGCAGGGCAGTTTACGGACAAGGCTCGCATGGAAAAGTATGAAAAAGACTTTGCAGAGAAGCCTTATGAAAAGCTGGACACTCTTGAAAAGCAGTTTGCCGATAAGATGCAGATTATTAAGGCTAAGAAGCAGTATGAGAACTTCCGCTTTGAGGTTTCGGAACTTCCAAAGGGCGGGCAGAAAACAAGGTATCAGTGGAATGTGGAAGCAATCCGCATGATGAAACAGATTGAATTTGAAAACCGTGCAGCAACACCGGATGAGCAGAAGATACTTGCAAGGTATGTTGGCTGGGGTGGTATTCCGCAGGCGTTTGATGAAAGAAATGAGAGCTGGAAGAAAGAGTATGAGGAATTAAAGAGCCTGTTATCCGAGTTTGAATATATGGATGCAAGGGAGTCTGTAAATACAGCCTTTTATACCTCACCGGAAATTATTGAAGCGGTATATCAGGGACTTTCACAGCTTGGTTTTAAGCAGGGAACAATCCTTGAGCCTTCCGTTGGTGTCGGTCACTTCTTCGGTGCCATGCCGGAGGAAATGCGTGGCAGTAAGCTTTATGGTGTGGAAAAGGATGATATATCAGGCAGAATTGCAAAGCTTTTATATCCAAAGGCAAAAATCAGAATTGACGGATTTGAAGAAACACAGTTCCCGGATAACTTCTTTGATGTGGCTGTGGGTAATATCCCTTTTGGAGATTATAAGCTGTACGATCCAAAGTATGCAAAGCATAACTTCCGTATTCATGATTACTTTTTTGCAAAGGCTTTAGATAAGGTCAGACCGGGTGGTATTGTGGCATTTGTCACAAGTAAGGGTACACTTGATAAAGCAAACCCGACAGTCCGTAAATACCTTGCGGAGAGGGCAGAGTTAATCGGCGCAGTAAGACTTCCGAACACAGCTTTTAAGGAGAGTGCAGGAACCGATGTAACAAGTGATATTATCTTTTTACAAAAGAGAGAGAATAAAATTGTTACAGAGCCGGATTGGGTACATCTTGGTCAGACTGAGGATGGTATCGCAGTCAATTCCTACTTTGTGGAACACCCGGAAATGATGCTTGGAAAGATGGAATATGACTCCAGAATGTTCGGTAACGAAAGCAAATATACAAGCTGTATCAATCATGATGAAAACTTTGATTTGAAGTCGGCACTTTCACAGGCAGTATTAAGCCTAAAAGGTCAGATAACCGATGTGATGGAGCTTACGGACGAATCAGAACCCATGAAGGATATGATTGATGCCGATCCGGATGTGAAAAATTATACCTTTACCTTTGTGGATGGCAAACTCTATTACAGGGAGAACTCCAAAATGTACCGGAAGGAGGTGTTAGCCACGATGGAGGAGCGTATCCGGTTAATGGATGAAATCCGTGCTGTGACAAGGCAGCTTATTTTCATTCAGACAGAAGGGTGTAGTGATGAGGAACTAAGGTTCCAGCAGAAGCTCTTAAATGAGAAGTACGATGCCTATGTCAGAAAGTACGGTCCGATTACAGGCAGGGGAAGCAAGCAGGCATTTCAGGATGATGCGGACTATCCTCTGTTATGTTCCTTAGAGGTCGTTGACGAGGATGGAAATGTAAAAAAGGCGGATATGTTCTATAAGCAGACAATCCGTGCAAAGAATCAGGTAGACCGTGTGGAAACTGCAACGGAAGCATTAAATGTGTCGGTAAGCGAATTTGGTGCAGTAAACCTTCCGTTTATGCTAAGTATCTATGAGCCTGACATTTCTAAGGAAATGGCTGAGTTACCGGAGGGCAGTACACTATCGGAACAGGCAGAAGCAGAGGTAAAAAGGGCAGTATTGCTTGAGGAACTTTCGGGACTGATTTATCTTGATCCTACGGAGTATAACGAGAATAACCTGAATGCAGGCTGGAAAACAGCAGATGAATATTTATCCGGCAATGTCCGTGATAAACTCCGTATTGCCAAAGCCTACGCAGAGGAAAATGGGGAGCAGTTTGCAGTCAATGTGCAGGCACTAGAGCAGGTACAACCGAAGGACTTGGATGCTTCGGAGATTGAGGTCAGAATCGGTACGACTTGGATTGAGCCGGAGGATTATGAGAAGTTTATTTATGAGCTGCTTGGAACACCAAACCGTGCAAAGGCAGTCAGAAGCTCTTATTACAGTTCCGGTATTCAGATTAAGTACAATTCCTATGGGCAGAACTGGTATATTGAGAACAAAAATCTTGATAAAAGGTCCATTGCGGCAACAAAGACTTATGGTACAAGCAGGATTGATGCCTACACCATTATGGAGGAAACCTTAAACCTTCGTACCGTGACAATCCGTGACCGAATTGAGGACGGGGACGGGAAGTACCATTATGAAGTGAATAAAAAGGAAACCATGCTTGCAAGAGAAAAGCAGAACCAGATGAAGGAAGCGTTTAAGGCTTGGATATTTAAGGATCAGGAACGCAGACAGAAGTATGTTGATTATTACAACAATACTTTCAACTGTATCCGCCTTAGAAGCTATGACGGTTCCTTTTTACAGTTCCCCGGTATGAATCCGGAGATTAAGCTCCGTGACCACCAGAAAAACGCAGTTGCCCGTATTCTGCTTGGAGGAAATACTTTACTTGCCCATGTGGTAGGTGCAGGAAAGACCTATACCATGATGGCAGCCTGTATGGAGCAGAAGCGTCTGGGACTTGCCAATAAGAATGTCATTGTTGTGCCAAAGTCCCTTATCGGGCAGACCGCAGGAGAATTTATGAGACTGTATCCGTCCGCAAATATCCTTGTGGCAACGGAAAGGGATTTTGAAAAGAGCAGACGAAAGCAGTTTGTATCAAGGATTGCTACGGGTGACTATGACTGTATCATTATGTCCCACTCGCAGTTTGAGAAAATCCCTATCTCCAAAGAGCGTAAGGAGCGAATGTTAAATGACCAGATACAGGAGCTTTCCTATGCCATTGAGGAAATTAAGGCAGAAAAGGGAGAGCAATGGACAATCAAACAGATTGAAGCACAGAAAAAGAAGCTGCAGGAGCAGTTAAAAGCGTTATCCGATGAATCAAGAAAGGATGACCTTATCTGCTTTGAGGAGCTTGGTATCGACTCAATCATGGTAGACGAGGCACATCATTTTAAGAACCTCGCCATTTTCTCCAAAATGAATAATGTGTCCGGTATTTCAAGTTCCGGTTCACAGAAGGCTACGGATATGCAGTTAAAATGTCAGTACCTTACGGAGTTAAATGGCGGAAGGGGTATTGTGTTTGCAACGGGTACTCCCGTCTCAAATACCATGTGCGAGCTGTATGTTATGCAGTTATATCTTCAGAAGGAAGCCTTAGAGCGTATGGGTATCCACCATTTCGATGCATGGGCAACCAACTTCGGAGAAGTGACAACAGCCTTGGAGCTTACGGTTGAGGGTAGCGGTTTCCGTTTCAAGAGCCGATTTAACAAGTTTACCAACTTACCGGAGCTTATGACTACCTTCAGAGAGGTAGCCGATGTGCAGACAGCGGATATGTTAAACCTTCCTGTGCCGGGACTCAGAACCGGAAATTATATCATTGTGGACAGCGAGCCGGATTGGTATATCAAGCAGGTTATGGAGGATTTCGTAGTCAGGGCAGAGCGTATTCGTGGTGGTGGTGTTGATCCGTCCGTAGATAACTTCCTTAAAATCACAAATGAGGCGAGATTACTTGGAACGGATGCAAGGTTATTAGAACCGGACGCACCAAACAATCCCGACAGCAAACTGAATAAAGTGGTAGAAAATGTGGCAGCCGAATATTTCCGGAACAATGTAGATGGAAAAATTGGCTGCCAGCTTGTTTTTTCGGACATTGGTACACCGAAAGCAACATGGAGCGAGGATTGGGAAGAACTGTTTAAGCAAGGTGAGCGTACCTTTGATGTGTATAACTACATCAAGACCGAGCTTGTGAAAAAAGGGATTCCGGCAGAGGAGATTGCCTTTGTCCATGATGCCAAAACCGATGCACAGAGGGAAACACTCTTTAAGGAAATGCGTACAGGTAAGAAAAAGATTATGATTGGCTCTACTGACCAATGCGGAACCGGCGTAAATGTGCAGAGACACTTGGTAGCCATGCATCATATTGACTGTCCGTGGAAGCCTTCCTGTATCGAGCAGAGAGAAGGACGAGGTATCAGACAGGGTAATGAGAATGATGAGATTGCTGTTTACCGTTATGTTACAAAGGGTACATTTGATGCCTATTCTTGGAGCTTGGTGGAGAATAAGCAGCGATTTATCAGTCAGGTAATGACAAGCAAGGCAGTATCCCGTACCTGTGAGGATATTGATGAAGCAACCCTTTCCTATGCAGAGATTAAAGCTGTGGCAACCGGAAATCCGCTAATTAAGGAAAAGATGCAGCTTGAGAACGATGTGCAGAGGTTAAAGCTCTTAAAGAGTACCTATGACAGCCAGCGTTACAGTTTGGAGGATAATATCGTTGTCCGTTTCCCGAAGCTGATTAAGGCAGCAACGGAAAAAGCTGAATGTGTCCGTGAGGATATGAAAACGGTGGATAAGGGACTCTTAACGGAGCCGGAATTTGCTATCACAGTAAGAGGTGTGAAGTTTAAAGAACGTGTAGATGGCGGTACATCCATGCTGGAGGCAATCAGTAAGTGTAAGAATGGCGAGACTACGCATCTTGGAGAGTTCAAGGGCTTTGAGCTTTTGGTGGAAAAGAACTTCATCGGTGTCAATTATTTGGTGCTTCGTGGTAAGACAGACCATAAGGTAGAGCTTTCCACAAGTCCCATAGGTAATATGGTGAAGCTTGAAAATCTGCTTGGTGGTATGGCAGAGGAGCTTGACTTCTTAACAAAGAAGATTGAGCAGTATGAAAGGGACTTGGAGCAATCGAAGTTGGAATATGAGAAGCCTTTTGCACAGGAAGCGGAGCTTTCCGAGAAGATTGCAAGGCTCAATGAACTCAATGTCCAGCTTGACCTTGAAAATGGCAGGACAGAGGATGTGGACTTAGCCGGACAGGAAAAAGAAGAACAAAGCAGGGTGGCTGAGGATAGTCCTTATCATACCAGACCACCCGGAAAAGAGGGAAGATGAAACGAAAAGTGATTGTAGGAATATTGATTGCTTTGGGGCTGGCAGTAATGTCAGTCCCGCTTTATTTTAAGATTACGGGCAGTCAGAAAAGCGATGAAATGATAGAGCGTTTTGAACACATGGTAGAACAGGAGACGGTAACAGAGCATGAAGAAGAAAAAGAAGATTGTGGGCAGGAGGAAACCGAAGCCATCGGTCGTTCGGAAGATGCTGCCACACTTGCTAAAGAGGAAGTAATCGGACTGATTGAGATTGTGACTTTGGATATAAAGTATGCAGTATTGGAGGGAACGGAGAAACATGAGCTTTCCTGTGGTATCGGTCACATCACGGATACAGCAGGAATCGGAGAAAAAGGAAACTGTGTCCTTGCAGGTCACAATGGTAGCAGACACGGTACATTTTTTACGAACCTCAAGACCATTCAGACGGGTGATGAAGTAAAGCTGACAGATAAGGAAGGCAATGTGTATTTTTATGAGGTAGAGAGTATGGAGGTAGTTGGTCCTTATGATAATTCCGTTAAGGATCAGGGAGAGGATGCAGAGCTTACACTCATAACCTGCGAGAATAAAGGCACCATGCGTCTGATTGTGAAATGCGGTTTAAAGGAGGCGGTGGAGTGAAACAGATACCATGGAGACTGCACGAGGCAGAGGAAATCATTAGTGAAATGGATTTATACCATGTGGCAGATGACATTATGGAGAGTGAGGAAGATTACCAGATTGTCATAAGCGGCTGGTGGGTGCATATCCCGGAGCTTAACATTAACCTGTATGAAGGTGTGTTTTGCAACTATGACGAGGAAGAAAAAGAGTATCTTCCTGATTTTTCGCTAACAGTCATTATGGAGGCGGATTCAGAAAAGAAAGAGGGCGAATGGCTCTACTATGAGCAGGACGGATTTGAGATAACTTTAGCCAACTACCAGAATGGGGAAATGGCTATGGAGGCTATTTCGGAACTGTCCTGCTTTATTTGTATCCCGGATGAGGAACCGGAAACAGAATGAAATATGCTGTGTCTTAAGACATGGCCATTTCAGATAAAGAACTATTAACATTTTTTAAGCCTGTGTGACAGGTAGAAAGAGAGAAATTTATGAAGTATTCAATCAAAGTGAACGCAGTAAACAACCCTGACAAGAAAGTGAAGGCATTTGCAACCGTAACTTTTGGTGATTGTTTTAAGATTACCAATATTGCGGTAGTGAAGTCGCAGGAGGCAGAGCCTTTCGTGTCCATGCCTTCCTTTAAGAGCAAGGAAAGAACCGAGCATAACCAGCCTGGGTATAAGGATGTATGCAATCCTATCACAAGCGAGTTCAGAAAAGAACTCTATGACGATATTCTTTCACTATATGCAGAAATGGAGCAGTCCGGCAAGACTGAGGTAAGCAGGGATGCGGAAAATGCACAGGAGCCGGAGTTTCGTGTGGCAGTAACACCTTTTGAGAGAGAGAATAGCAACATTCGTGGTCTTGCCCGTATCTATTTTGAGGACTGCTTTGTGGTAAGCAATGTCAGTATTATTCAGGGCAAGGAAAAGGAATTTGTGGCGATGCCTTCCTACATGGTAAAGCAGAATGGCGGTAAGTCACAGTACCAGGATGTATGTTTCCCTGTGACAAAGGAGTTTCGTGAGAAGCTGTATGATGCTCTTATGGACTGTTATCAGCAGGAGAAGGACAAAGCCATGAATCAGGGAATGGAGCAGGCAACCTCACAGAGCATGGAAAGGGCAGAAAGTAGACAGCCGGACAGAAATCTTCCCTTTCGTTAAGAATGAGGAATAATTGTTCATTGGGCAAGCAACAATTCAGATTAAATAGCCTTTCAAGTTGAAAAAAAGTGGCAAAACAATTAATAAAATTTAAAATCAAGGAGTTTTAAAGTTTAAGGGGGATATCAGACATTCTGATGATCCCCTTTTT
>ERZ1032001.42-NODE-42-length-20606-cov-4.488541_pt1 | contig 20606 bp, 15 predicted proteins | sample MGYA00517102_ERZ1032001 | MGnify/ENA primary metagenome ERZ1032001 (study PRJEB33719, sample SAMN04261291) | wastewater metagenome | biome: rural village; feature: human; material: feces | host: Homo sapiens | place: El Salvador | collected 2013-01-07 ... | reverse complement strand
TTTTCACTTTTATTGTCGTGTACGTAAGTGTATCATCTGTCATTGACAGAAACTGTCATTTACATCTTTTTTGTGTTATCTTTCTATTTTTAAGCAACAAAAAAACAGCCCATCTGTCGGCTCTTCCGACAAATGAGCTGCTGCATGAACATATGCCTATTCTTTTTTTGGTGTTCTCTTCTTTTTGGGAGTCTCTACCAGCATTTCAACCGGCAGTCTGTTCCTTTGAAGTTCCTTTAAAAGCGTCTTCTTTTCATCCTGACTCATCTCTAAAAGAAGTTCAATGATGGCTTTATCAAGCTCATCCAACTCTGAATAATCGCACAAAAGTCCCCCATTCTCTTCTTTTCCCATGATAACAAACATTGGGACACCTACAACATAGGAAAATCGGAACAGATGATCTACAGTGACCTTCTTCTTTCCACTCTCTAGCATACTGTAAAATGCGGCGGAAATCCCCATTTCTTCTGCTACATCTTTTTGTTTTAAGTTTTTCTGAATGCGAAACTCTTTCATTCTTTGTCTGATATATTCAGAATCATACATCTTCTTGACCTCATTATTCATTACTCATGCTCTATTCTAGCACCCATTCATTATTACTGGCAAGAAGTGATTCCCTCGTTGGCTTTACCAGTCCCAAATGTACTTCATTTGTTATACGGCTCTTTACACTTTTTGCCATCAGGATACTATTTTCTAATTTACCACTCTTTAGAATTGCCTTATCGGTAGTAAAAAACACTTTTTCGCTAAACTTTTCACGCTCGTCATTCATTAATCTGACGATCTTATTCATTCCTTCCAGATTTTCCACTGCTATCAAAAACCGGACACGCCATAATTCATCATCTTCTCCACGCTTACCTTCCATATAATTGTAGTGATGAACCAAACGTCTATATTTTTTTATCAGATTTTCTATATTGGAAATATGCTCTGATGCAGTCACGATTCTCTCATCAACTGCAAAATGAATGGATTCTACTATAATTCGATAATGAGTTTCACCACAGGTTACCTCCGCTGTCATGGTCGGATACAGCTTATTCTTAAATGCTCCAAAAATCATTTCCTTATCCCTTGTCAACACACTTCTTTTTCCATGATTTCGAAATCCAAGAACTGCCACCCTGCAGGCATGCAGCCCTTCCATCATCCTCTGAATTGGTGTGATACAGTAGAATTTCTCATACCCAATCTCTTCATCGCTAAAACACGGTGTATCTCCAAAAACAGAACGAAGCACTTTATAGGATTGATAATTAATACAATAAATCAATGAATATTCAGTTTTTCCTTCCCGTTCATTAGACACGGTATAAGAGTATAGAAAGTATTTCCTGGCCAATCGGTTCAAACGATAACGTATGATGTCCACTTCCTTATCAAGGTGTTCCTCTGTTCCTAACACATCTGCTGAGAATGCGTTTGGCAACAGCAGTTTTGAGTACTCCTCAGCACCATAGTAATTCTTAAAATATACCAGATACTCTGCAATCATTTCAGCCGTTGCAAACCGGTAAAAAGCAACAGCCCTTAAATAAAAATAGTCTGTGTACGATACGTCTCCTGACATCAGAACCCGGTCCATAAAATCATTGCTGACATTTCTAAGCTTATCCGCATGAATTAATTCCGCCTCCATCCCAGGAATGTACCTGTATTCACAGTATTCCTCAAAAAGTAATCTCGTATCTCCCATAGTGACACTCCTTTACTTTTGAGCGACTGCCAATGTACTACTAATTTTTAAGTCACTGCCTTGTTCTGCCGGTTCTGTCAGACGAACACGCATATATTTCTTTTTGGAATCCATTTTTTGGACATATCCATAGTAGTATTTCCCGATCTGGATATCCTTTAACGATAACTTTCCGTTATCGTCAATATAACAGAGCATGTTAAAGTCAGAAATTCCATCAAGAGCACCAAAGAATGCCCCTGCTGTCTTTCCTTCTTCAACAATCCTTACTTTTACGACCGAACGAACGGATAATGTCTTGCATACGATTTTCCATGGATTATATCCAATCTTTGTTAAATACGCTTCCCTGCTGCAGATAAAGACACGTCTTGTGCCATTACCGTACTTTATCCAGCCCTCCTGCAATATCTTAAAGTTTACGATTGCATTGGTATTATTTCTTACGATTCCTCTAAAAGTTTCAAGCGGTGAGTACCCAACAGACCATTTTTTAATTGGAATGATTCCCAAGATTCCAAGTCCTTCAATGTTTACTAAGGCAGCCATAAAATTCCCGCCCATAGGAGTATCTCTTTGAAGGTCGATGATGTTTCCGCGAAGGTATAGCTCTTCTCCCGCCTCCAGCTTTGTATTGATCAGCTCAATCGCTTTTTTTCTGGTATCTTCCTGATTATCTCCTAAAATCACACGGTTTTTACCTTCAATCACTTTTCTAACAAAAACCTTGTACTCTTTTTCCAGTAATTCTTTTGCATCAGGTACCTGGTCAAAAACAAGTCTTTCCACAGGGTATACCAGTTCCACAGTATCAAAGATTACGAATAATTCGTCACTTCTTCCATTGTGTCCACCGGAAGTTCTTTCACGAAATCCGGTAAAACGGACAATGATTGCTTCTTTCTTCTCCTTTAATTGGCGGTAAAAAGAAAGATTATTTCTCTTTAACTGTTCTGCCAGCTCCAGATTTACCAGTACATCCGCCTCTCTATACATATTTCCTGAATCAAACCCAAGGTTTGATAATACATGATTATATGAATCAAATTCTAATACGCTTCTCATAAAGCATTCTCCTTTGTTATAACAACAATTCTGCCTTTTAAAGAAACGGATTATATCCTATGATAAAAGGCAGAATTACACTTTTGTAATATCCTTTTATACAGGCTTTTTTCTTGATCCTACTTAATAAAGCAACACATCATTTAAGATGCCCACTCCAAACACAACGATTATGATGATTGCAGGTATTCCTATAACAAATACCACCAATCCAGTCCGTTGTATTTTCTTGTTTTTCCTTGCTAATCCAATCATTCCAAACCCGATTACCAGTGAAGTAATCAGTATGTGTGAGCTATTCGTACGAAATACACGATAAATCCTATGATAACCGCCTAACAGATAACGGCTGACTTTTTCAAAAATGTCAGCACCTTCCATTTCTTCTGAATATCCAGGTTCTGTAAAACGATCATAGGCTTCATTATAGATTTCATCGACTTTGTTTGAGTAATCCTTTACAATTTCCTCTTCATCCAAAGCGGAACGTTCATAGAATGAGTTTTCCGGCACATTCTCTACATGCCCGCATCCAAGGACTGATGCCAAAAGGATAAGCAGATAAAACCAACTAACGATTTTACATTTCCTCATCGTTACCACTCTCCTGTGTATTATCAGGTTCCGTTACGGCACCCGAATCACCTAACACGTCATCATCTGTCGCAGACTCTGCAGCATGATTACTGGTATGTTCTCCGGTAAAATCAATATCCTCTTCTATCGGACCATACTCAACTTCTAACGCTAATAGTTCTTCCTCAGCAGTCATAGAGGCATATCTTGACTCATCAATGTTATATTTCTTTACATATAACTGAATCTTTTCTACGATATCCGACTGTGATTCATCTCCCGGATCACCTTCTGCCTCCTCCACGGATACGTTTACACAAAACACATCTTCTAAATCGTAACTTTTTCCGTATTCTTCTTCGTATTCTTTACGAATCTTCAACTGTTTTAACATCTCATCCTGCGTAATCTCCAGACCGTACACTTCCTTAAAGCGTTTCACCTCGGTTTCAGCAACTTTCTCCAAATCATCAACAATTACCACCTTTGTTGATTCATCTTCTGTTGGCCCTTCTACTTCCTTTTCAGGAATAAATAGAAACGCCAAAAGGCAGCCTGCCGCCAAAACTAAAGCAACCGCTGCCACACCAAATAATAGTTTTACGTTCTTCATGTATATATTCTCCTACTTTGTATCACGTAATGCACAGCAAACCCATAGCTTCGTTACACTCTCTGTTCTTTGCTTCGTGATCGATTAAGTTTAAACTTTACAAGAAAATTTCTTCTGTTTTGAAAGAGTTTCTTCCTATTATAATGGAGTTCTAATTATCATTAACATCTATCGCTTTATATGGTCTGCAGATACAGACCAGACCCGTCCGATAAAAGTTACCAATCTTTACTCCATCTCGCTTATTTGCCGCATGCACAATTTTTCCATCCCCGGCATAGATTGCAACATGCGTAATATTTCGATATCTTCCATTGACATAGCCAGAATAAAAGATAATGTCTCCCTGCTGTATGCTTTGTGGAGAAATCGTCATTCCCGCATCAACCATTCCTCTGCATTCTTCCGCAGCGGTACTTCCGGCACAAATCTTTGAAAGATCGATTCCTACACTGGATAAAATTCTCCATATGAAAGAACTGCAATCATAAACTCCTTCCTCCCAGCGTCTATTCTGGTCATATAAGCAACCAATCTTTGACATGGCTTCCCTTACGATGTTACCACCCACACTTTCATCGTAGATTAGGTCGCCATAATCTGTCAGGTCACCAAATTCCGTTTCAAGGCGTTCCGTGCTGGTAGGCAAAAGCGATTTATCGATGCCACTTCCAATCTCATAGTGAATCTCTTCGTCCAAGATTTCCAATCCGGTTTCTTTATTGGCATAGTAAGATTCCAAACGTTCTTGAATATCTTCTCCGCCTGGAATGAATCCCAAGATTACAGAAAAATATCCGAAGTTGTATCTTGGACAGAACCTTTCAATGATACGTTCAAAATGATTTATATCTGAAGCACAGATAAAATTCGTAAGCATTGTCTGGTCTTCACTTAGCAGATAGTACATACAGGAATATCCACTATATGCTCTTCGTAGTACCGAATGCGGATAATAATACTTCCATGCTCCCTCACTGGTAGACTCATCGCCATACTCATAGGTAGTATGTACCAAAGCTTTACATTCCTCCATGGAATAAGATGCCTTTGGACTTCTTACAAGATCCGTCACATATTCATAATTCATCTGTACATGGGATAGGATGTAATCAATCTCTTCATGTTCAGAACCATAATGAATCAAAGTCCCTTTTTTCTCTTCTTCGATTCCCGGAAGCCTTTGCCATGATTCAACACCTTTCATGGTATCCGTTAAACACAGTGCATACACCAACTGCCAGTCTAAGTAGAAGCGTTCAATGTCGGATGATCTGACCGTAATCGGTCGATATTCATATTCTACTCTTGGAATAGAATATCCTCCCATTGGGAGGGTCTCATCTTCTACCCACTCAGTATAACGGTGCTCACATTCTATTTCGATCGTTCTTTCAACACTCTGCGTGTTATAGGCAATGACCTGCTCCAGTAAGTACTGAAATTCCTCCTGGCTAATCATCATGGTTTTATAGAACGACTCATCAATCTTATCTGACTTTACAAGCTCTAAGATTTCCTCATCCGTCAGATCATTTAAAACAGTAGCCTTTTCCTGCAAGGTTTCCAGTGAACTATCCCCAAACAGACCACTTACAAATCCTCCGACCATGCTAAAAGCACCAAACACCCCAGAGCCTAGTATCACGATTGCAAAGACCAGAAGAAGTATTGGAGATAGTGCACTAAATATAGCGGCAATTATTTTTCTTCCAACTCCTTTTTTCTTTGCCGGAATCGGTTCCATCATAAAATCCATCTCATCATTCATCGAAATATTCCTCATAATGTGGCTGCCAGTTCGCACATAAGTACTGAGATTCGCAAAGATCCTGGAATACATCCATGTTTGGCTTTGCAACACTCTTTACAATCTTTTTCTTTACATGCTCTGATAACTTGGCATACTCTTCCCCTGCACATCTTTCGACAATCTTCGCCTCTGCGTTTTCTACTGTTTGAATAGTCGCTACCTGCAGTTCTTTTAACATTGCCTCTCTTTTCGACGAATAATTATCTTTTGTCACGGAATGTTTTTTAAACAGAGTCTTAATCTCATTCTTGAGCAGGTTATTAGAAGATAATTCTTCTTCCACTGCACTTTGAAACTTATCAGTCTGCAACGAGTTTACTAATTCTGCACGGACTCTCTCAACCGTCCTTCTCTGACCGCTCGGCGTATTATCTCTAAGGTCAGAAGAAACATGAAAATCAATTTTTTGCCCGTGATAATCAATCGGACGCGTGCTGCGTTCCCTACTGGCATAGCGAAGTGCACTCTCTACCCCAAGTTCCGCACCAACTGCATGACCGATAATTGAGCCTGATGCCACACCAGCTGAGCCAAGCCATAATCCGGCACTTCCACCAATCACTGCTCCGGCAACACCCGCAACTCTTTTTCTGGTAAAAACTTTCTGCGTACGCATTGCCCTTTCCCTGTATAGCTGTGCCTTCTTCTCTCTTGATATGCCCGAAAACTCCGGTTGTTCAAAGTTATCAACATTGGCATAGCGTTCCATAATGGCTACTCTTTTCTTTTCATACTCTGTGCCAACATCCATAGTCTGTGTTTTGGAAGTACCACCTGTTCTACTTCTGCCACTTTTCGTTCCCATACCACTTAGCATCTGATCGATTTTTGCACTCTGATAATTACAGTCAGCGACCTCACTTTGCAGTTTTGCAATCTGGCTTCTATAAAATGGTCTGTTTACAGGATCTCTATCAGCTTCCATCTGCTCTGAGATTGCAGCAATCTCTTTTTGAATGCCCGCTCTTTGAACCATCTTTTCCTGCTTGGCTGCTCTTAAATCTTTTTCCGTAAGCTGATTGATATCAGGCGAAATCTCTTTTAGTCTTTCTGCGATTTTACTATCTTCAACAGAAAGCGCGCCTAAGCGTTCCTTTGCCCTCGACATTTCTTCCTTTGCTCCCTTTAGCTCACTTTCCAGTTTTCTTCTCTGCATTGTGCCTTTTGCTAAATACGCAACCCCGCTTTCTTCTGCATTCTTTAGCTGCTTTTCAATTTCCGCTGCTCTGCCCCTCGCACTTTCATAAGCATCCTGAGCTTTTACTCTCTCATGCAGATTGTAAGCCTGTCTGTCATACAGCCCGGACTCCTGCTTAGCCAATGCTCTGCTTACCGTGTTCTGTGATGCCACATTATTTGCGATGTCAGTATCCAACTTTCCTATCCGCTGATTTAGTGTGCCAATCTCTTCGCCAAATCTTTCATGTTCAGCACTTCCAACCACATAATTCCCCTGTTTAGCCACTAATCTTTCACGTTGTCTGATCAGTTCTTCTCTATCCAGATTCAATTTTTCGTTGGATGCCTTCAGGTTTGCATATTCTTCCCGAAGTGTCGCCGGTTCTTTTAAAAGTGCTTCTTTCTCCTTCTCAATCTGCATCCTTTCTTTCTGTTTTTGCAGACCCACAATTTCTTCATCCACAGATTTGATCTGGTCATTGATATGCTCTAAGCGTTCTTCCTTTTGCACCGCATCCATCCCTGCTTCCTCTGCAGTCTGATGATACTCATTTTCCAACTGTGCTTTTCTTTTATGGGCTTCCCTGATCTTATCGTCAACGCTCATAACGGCTTCACGTTTTTTTTGCAGTTCCTGAATTCTTTCATTTTCACCCTCTATTGCTTTGTCTAATTCACCTACGCTTTCTGCCTTTTCGGCGGTACTTAAATTATCGTCATTCAGTATCTTTGCTCTTTCGTTCTCCAATGCATTTTTCTTATCCCTTGCATCATTTAATTCCTGGTCTAATTCTTCCAGTCTCTTGGCATTGTTCTGTTTTTCCTCTTCCGACAGATAGGCTTCCTTCGGTAATGGACCTTCGAAATCCTCCGAAGCTTTGATATGAGCATCCAGCCCGTCTGCATAGGTCTGCTGCATACCAAGCGGATTTAGGGAATCTTCCTCTCCATCCTCTTTCGATAGCTCATCCACTCCCATTTTTCTATCAATCATTTTTCTGATATCTTCAGAAGACGGCATATCTGCCTCTGCAGTCTGAGCACGTCCTGCAAAAGCATTCTCCTGTTCCTCTTTTTCTAACTGTGCAAGGTCTTCCTCAGCATCGGCTCTTTCTCTGTCAAGCTCTGCATTTTTCTTGGAATCTCTTGAATCTGAAAATGCATTTTTGATACCTCTGGCTGCTGCAATACCCATAAAGGAAGCTGCTGCCAATCCAGAGTTTTCCAATGGGTTTACACTTAAGCCCAAAATTCTTCTGGAATAAGTTCTAATTGGAATGATCAAATAACAGATGATTAATTGAACCACCGATATCCCGATGGAATCTAAGGCAGACAGTTCCGATGCATAGACTCCTAAAAAGGACGGAATCATGATCAGAACGGCATCAATGATAGGGACGAACATGCAGGAAACCATTTCCCATATCCAGTCCTTTAATACCTGTCTATCAAATGCCATTTTTAGAACAACCATTGGAAATAATATGAAATTCGCTGTCATTGAAAGGGCAATTCCTACATACCCGATCAAAAAATAGAGATTTAGTACAACTGCAGCGACAAACACAACCCCTGAAATGATATTGTCATTGGCTGCAGCACCTAAAACGGAAATAATACTGGTTGCACTTTCACTGCCAAATAAGCTGGTAGCACCATCCGTTCCTACTACATAGAGAATGACATCTCGTAAAAACAACATCACATCCAAAAAGAACGGCATTAATACAACCAAAAGAAGAGACAGCACAAAGTAGGAAAAAGCATCTTTTAAACTTGATTTTGCAAAATCACCTTTTTTCCATGCACTGATTACCACTTTTCCAGTAAAGATTGGAATCAGCATGGCAATAGTACAGGTCGATAAAATCCCATAGATGGCAAAACCTACAATGCCATAAATGTTGTCCTTCCCTAAATCAAAAGTAAATAACGTATTTTCCGTTACAAGACGCCCATAAATCAAATGGTCTAATGAAGCCCCTACCAAATCCAGCAGTTCAAACAAGGTTCTTCCAACAGTACTTAATAACCAACAGAGTATGGTGTTGATAAGTTCCAGAAAGAAACCGGAACCCTCATCAACTTCCACTTCTTCTGCGTTCTCATCCTCGTCTAATTCACCGATTCCCTGACCTAAGCCTCCTCCACTATCTTCATAGTAAATACCTGTCTGGTCACGATTGATCCAGGAGGCTTCTGCTTGCATCGGGAATGCGATAAATCCAAGAGTAAGTACTGCCAAAAGCATGAACATCCATGCCTTTTTCAAACACTTAACGGTTCTTTTTCGCATATTCCTTACTCCTTCTTTCTCTGATATGCTGGTCGATCACCTGCATATTGGTTTCAACAACGTCAGTTTCTGTGTATTTTAGATAATCGATCTTTGCAAATACCACATGATGATTAATGATCATGCAGACCTGACCTTTTTGTGCCACACTTCCATCATTTTTCGTTGATCCCCCCAGCTGGAACAAGTGTGCAAGCTGTCCCGGTGACATATGGGTAGACTCTGCAATATATTCCCGGTCCTGTGCATCCTGACGCAATAAGAAAATCATCGGCGACTGCTTTACAATTTCTTTTGTTTCGTCGTAAAGCTTAAAGTCGGATAATGACTGCGTACAGCAAATCGGAACAATATATCGCTTTCTTGCAGAACGATACAAATCAGAAACAAACCGTCTAAGTTCCGGATATGGGAACATACGGTGTGCTTCATCGATTAAAATGGCTCTCTTCTGCAAGCGCTTCGGATTCGCTGAATTTTTCTTGATGATATTTTCATTTAAGAAATTGGTGGCAATAACCATACCGATTGGCAGGTCGTTCGCCGGCAACTGGGAAATGTCAATGTTAATTGCCGGTGTATCCAGATTTACTTTGATTGTTGACTGACCATCGTAGTAGGAACGTACTCCTTTGATTGCAACGGCTCTGATATGTTCTTTGTTTTCAGTTTCATAATATCTATGCCCGCTGCTGTCTATCGGAAGCTTTTCATACTCTTCTTTTGAGAGAACTCGTATAATCTGCGGAATATAATACAGTTCTCTTACATAGGTCTTTAACGCATCCAATATCAGAGCATATCCTTTGACATGATGTTCATAAGTATTTGCCTGCTGACGTCTTAGCGCTTCTACATAAAAGTCTGTAATGGTAGGCAGTGGCTTTTTTACTGTCGAGTATCCAGCCGTGCTTGCATATAAGCTTTCAGGTACTCCGTCCTGTATCCCGCGAATTTCATATATATAGGATATAATGTCTTCCACGATAGACTCCATGGCTGTTAAATCCTCAAACGAAGGACTCGTTTTTCCATAGGTGATCATGGTCATCAAAATACCCTTTATAATAGAAATACGATTAACTAAGTAAAACCTTACAACTTCCTGGCCATTTGTTTCATCATATTCCAATTCTTCTGATACTTCGAAGAGATTTACGATCTCTTTACTGCCAGAATGGATCTGAAAGTTCTCTCCGCCAAGCTTTTTCGTTAAGATGGAATACTCGCCCTGTCTGCCCCTTGCTTCTGAATCAACGGAGCAGTATTTTAGTCCAAAATCTGCTGCACGGGATAAAAACATCTTAATGGTCGCTGACTTTCCTGTTCCTGTCTTTCCAGCAAAGATAATGTTATGCGCTTCCAAAGACGGGTCATACGGGTCAAAGGTAATCGGTCTAGAGCTTAATAGATCCCTTCCCAAATACACACCATTTTTATGGTAGAAGTTTGATTTTGTATGGTTAAATATGGTCGATAAGGAATAAATATCCATCAAATGCGGCTTTGCGGTCATGGTACGCACCGGACCTAACTTGGAGCGAAACATTCGGTTTAATGGAAATCCGGATTTATAGGCTTCCGGCTCTACTCCGTAGCAGGATACCAGGGAAATATTTTTTCCCAATGCCTTCGCATGAAGGTCATTGCCACTGGCATTTAGCTCATCTAAGGAGGTTGCATGTCCCTGATAGGTAAAGGTCACTTCAAAGAACTGGTTTTTCCCGCTCTCTACATCTCTACCCCAGGCTTCTGCATTTCGCATCTTATCGCTGACCTTACGATAACGGTTTCTGTCTGCTGCTTTTCTTGCAGTTGCAAGTTCTGTATCAAGGTCTAATACCTGCCTGTCTACAATCTGTACCGCTCTTTCATTCGTAATCGGTTCAATTCTTGTCTGGGACATAATATTTTTAAAGTTATATAATTCAGAAAAAGTGATTGCAAACTCTGCATCCTTTGGAAGCATATCGATGTAATAATTTCGTAGATACACATCTCTTCCGGCATCCTGAAGCTTTATATACTTATAGTTATTTGGATCTAAGGCATCCGGTGCCAAAAATTCCTTTAGGGATTTTCGCTGCGCATAAAACATCGGGTTTTGTCTTGCATAAGAAAACTGCACTTCTGATACTTTTGCCATATCAGCTTCTTTTCTTTCTTTCCCATCCGGAAGATTTTTCCTGTTTTCTTCCCTCTCTTTCTTCTTTTTTCTGTCTTTTTTCGTTTCTTTTAGCTTGCCCTGCGGCAGTTTCTGGTTTTCCTCTTCCTCATTCTTTATAAGAACTGCCCTTTTCTCCTGCAGGTTTAGAAGCTTTTCTTTCTTCTTTTGTATCTTTTTTTCGACTTTTGTTCGTCTACTCATCTTTCTGTACCTCTTCCTTTGGTGGATTTTCAATATCCAGCTCTTCAACAGCCTGTGCCATTCGGATTCCTTCTAAGATCACTGCATCCTTATATGCCGTATCGCATTTCTTTTCGAAATCGTCCGTGGTCGTGACAAATTCGAAGTATGGGCTATTCACCACATCCGGCATCTTAAACTCCATGGCTGATAACGGATGGGACTGCTGATAAAACATCTCAATCAATTCTGCCGTAGAACAGCGATATGCTCTGACATTTGCCTGTCCAAGTGCTGCAATCATACGTCTGCAGATACCGTCTAACTCTGCAATCGCTTTTTTATGGATGTCCTCTTCAGATAATTCCATGTTATATTTATCTGCCTGAAACTCCCATTCCACTAAATAGACCTGTTCAATGTCCGGTTCTAAGGAGGACTCATCACAGACCATATCCATAAAATCAATCTGTTCTTTTAAATGCATTCGTCTCCAGTCCAGATTTGTAATTTCTTTCTGAAGGCTTTCAGCCTCCATTAAAAGCGCTTCTTCTGCAACCAGATCGATTCCACGGACGATATTTAAACGCTCCACAATCCCATCTCTGTCTACATTTTTATGAAAAAGTTCTCTCTCCACTTCTTCGTATCTCTTCGCATACATAGAACGGGTATGGTCCATGGACATTCGTACAAAATACTGCCTGTAAGTCACTGGGCTTGTGATGGTACGCAAAAACTCTAAGTATCCCCTCATAGTACTCGCCTGTTGCGCACTGGATGCTGAATAATAGTCGTACCCGTCGCACCTGATCGCACCAACAAACCGGCGGTGATTATCCATGATGACCATTTCATCTGCAATATCCTCAAAATCCAGATAGTCTTTCGCATCATATCTCTCTAAGGTCTGATAATAATCATCCTCTTCTTTTTTATTCTTTCGTTTCATTCTTCCCAATACAGCGATGCCGATGATCATAAACAAAAAGAATATTAATAAGAAGATCAGCATCAGCGTAATCTGAAACGCTTTATCAAATAAATAGGTCATGTCGTTTCTCCTTTACCGGAAAGCATCCATTCTTTTTCCTTTTCTTCATAGACCACCTGGTTATATCCTTTGATATAAAGGCAACGGTTTCGTTTTCTTATCAGTCTTTTTATGAAAACCTGGTCGATATACTCTCCCCCGCCATTCATCCAGTTGGTATTTGGTATCCGAACCATCGTCGATAGCGCAATGACAATCGTAATAAAAGCCCAGAATACGATTAAGTACACCGTAATCCCAAAACGGTCCAACAACATAATGATCGGTATGCCAATCGCTGCAACAATCACTGCGATAATAAGTGTTCTTAAGCTAAAGTACTTAAACCACTTGATCTCATCTGTCAGACCCTGGGGTATCTCATAGCGATATTTCACGTCATATCCTCCTTTTCTCTACGTAAAAGATGAAACAACTCTTAAGATTGCCCCGATCACACCACTCATTCCAAACAAAATGATGGCAATCAGTACTTTCCATTTCATCTCTTCCAGTGCCTCTGCCCTTTTTTGAGGACTTTGGGACATCAGCTTCACACCCACTAATAGGATGGTCAGTAAAATTCCCACCACTCCAATGGTCAGAAACAGGCTGTATAAACTGTTGACCGTTCCTCTGATTGCTGCATTGTCTGTAATGCCAAACTTGTAATAGCTAAATGGATCTTTATTCATTGATACACCTTACCCTATACGATATTTCCGCCAATATTCTGAAGCACGGATACAATGGACATTGCACCAAAGATAACGATTCCGCCTATTCCGATCCATAACAGCCAGGATAATTTTTCACTTCGCTTATTACCGCCCCCAGATACTGCAATAGAGAGCCCGCAAAGTACAATGCTAAGCACCAGACCTACAACACCAATCGCCAAAAATAAACGGTATGCACTGTTCCCTGTATCCTGTACCTGTTTTTCAAGCTTTGCAAACGCTCCGTTTCCTTCTCCCCCAAGCCAGCTGATATCATAATCACTGGATGCTCCTGATTCTTCCGTCGAACCATTTGCATATACGTCTGCAGGGCAAAGTGTTATTCCAAGGCTTAACACCATGCACAGCATGGCTGCAAAAACTCTAAATCTATTAAGTAACGCTGTATTATTCTTCATCCTATTTTCCTCGTTTCTTTCATAATCTATAGAAACGCAGCAAGCTTATATCTTCTGCATTTTCTTTCAATTTGATACTGTTTGACCTCATTTTTCTCGTACCATCACGGTCAGGTATCTGTACATTTCTTTTATCTGCATTATCATTTCTTTCTTATCTTTTTCTTCATTTCTTATTACCTCCTATCTTTACCCTTGCTTCGGCGCACGCCCAAACTCTCTATAAAAAGGGCTTAGGTGTACACCGAAGCCGTAAAAAAAGCCGGCTGATAAACTATCAGTCGGCTTTTTCAAACAATATTCTATTTCTTATTAAGATTTACAGAAGCTACAATGCTGACGTATTCAACTCCCGCATCTTCTCCATCGAACATAATGTATTTTGGTGTTGTTTTCCCAAAATAGTGCAGTTCATCACCGCATCCATTCAGACCACTCTTTAAGACTTCCACATAAAAACTCATTGCTTCCATCTTTCCTTCATGAGTCTTCTGAGATACATTCGATTTGTTGCTTCCGGTTACAGAGCAGACCTTTAAGGTCCCATTTTCATTCGTCTCTAAGTTGATGATTTTTTCATCAACTCCAACAATGGAAATCTCCATACTAAGAAGCAGATCTTTCTTCTGAATTGTTCCACTATAGTCAAAACTTTTATCCGAAAGCTTTTTAATCAGGTTCTCTGCCATAGTTCCTTCTGACTTTTTTGATCCAAAGATTGCATTCTGACACCGAACAACCATAAATTTCGGGGTAAACGCAATCTGTACCACGTCACCACTTAGTTTAGGAACCAAGTTCTGAATAAACTTATGGTTGATTAAATGCCAGACATCCTCTTCTGCTGACTTATTCCCAATATTTGTTACCGGTGCTACTGCCTGGCACATGGTAGTACTTCGTCTACTGACTACCGTAAGTTTCTTTTCTTCCTCATTTGCCAGAAACCCTATGACATCAATTCCTGCAATGTTGGAATCTTCTGCAGAATATCCTCCCAGGCGGATCGCATTTACAAATTTTTCACGTTCCATCATGACCATTATGGCACCATCTGCTGAATTTGGAAGCTCTAGCACAGTATCCTTTTCAACCAATGCCACCCGGACAACAGATTCTTTCTTTTCATCTGACACCTCTAAATAGGAACCTTTGGAATCAATGTAGATGGTATCAGTGATCTTCGCCAGCGAGGTAACTGCCGGCTTTAAGCTGGTACTTACCCAGTATAATTCGTCCTTTTCCATATCACTTGTCTGAATAAAGAAGTTTGCCCTTCCCGTCTTTTCTCCATCAGAGCTTGAGATAGAAGCCATCTGAACCTCTTTATCTCCAATCTTGCGCTTGGTAGGACTTACCATTAACACAAAACTCTTTCCTCCTCCAACTGCTGCACAATCAAGTGCATTGTTTAAATATGAAGCATTTACCTTAAACATATCTATTTACCTCCGTTATTTTAAAATAATGAACAGTTTGCGTATACTTTTGCCCTACGCTTTTTCTTTTTAGGCGTGGTATTTACCACTGTATCATCAACATCTATATTTGAAATGAAGTCGTTAAACTGTGACATCATAGAGAACATGGACATATCAAACAGATCCTCTTCTTTGGTATCCTCTGTAAATGAAGAGAACAAATCGAATAATGAGTAGGCTTCGATGCCAAGATTCTCTCTTACCTCTTCCACTCTCTCGATCAGTTCACTAAACATCAGCATCGTCTGTTCATCACCAAAGGTATCTTCTACCTCGCCGGTAATGACATCGAACATTTCCTGCAGTCTATTTCCTGTCTGTTCATCCATCTCACTCATAATCTGCGCAATACGAACCTGCGTATCCACGCCTTTTGCCATGGCTGCCAGACCATCTGCAGAAAATCTGCCCTGAATGGCGGAAGTTGCCGCTTTCTTTTCGCCAAGCACCTGTAAGATTGCCTGTTGTACCGTCATCTCATAAGCTAAATAATAGGTCCTGCATTCTTCTCTCTGATTTAATCTCCAAGCACGCCCTGCGGCCTGCCACATGATAAAAAGTGAATACCCTGACTGATAGAAAATCAGTGTCGGATAGTTATAGGTGATACTTTTTTCCATCCAACAAAAGTCCAATCCGGTTTCACAAAGGCGAGGATTACAAAGCATTACCTTCATTCCTTCCTTTGCTCTTGCATGCATCCATGCTTCTCTGGCTGCTGAGGATGGATAACTTGCTCTCATAACCACCACTTCGTTTTTCTGAAGATTACAGTGCTTCAGTATCAGTTCCTGCAGTCTTGGAAGTACGTTTGTTGCCTCTGACTGCGTATATTCTGCATAGATTACACAGTTTCTTCCTTCCGATAGTTCCTGTTTTACGATATCTATCAACATTTCTTCTTTTGACAGCATTCCTCCATCTTCTAACAGGAGGCGATAATCCTTTGGTGTTACCACTTCACAGCCACTTTTGGGGTCCAAGATTGGCTCCACCCCATACGGTTTGTCCAAATATGACATCCCAAACTGATGACGCACACTGGCTAATGGCACCTTAAAGTCCCTCTCATACCGTTTCATGATTCCAATCACCCGGTTATAATGTCTTAACATTTCTGTTTCTAATCCAGGCTTTGGCTTGCACAGTTTAATCCGCTCGTAAAGCGGAGGCATGTTTGCCGACATATCCTCGATATTTAGAAACACAGCTCTATCTAGCAAAAAGTCTGAAAAAATCTTCGGACTGATTCCCGGAAGTACCTTTGGCTGTCTTAACTGCCGTCCTCTGGAGCAGACATTATTTCTTAGATTCACATCCGCAGTAAATTCCGTTTCCACACATCCATAGTCTGTTGCAAACTTCATTACAGATGTCCATAAATATCCATGTTCTTTCATACGTCCCGGTTCTAAACGATACAGAATGTAAAACAAATCTGTTGCTACCCCACCTGCAATCGTACCTGTCAGCCCAAAGGTATACTTTGCTGCCTGCATGATATGGTGAAAGGCATTTCCTTGTGCAGTAGATCCGCCCTTTGCCTTATGCACCTCATCACAGATGAATACATCAAAATAACCTTTTAAATATTTTTTGATGTACAGAGCTGGTGAATATTTTCTACATCCGCCCAAAGAGTCTTCCATGGAGTTTAATACTTCACCGTAAATTCTTTTTGCCTCATGTTCATAGCCCCTAAGAACCCAGTTCGTGACTTTTCCCTTTTTTGCCCGATTTGACCAGAAAGTCTGTCGAATCCATGCCGGTTTCTTCTCATAGCCAAACTCCGTATTAATGTTCTTTACATATGGCATCCATAAGCTTTCGCCACAGTAAATACAGGTCTGGTTATGATTTCTCTCAGCACTCATGTCATACCAATGCATTGGCCAGGAGTTTTCATTAAGCTCATCCATAAAAACTCCCACATCAAACGTATAGTTCGTTGGAAACAAAAGACGATTGCAATGCGGACAGATAAGACCGGATCGCTTAAATTCTGTCTTTACAATCTCCATATTCTCACTTTTACAGCACATACACTTTCCATAGTTTTTCATCTGCAGCATTCCACAGTCCTTACACTTAAATACCTCAACATTACGCACCGCTTCCTTCTTCGGTGTCGGTATTCTCTGGTAAGAGAGCTTTAAAAAGTCCTTTGAAATTACATAGTATTCTTTTCCACAGTCCCTTTTGCTGCCACCTTCACGGAGTGCGACAAGCTGTGAGAAAGTATCTATGATGACAGGCTTTGCATAAGGTATCCTCTCCCGAAGTTCCTTACACCATTTTTCGACCAAATGTCCCGGACACATGATAACGTGACGATAGTTGATCACCCCATCCTTTTCATAGGCATCTTTTAAGGTCTTATCTGGATGCTCTTCAAGCCACTTTCCTACATACAGCATCTCTGCTGCAGTCGCTGCCTGAATCGTTTTTCCGGAACCTGTTCCCATAGAAAAAAGGGCATATCTGCCCTTTGTTTTACGAAAATATTCATAGATTCCATTTACCATCGCTGCCTGCTGCGGATACAAGCGGATGTTATTTAATACTGCACGGTCTATCTTTCCATTCAGTTCACTGACAGGTTTTAAAATAGACTTTAAGTTATCGACAATCGACTTTCCATACTCCTTAAAATACTCATCCAGATTTTCAAAATGAAGCACTTTCTGCTCTTTTTTTGTGATCCAGATCTGTCCTCTTCGGAATAAAGATACAATCATTTCCTTCAAAATTTCTTCCGTCAATGAAATATGACATACCATGATATCCTTAACCGGGACATCTTTTCCATGTTTCTTAATGGTTCTGTCAAGATTTCCATAATAATTATATTGAGGAATAAAGAACAATGTCTTTTTATTCTTCATTTCTTCATATAGCTTTGGAATCCACCATTCAAGTAACGGCAAATCGTAGTTATTCATTAACAGATAATAAAGATCCTTATACAGATCCTCCTCCGTTGTCACCAGATAATCCTTTGTTAGATTTTCTGCAATCGCAAGACCATGGGTGAATTTTTCCTTTCCCCTTTGAATCGTCGCATAATTGACACTAAACTTCTCAGTATTACGATAACTCCGATGCCGATACACCAAAACACCATCTGTAACCAGTGCTGCTCCCACGCTTCTTACTATCTGCGCAGAGCGATCAAAATAGGAAACGATCAAAGGTGCACTCTGAAACCCTACAATCATAAAGTCCAAATACACCTCTGACGTTCCAGCCATCAACTGTTCCATTGTTTTCCTCCTTTATTGGCTCCTAATTTTAGAACCATTTCCTCCTTTTATGAGCATAGTTTTTAAAGCTGCGTAATTCTTCCATCATTTTGGATGATGTTTAACCGGATTTTTGTATAGGACCTTGATGTGATACTCTTTGCATGATTATCATAATCATAGTTTACAGTATCTTCATCTATTTTTCTTGCAACGCCACGCTGCAAATGAAGGGTTCCTTCTACTTCATCCCCTGCAAGCCCCTGTCCGCCACCAGATACTGCCAGTAAATATGCAATATCTTTGGAAACGGGAACAATCGGTTGGTTTAAATCACATCCCGTATAGGCTTTTTGAAACAGGCTTGCTCCAAAATAGTCATATAGTGGGGACGTATCCATGCTTTCTTTGGCTGCTTCCGGTTTAAACTTCATGGACGTGAAAAACTCAATATCTGAGTCCTTACTTGTATGAACTTCATACCTTACTGCGACCTCTTCCGGCTCCTTGGGAAGGTAGGGAATTTCCTGAAACCTAAGCACCTTTTGATAGGAAGCTTCAAAATCAGACCTTAAATACCCCGACTGACCGCTCCTCTTCTTTTGAAGAACGACGACTACCTGATGATATTTTTCATATTCCTTATCATCAAAGCGGAAATACTCACAGATGACATACCTTGATAACACTGCACGGAAGAATTTCTCCTCCGAAAACACTGCATATGGTATGACATAAGCAAGATATGCTTCCGATTTTAAGTAATAGCTAATGCGTTCTAAGAACAACAGCTCCAGTCTTTTACTTCCTTCTGTTTCCCTTTGTTCACCATACGGTGGGTTTGCAAAGCAAAAAGAAAAGACCCCATGCGAAATTTTTACACCTCGCAAGAAGTCTTCATTTAAAACACTGATAAAATTTTCGTTGTCCTTTAAATGTGTCTGGTATGTCTCAGAATTAATCTCTACTGCATACCGTTTGATATTCGCCCGGTCACCCGTTACCGCCATTAAGGCACTTCCATCACCCACACTGGGCTCTAATACGCAGATTTCCTCAGCGGTATCAAAATCAAACAGCATTCCGATGCGCTCACAGTGTTCTATATCCGTGTAGTACGCACCCAGCTTTTTCATGTTTGTAGCAGCTTGAAAAAAACTATTCTCTTTGTACATTTCCATTTTTCAATAAATCTCTCCTTTCTTTTTAGGGGTAACCAATAAAAAAAGCCGTCTCCACTATGTGGTGACGGCTAAAAAAGCACAAAGTTACCCCTTGGAATTCCATGCTAGGTTAAAAATTGGAGCTCTTCACTACCTACCTGCATGCCTGCTAGTCCCTCATCAGGACCTGTGATTGAAGTACGCTACTAAAAATTACAATATTATGATAGCATAGGTATAAGTGATTTGCAATCTCTGGATACTTGTGACTCATAATTTTATCAAAGCTTATTCTTTGTTATCATAAAAATTATAATAATTTTGTTTTAATATAAGTTTCATTTGCAAATAAAGGCAACAAGTAACCCTAAAATCAGAAGACTATTGATTCCAACTGTAATCCATAAAAAACTAAACTTCCGATTAAGTCTCTGGATTTCATTCAAAATCATATTTCCATTTTCCAGTATTACTTCACCTTTTTTACTTATAGACTCTTCTATTTTCTTTGTTACGTTTATTATTTCATGAATACTAACTTGTTCAGCTTGAAGTAAGTTGTTCAATTTGCTTAATTCTATAAGTATTTCTTTGAACTTACTTTGAGCCTCACACATGATAACCGGAAGCAAATCTACTTTTCTTGCTACGCCACAAACCACATTACTTAACTCTAAAACATCTTCTATACAAGCTAAAATATCCTTCTGTATAGGAGCAATTTTTTTGTTAGAAATTTCAATTATTTTTTCATCATTAGGAATAGCAGTAGTTATCTCTTTTTGAGACTTCATTATTGCTTTAATGTTCTTATCTACATCTTTCGCTTTCTTATTAATTTCATCCCAGTTTTCTAAGAATTCCTTGTCATTTTCTATCAGTTTCGCAATATCAACATTTGTAGTATTATTAGCATTCTTTAACTTCTTTATTAAATCCTGTAGCTCAT
>ERZ1032001.40-NODE-40-length-20975-cov-6.699235_pt1 | contig 20975 bp, 20 predicted proteins | sample MGYA00517102_ERZ1032001 | MGnify/ENA primary metagenome ERZ1032001 (study PRJEB33719, sample SAMN04261291) | wastewater metagenome | biome: rural village; feature: human; material: feces | host: Homo sapiens | place: El Salvador | collected 2013-01-07 ... | reverse complement strand
ATTGTTTCATACCGGCGAGTTAACTGCAAGTCGCCGCTACGTTTTACGCTTACTGACTTATGTCCCCATTTCTGGGATAATGGCGAAAAACCTTTCTGGAGGTACGTTATGAAAAAGCTGACTCTTCTTCTGGTGCCCCTGCTGCTGTGCGTCTATGCCGGGCATGCTCCCCGGCAGGTCATATAAAAAATGCTTTCCAAACCACACAGCCTGTGCTATAATTTTTATGTGTTTATTCGACAAAAGGAGCACATGATCATGAAGCTATTGCCCAATTTCGCCACACCCTCACCACGAAAACGTATTTGCATATTTCTGAGCATCTTTCTCTTCTTTTTTCTGATTTCCCTTTGTGCGCCCTACTCCTATGACGATTATGAATTTGCTGTTGTGAGCATGCTGCCCATGGATGAAATTATGAATTTTTCCCTCACCTATGGCAACGGTCGTCTGCTGGGCAACTGGGGAGTCATTATGCTGCTGAAATCTCCAATTTTTGCAGCACTTGCCAAGGCAAGTGTATTCAGCCTGATGGTATTTCTGATTCCTGGTATTTTGGGAATGCACAAGCCTTTTGCCCTTTTTGTTTCTTTCCTTCTGGTGACTGGAATTGATTCCGATCTGTTTGCTCAGGCTGTCACATGGACCAGCGGCTTCCAAAACTACGTTCCACCGGTTTTTCTTATGCTGGTCATGATATATCTGATTCAGAAGTATCCCTCCGCATCTGGATATTTCGGAAAGAAGCTTCTGATCTGCGTCAGTGTATTCCTGCTGGCGCTTGCTGGACAGCTTTATGTGGAGCCATCCTCTCTGATCAATCTGGCTGTGGCCATTGTGCTTCTTGTAAAGATTTGGCACGACCCGAAACATCAGGGACAGCTTCCGGCGCTGCTTTTTCTGCTGGGTGCCGGAATCGGTCTGCTCCTCATGTTCTGGATTCCCGGTGCCTTCCACATCGAAGGAAATCATACCGATGGGTACCGGATCCTGTATCTGGACTCCTTCCGCAGTCTCCTCTTCTGCTGTGCCCGGAATTTTCTGAAGGTAACCAACCATTTCTTTGGCCTGCTTGGACTGCCTGTCTGCGGCGGTGCAGCCATTACGGTACATATGACCCGGCACAGAAGAAGCGAAATGCGGAACCGCATTCTGTATTCCCTCAGCTTTTTCTGCGGCGGGTCCATGGGGCTGTTTGCTCTGATGGGATTTGACGGCTGGTACGGCGAAACTTCCATTGTCTATCACATCTTTGCCATGGTTGTTGTGCTGACCGCCTTGGCAGTCTGGGTCATTGCGCTCTTCCGTTTGGAGGACACCCTGCTGCGGGACCGGACACTTCTGCTTCTGTGCGGTGGAATCTTCTCCCTGCTGCCGCTGCTTATTGTAACGCCCATTCATATCCGCACTGTTTACCACGCTCAGATCTTCACTGTCATGGCTTTCGCCCTGTGTCTGAACCGTTTTTCAGATAACTGGAAACAGTCTGCTGTAAAATGGGTTACGGTTATTACAAAGGGAATCGCCCTGCTTCTGGCCATTGCCATGCTGTTTACCTTCTTCAGCATTGGTTCCATGGCACAGGCAAGACATCGTTATGTCCTGCAGCAGCTGGATGCCGGTGCAGAGCAGATCGATTTCTTCCGCATCCCCAGTGCTTATGTTCACGAACAGACAGACCCCAATATGGGACTGTACTATTATCGCAGCGCCCCCAATGATACACTGTTCCATATCCAGCCCTACGATGTCTGGACCAACGATCATTTAGATCAAATACAATAAGAGGTAACTGCTATGTCGATCGTCACAACTTCGTTCAACGACGTTTTCTCTCTCCACTTCAGCCATCAAACCGCCCTTTTTTCTCCTCTGGACAACATTATCCAACTGACCTTTGACGACAATTATCTGGACCAAACTGTCAACCTGATGTACTCGATCATCCGACACAACCCCAGCGGAATTTCTTTTGTCTGCACCTGTCCCGTACTCAGTCAAAAGAGTGTGGATGTTCTCATGTCACTGCCCTTTGGCATCCAGTTAAAATGCTTTGCCTTCGCGCTGGACCTCGAAACCGGCCGTTGGGCACTGAGTACTGTCCTACGCCTATTCTCTCCCTGGTTCTTAGACCAGGAAATCCATAAAGTATTGTACATGGATTCTGATATTCTGTGCTGCGGAAGTCTTCAGCCTTTATTTGATCTGGAGGTCCCCGGCATCGCCATGTGCAACGAAATCAGCGGTAATACAGGTAAATACCAGCAGGATATGATCCGTCCTATCCTTCCCGCTCAAATCTACTGCAACGCGGGCGTTACCCTGTTCAATCTAGACTACTTGCGCGCTCGCTATTCCTTTGCAGATATCTACGGAGAGTTGCAGGACCGTAACGGAGTATTTCATTATCTGGATCAGGATATACTCAATGTTTTCTTCCGTGATCAGCTTCTTGTTTTGAACGGTTTCCACTGGGATTTTCAGCCTCATGAATTGAAGGGAACCCCCTTCTTTAAGAACGCCCTGCGCAACTGCCGCCTGATCCACTTCTCCGTAGGCAAGCCCTGGCTGTACAAGTCACGGCTGTATCTGATGCGGCTGTATCTGAAACACTCTTCTTATCCGCCTATGATTGCTAAGGTGAAGAAGACCGTTTGCAAACGGATCCTGTATCTTCCCATCGCCATAGGGCGGCGGATGCTGTCTCCCATCAAGCAGGCCATTCTGGCTGCACGGGGGCAGAAGTAAATAACAGGGCGGGGACCAAAATCCCCGCCCTGTATTGTTAACTTAGGTTGCCATCTGCGTCACACTCAAGGGACAGGCTGACGGGGACCCTTGCAACGGTAACACCGCTAGCTTTTTGTCCCAATGTCGCAGAACCTGTGGCCTTATTGCTGCTCTTGCTTGCAGATTTAGAAATTGTATACCAAGAGGAATCATAAATCGTAATGCTGACACTCGAATCCGTACAGGTAGCACTCGAACCATTATATGTAAAGGTTCCATTTAAAACAGCCATCCAATTGACAAATCCATCATTGTCATAATGAGTATATTCCTTGCCACCTTTTACTGTGCCAGATGCTCTCGTTCCATGGTCATAAACCCTTACAGTTATGTAACTTCCATCGGATAAATATATCGATTCCGTTTCCGCTGCCGTCGCATAGACAGGTAAAACTCCGACTATCAGCGCAGCCAGTAAAATGCAGCACACCAGACGTTTCAATCCAGTTCGCCTCCCTCATCAATTTCAATTCTTTCATACTCAATAACTTCGACAACAGCATATCCTGCCATGTCTTTTTTATGGTTTACATAGGCATCGACAATCGTAACAAGCCATATTCCTGCTGTGACAATGATCGCCGTTGCGACTGCGACAACGATTCTTTTGGTTTGCAAACTCTCCAACAAATCTTCTGCTTCCATATCCATCACATAGGTAGATGCGATCTGTTTCGGTTCTCCAAATCTTGCCTTTAGCTGTTCATAGGAAATATCCGAGCCCTCAGAAACATAATCCCGGATGGAGCTCGCCATTGCGGACAGGATCCGTTTTTTCTGTTTCCAGCTGCCCGGCAGTGCCCGGGATATCTCCCAGAGATAACGCAGGAGCGCAAGATTCTTCCCCATGTGCCTCGCCTCCCCTTGCGATCATAAATATGCCCTGGGTGGTTTCCTCATACTCACGGAGAAGCTCCGTAAAGCGTGCTTCCCCTGCCGGTTCCAGATGGTAGTATACCCGGGTCATGCGCCTGCCTACCTGAACCCGCCGATCGGAGATCAGTCCCTGATCCACCAGCTTGTAAAGCACGGGATACAAAGAACCCTCCTGCGTCACGATCCTGCCGCCGCTGACCCTCTCTGTCTCCTGCACCAGCTGATAGCCGTACATATCCTCCCGCCGGAGAAGCCCTAAGATCACCAGAGACATGACCCCCCGGCGAAAGCTGTTTTGTGCATTGTCTGCTGCCATACTTTCCGCCTCCTTTCTTACTAATTACTTTATATCATAATTCTTTTTACATTTCAATACTTTTTTCATAAAAATGTCGTTGACAAAATATGGTTCTTGTGCAATGATAATAGTGTCAAATTCAGGAAAGGGGTGGGTCCGATGGGCTAAAAACTGTTTTATAATCTATCCATATTGGGGAGATAATTACAAATAAAATTCTTTGCAACTATCATTCAAACTTTATTATAAGGAGATGAAATTATGTTTAAGAGATATTTATCGCTAGTCCTTGCAATTTTGATGGTTTGTTCTATCGCACCCACAGCGTATGCAACTACCCATAATTCTTCCACTGACGAATACAGTGAATACCTGCGCTGTGTTGAGCAAGGGATTTTAGGTGACGATGTTACATACGCAGTCTGGAAAAGACTTCGAGAAGAATCCCATGCGCTCGAAGCTGCACTGGAAGCATCTAATGAATTTGCACTGGTTTATGATAGCAGACAATCTGCATATTCTACCTATTCTATGAGAGCCGGCGATGTGTTTATTACCAATGCAACCGTTTCTTCTGCCATTCTTGGTCATGCAGCTATTGCAATTTCTTCATCAAATATTCTGCACATTGCCGGTCCCGGCGAAACTCCCTCTACAATTTCACTTTCAACTTGGCACGACAGATACACCAATAAAAACGGTGCTGATAGCTGGACAAAAATATATCGTCATTCAAACTATACTATCGCAAGTGAAGCAGCTGGATGGGCCGAGGATACATACAAAGACTCTGGGGCAGGATATTTTATAAACAAAGACGTTCAAGATACGACATTAACATATTGTTCTAAAATTGTATGGCAAGCTTATTTTTATGGACCTTCTACCGTATCTACTGACGCTACCTATCTTTCTTCCGGCTATATTCTTCCATATAATTTAGCAAACTTAATCGGAGATGTCAGTTTGCTCAAGACCTATGTGGGCTCTTAATTTTTTCAACGAATATAGCTTTCAGGACCTAAGATGAAGAAACCAATCATTCTTGCAATCATTTTTCTCGTCAGCATATTGGGCATAAATACGGTCTGGGGCAATCCCATTTCAAAGCACCTAGCTGAACAATCTGCAAAAAGCTATCTTTCCGAAAATTTCCACAGTCTGGATGTTCACATAGAAAAAATCTCCTTTGATTCCAAAACCGCAAATTACAAAGTAACTGTTAAGTCAGCATCCAGCGTTGATACATATTTTGTAGTCACAACAGACATGACTGGAGATATTTTGTTCGATACCTACAACAACGTTCTGGGCGGTTACAATACTTATCAGAGGATCAACGATGCTTATGGCGCACTGGTCGATGGTGTTATGCAGCAAGCAGAACTTCCTTACACGCTTCGCTGGTGTCTCGGCAATTTAGAGATCGTCTATCCAGAGAATGTCACATATAGTACCCGAGCATCTATTTCTATGGATACTCTGCAACTGGATGCTGACTATGATTTGAACGATTTGGGGTCCTCCATAGGCTATCTTTCTATCGCCGTGATCGACGATGCCGTGACCATAGAACGCGCAGCCGAGATACTGTTGGACATTAAAACCAGGTTTGATAATGCCAATGTTTCCTTTTTCGCAATCGGCAACATGTCACTGGCAAGTCAGAACCAAAATCCGGAGCAGATTTTCTTTTCCAATATTTTGTACACTGATATTTATGAGGCCGGCCTTTCTGAACGGCTTCAGGAATCTGTCACAAATAGTTCTAAAAAATCTTAAAAACCACTTGACAAACCACGCAATGCGTGGTAGTATATGGGAGTTGCCAAAGACAGCAGGTGTCGTAGGACATAAATCCTGCCGAGGTGCGCCCATCATTTATGATCGTTTGCGTGTCTTTCTGTCTTCTGGCAGGAAGACACTTTTTTATTTTCGGAGGTGAAAATTATGCCCAACGCAAAGGTTCTTGAGAGCAAGAAGGCAGTTGTCGAGGCCCTGTCCGGCAAGATCCAGGAAGCTACTTCCGTGGTTTTCGTCGACTACAAGGGTATCACTGTTGCTCAGGATACCGAGCTGCGTAAGCAGTTCCGCGAGGCCGGCGTCGAGTACTCCGTTGTTAAGAACACCCTGACCAATTTCGCTGCAAAGAATTGTGGCTACGATTTCTCTGAGGTTCTGAACGGCACTACCGCTATGGCTTCCACCACCGGCGACCCCATCGCCCCTGCTCGTATTGTTTGCGAGTTTGCCAAGAAGAACAAGCTGAAGACCCTGTCCATCAAGGGCGGTATCGTCGAAGGCTCTGTCCTGTCCGCCGATCAGCTGAATGGCTTCGGTGAGCTGCCCAGCAAGAGCGCTCTGGTCGCTTCTGTTCTGGGTACCTTCCTGGCACCTATCTCCAGCCTGGCCTTCGTCCTGGATCAGATCCGGATGCAGAAGGATGGCTCCGCTCCTGCTGCAGAAGCAGAAGCTTAATCCCCGCTTAAACCCACAAACTATCTAACACAAAACATATTTTAGGAGGATACTAAAATGGCATCTGAAAAGATCACTGCTCTGGTTGAGCAGGTTAAGGAACTGACCGTCCTGGAGCTGTCCGAACTGGTCCACACTCTGGAAGAAGTTTTCGGCGTTTCCGCTGCTGCTGCTGCTGTTGCTGCTCCCGCTGCTGCCGCTGTTGAGGTCGAGGAGAAGACCGAGTTCGACGTCATCCTGAAGTCCGCTGGCGCTTCCAAGCTGGGCGTCATCAAGGTTGTCCGTGCTGCTACCGGCCTGGGCCTGAAGGACGCAAAGGATCTGGTCGACAACTGCCCCAAGACCCTGAAGGAAGCTATCTCCAAGGAAGATGCAGAGAAGCTGGTCGCCGAGCTGAAGGAAGCTGGCGCAGAAGCAGAGATCAAGTAATTTATCTCTCTCCGAAAATGCGTGCCGCCGCCAATATTTTGGCGGCGGCATTTTTCCCATTTTCAGTGGGTAAGGAATAAGGAACAATGATGTCCTTCTTCACCCGCAATTGTTCCCTATTCCATATCCATTTCCCCTTCTCTACGAAAGGATTCCTCTATGAATTTAGAAACCACCCTCTCTGCAATCGAGCCCTATATCTCAGAAACCATCGGGCAGGTCATTGATAAGGCAGTTTCCCACATTCCGGAAGACGTGGCAGATGTCATCTGGCACGCCGCTTCTTATCTGCCCAAGCAGATTGACTGGATTGCTGCGGCGGAGTTTATGCTGTATTTTGCCGCGGCTTCCCTGGTTCTGGGTCTTTTGAGCCGGATGGTACTGGGAAAAAGCTCCAGCTTAAACCACTCCCTGTCCTCGGCTATGGGCATCCTGTTCATCTATGCTGTTACTATTGTGGTGTACACCTTCAAGCCCTGGAATCTGGAAATGTTCCTGTCTCCCCTGCCCTTTGTTACCTTTGCGGAGGAATATCTGATTTTACTTCCTATTTCCGATATCCAGTTTCCTGCCCTCTGCACGGAGGTTCTTTCCCTGATCATTCTGGCATTTCTCGTGAATCTGCTGGACACCTTTATGCCGAAAGGTGAGCGTTTCGCTACATGGCTTGTGCTGCGGCTTCTGTCGGTGATTTTCAGTATGATGCTGCATCTGCTGACATGCTGGGGCTTCCGGACCTATCTTCCGGAGGTTTTGGTAACTTATGCTCCCACGATTTTGCTGATTCTGCTGCTGTTCATGATGACCTCCGGTCTGCTGAATCTGATCCTTGGTCTCGTAATTGCTGTGACCAGTCCCTTTCTTGGTGCCATGTACACCTTCTTCTTCTCCAATATTGTGGGCAAGCAGCTGAGCAAAGCGGTTTTCACCAGCGGCATTATCTGCGCCATTGCCTACCTGATGGACCTGTTTGGTTATACCGTCATCTGCATCACCGCCGCTTCCCTGCTGACCTACATCCCCCTGGCGCTGGTACTGCTGGCCCTGTGGTATCTGATTGGGCACATTCTGTAACAATATACAAAACCGTCCTGCGATCGTACTCGCAGGACGGTTTTTCATTGGTCATTCTTTTTCCTAACCGTTCATATCAAGGCTGCAAAAATACCTGCCCCTGTATGTAAGAATGCCTTTCATACCTTCTTTCAGGCTGCCATATTCCACCTCATAGGTATACAATTCCAGCAGCTTGCCATCATCTGTCTGAAAATTCACCACAAAGGAATACCCCATCATAGAGCGTCCGCTTTGGTTGGTCCCTTCTCTGATTTCTTTGGATACCACAGTTGCCACTGCCGCACACTCCGGCTCCATAGCCGGCTTTTCGAGAAACCAACGAACACGCATGTAAAAGACTAGTAAGCCAAATACGGCTGTATAAATAAATGTAAGGATAATATCGCATACCTGCTCCGGTATGATGCCATACAGCAAACCTTTGACTTCTCCAACAAACAAAGCGGTAGCTGTGATCAGCAAAATACACATTCCCAGTGCAATGTATACCACTCTGGACTGCGTCCGGTTTTCTTTTTCCGTGGCATAGGCCGCTAGCTTTTGCAAGGTATCCTTTGTCTCCTTGTCCATATTCTCGCCTTTCCTTTCTCCATCGATGATTTCTCTGATATCCACATCATAAAAATCTGCAAGTTCGATCAACATGTTCACATCCGGCATATTGCTGCCAGTTTCCCATCGGGATACGGTTCGGGATGATACATAAAAACGCTCTGCCAGTTGCTCCTGGGTCAGCCCCTTTTCTTTGCGCAGATGTTTCAAAAATTCGCCCGTCTTTTTCTGGTTCATCCAGCTTCCTCCTTTCGTAATCATCATACCGCTTTTACCCGGAACTTTCCACGACACAAAGCGAGAAATGCCGTGGTTTGGAACCGGACACCCTATGTCCACCGGTATTTTATACATACTATCACAGCAGAGGTATTCCTGCAAGAATCCATCACGCATTTTCACAGCCGTTGCGTATACGGTGTTTTTATGGTATACTGAAAACAATGAGGTGATTCGATGAAATTTCTTATTTTTCTTCTCAGCCTGCTGCTTTTAACGGGCTGTTCTGATAGATCGGCAGCTCCGGAAACTGAAGAACCCGCTGAAACTGTCTCAGAAATCATGGAAACAGTGCCTGTGACGGAAACACTTCCGCCGGACCCCATTCAGGAAATGCTGAATGCCATGTCACTGGAACAGCGGGTGGGGCAGCTGTTTCTGGCCCGGTGTAACGAGGAGACTGCCATAGAGGATATCCATACCTATCATTTAGGTGGATTTGTCCTGTTTGCGGAGGATTTTGAGAACGAAACCGTGGAATCCGTTCAGCAAAAGCTGCGCGCCTATCAGGAAGCTTCCGAAATTCCTCTTTTGCTGGCAGTGGACGAGGAGGGCGGCAGCGTTACCCGCATCAGCCGGTACAAAACCTTCCGCAGCAGCCGGTTCCCCTCTCTGCGCAAGGCCTATCTGTCCGGTGGACTGGATATGGTACTGGCTGTAGAGGAAGAAAAATGCCAGCTTCTGCACACCTTGGGGCTTAATGTAAATCTGGGTCCGGTATGTGACATAACAACGGACCCAAATGCATTTCTTTATGACCGATCCCTTGGACAGGATGTGATGACCACTGCCGACGTTATTTTCTGCATTGTCTGGAAAATGAGCAGTCAGAATATCGGCAGTGTACTGAAGCATTTCCCCGGCTATGGAAACAATACCGACACCCATACCGGTATCGCCGTGGACAGCCGCAGCTTTGCCGAGCTGGAGGAGCGGGATCTGGTGCCCTTCCAGTCCGGTATCGAGGCGGACTGTGATGCGGTTCTGGTGAGCCACACCATCGTGGAGGCCATGGACCCGGAGCGCCCTGCTTCCCTTTCCCCTGCCGTCCATGAGTATCTGCGGCAGGAACTGCACTTTGAAGGTGTCATTCTCACGGACGATCTGGTGATGCAGGCCATTACCGACCGGTACGGAGCCGGAGAAGCCGCTGTGATGGCCGTTCTTGCCGGAAATGACTTGTTATGCTCCACAGAATATGCCGTCCAATACGAGGCCGTACTGGATGCCGTATACCGTGGCCGCATTGATATCGATACTCTGAACAATGCTGTTCGGAATGTGCTGGAATGGAAGATGGATTTAGGACTTATTTGAAAATAACTGTAGGGCGGGGTTATTACCCCGCCCTACAATCACTTTTATGCGTTTTTGATGGCTTCAATGACACCGCTGACTGCCTCGGTATCCACGGTTTCCATCAGACCATTATCATAGGCCTCGGCAACAGAGGGATCGATGGGCAGACGTGCCAGAACAGGCAGATCGAACTGGGCGGCAATCTCGTCCAGATGGGACTTGCCGAAGACGTTGATCTTCTTGCCGCAATCGGGGCACTGGAGGTAGGAATAATTCTCCACGAAGCCCAGGACGGGAATGTGCATCATGTTGGCCATCTTGACCGCCTTGGCAACGATCATGGACACCAGATCCTGAGGGGTGGTGACGATGACCACGCCGTCGATGGGCAGGCTCTGGAACACAGTCAGAGGCACATCGCCGGTTCCGGGAGGCATATCCACGAACATATAGTCCACATCTTCCCAAATCACATCGGTCCAGAACTGCTTGACAGCACCGGCAATGACGGGGCCGCGCCAGACCACAGGAGAGGCGGGATCATCCAGCAGCAGGTTGATGGACATAACCTGAATACCGCCGCGGCTCAGGGCAGGATACAGGCCGTCTTCATTGGCACCCTGGCACTCGGTAACACCGAAGGCAGTAGGTGCGGAGGGGCCGGTGATATCGGCATCCAGAACGCCGACCCGCTTGCCCTGACGGGCCATGGCAACTGCCAGCATGGAGGTGACGGTAGACTTGCCAACGCCGCCCTTTCCGGATACCACGGCGATCACTTTTTTAACAGAAGAATTGGGGTTCAGCTGTGCCAGCAGGCTCTCAGCCTTGCGGTCACCGCAGGAAGTGCTGCCGCAGCTGGAACAGTTACCGCTACAAGAACTCATTTACGAATCGCTCCTTTTATTTTGTCTTTCCCTATTATAGGACTTTGACAGCAAAGTGTCAACCCATATTATTCAGGGTTAAAATTCCCGCATTTCCACGAAATGGGTTCCCTGTTCCTCTGTAATGCCTGCGTAAAGCTTGTCCGTAAAACGGCCCTCTCTGACATAATGCAGGATCATATGCTTGGCGGAAACAGGCATTTCCAGAGCGGGGATCTGTCCGTAGGGCACCCAGCGCAGGGTTCCTTCGGTGCTGGTCAGAGGGCGTTCTTCCTTTAACCGGGCGAAGAAATAATAATTCTGGCGGATCTCGCCGCCTGTGAGGCGGTGGGTAATATAGCGCAGGCGAAGACCTTCCACATCGCTTTCCGTCAGGCCCAGTTCCTCCTGCATTTCCCGGAGAACGCAGGCTTTTGCGTCATTGAGTTCGCAGGGTTCAAAGTGGCCGCCTGCGGAGCCCACATATTTCTGATTCGCCACCCGGGAGCCGATGCGGTAGAGGCACAGGATTCCGGAATCGTCTACCAGGTATAAGGATGTCATGTTACGAAGTTTTCCGTCCATAGTATCTTCTCCCTTCCCAAAAGAAAAGGGCGGGAACCAACCCCGCCCTGTCAGTTATTCTTCCTCTGCTTTTGCCACCTGCTGGGCGATAGGCAGGTATTCGTTGCCGGAGGCCTTCTCTGCCTCCTCCTGCTCTTTCAGTTCCTTCAGGGCATTCAGCTCGTTTCTCAGCCGCACCATCCGCAAGGCAGCACTGGAATAGATGAAGATACCCATAATGATCAGCATCCACCAGTCATCCAGAGAACCGGTGATCAGCACCTTGGCCAGGGTCGCCAGCATGAAGCAGGAGCCCACGATCACTTCTGTCAGGGACTGCTTCTTGTAAATGGCCACCTGCTCATTGAGGCGGTCATTTTCCGTGGTATGAGACATAGCCCAGTGACCGTCCAGACGGATGTAGGGAATGAAGCGTTCCAGCTGAAAATCCACCATATCACCAAAGATTTCGGTCTTGGTATCGATCTGCAGGGTACCTTCCAGGCAGGTGGTATCAGTAATGATCAAGTGATCCTTCTGAACGCCATCCTCATAGGTGGTGACATCGGTTTCAGTGACCAGGCACTTATACTCCCGTTCCACATCGTCGATCAGCAGTGTCCAGACATATTCCTTGGGCAGCGCAGGCTTTACGGTGCTCAGTTTCTTTTTCATGGTTTTCTCTCCTTCTTATTCCTGAGCAGCTTCCCACTGCTCCATCAGTTCCATCAGCTGCATTTCCGCCGCTTCCTTTTCTTCCAGCAGGCGGGTCAGTTCCTGATAATCCGCAGAAGCCGCCTCGATTTTCACATCGAACTCTGCTACCAGTTTTTCCTGCTTTTCAATTTCCCGCTCCAGCCGGCGCACCAGTTTATCGGTCTCCTTGGTGCCGCCCTTGGGCTTTTCCTTTTTGGGTTTGGGGACCGCTACAGCGGCGGGCTTGGCAGCGGCTTCGTGTTCCAGAATGGAACGGTACTTTTTGTAGCCGCAGGCAAAATCCCGGATACCGCCGTCTTCCAGCAGCCAAATGCGCTCCGCAAATTTCTCAATGAAATAGCGGTCATGGGAAACAAACAGCAAAACACCCTCAAACTCCTCGATGGCCGCTTCCACCCACTCTCTGGAAGCAATGTCCAGATGGTTGGTAGGCTCGTCCAGAATCAGAAGGTTGATCTTCTCGTCCATCAGCATACACAGCCGCAGACGGGACTGCTCGCCGCCGGAGAGGTTTTTCACCTGCTTAAACACATCTTCACCCTGGAACAGAAATGCGCCCAGGCGGTCACGGGCCGCCTGTGGGGTGCAGTTCTTCTCATAGAGCATGGTATCGTAGAGGGTCCGTTCAGGATTCTTAAAATGGATGATCTGGGGAAGGTAGCCCCATTTCACGGTAGGACCGAACTGGATCTTGCCGGTGCAGTCCTCTTCTCCCAGCAGGCACTTGATAAAGGTGGATTTTCCGGTGCCGTTATCGCCCAGAATGGCGATCCGCTCGCCGCCTTCTACATTCAGGTTGATGTCAGAGAACAAGGTCCGTTCACCGAAGGCTTTGGACACATTTTTCATTTTAAAGACCACATCGCCGGAGAAGTCCTTTTCGCCGAAGCTGGCCTTCATGGTCCGCTCTTTCTTGGGTTTTTCCGTCTTTTTGATGCGCTCCATCCGGTGCTGGATGGACATGGCCCGGCGGTAGAGGGTGCGGTTGTTGATGCCCCAGCCCTTCATACGCTCTACGGTATAACCCAGCTGCTTCAGCTTTGCCCGTTCCTGCTCGTACTGCTTTAACTGCAGGTCAAAACGGGCCTGCTTTTCGTCCATGTAGAAGGAGTAGTTTCCGGAATAGAACTCTGCATGACCCTCGGTGATCTCGATGACCCGGTCCGCCACCTGATCAATGAAATAACGGTCATGGGAGATGGCAAGGACCGTGCCCTTGAAGGCATTGATGTACTGCTCCAGCCATTCTACGCTGTTGAGGTCCAGGTGGTTGGTAGGCTCGTCCAGCAGCAGGATATCCGTCTTTTCCAGCAGCAGGCGGGCCAGATTCACCCGGGTCTTTTCGCCGCCGGACAGGCTGAAAAATTCCTGAGAACGCTGCTCCGCTGTAATGCCCAGACCGTTGCAGATCTTATCCACTTCCACATCCATGTCATAGCCGCCGCCGGACTGGAAGCGGTTGGACAGGGTATCGTATTCCCGCAGCTGCTCGTTCGTCGCACCCTTTGCCATAGCGGACTCCAGCAGTTCCATTTTCTGCTTCACCCGCATCAGCTCTGCATAGGCACTGCGCAGCACGTCTTCCACGGTGTATCTCTCAGGGAAAACCGGGATCTGGGAAATTAGGCCCAGCTTTTTATTGGGGTTGACGAAAACCTCGCCGTCATCGTAGTCCATCTGTCCTGTCAGGATATTGAACAGGGTGGTCTTGCCGCAGCCGTTACGGCCCAGAATAGCGACGCACTCGCCTTCCTGGATCTCAAAACTGAGGCCATCCAGCAGATTTTCACCAATGACGAAGAATTTCGTTAGATTCTTGACTTGTATATCTACCATGGTATTTCTCCATTTTGTTTGGGTTTTCTATACGGCGTTTCGTACCATTTCCCGCTCCCAGAGACCGCTGCGCAGTTTCTGCTGCTTTCCGGTAAAGCGGAAGCCGTGGCGCAGATACATTTCTGCGGCTTTCTCGTTGCTGGAAAGGACCGTCAGGCTCAGACTGGGGCTGCATTCCAGTGCGAAATTCAGCAGTCTTCTTCCATAGCCCCGGCCCTGTTTTGCCGGGTGGATGTACAGGGTGGACAGGGTTCCCTCATGAACCCGGATAATGCCGACTGGTTCTCCGTCAGATAGGAGGTACAGTCCTTCCAGCCTTTGCCGTAAATAGCCGTCGCAGTCCCGGTTTTGCAGAAATTCCGGGGTGCAGATATCTTTATGGGATTCCCGCCAGGAATCCCGGTATACCTGTGCTGCCTGGGGGAAATTCTTTTCCGTTACAGGGGTTATCTTCATAGGGTGGTTTCCAGTTCCTTCATCATGGAAGTCAGTTCTTCCAAAGAGTATAATAAATTCAGCGTCTGGAGCATGGCGTTGGGGCTCATGTGCTCCGGCAGTTTCAATTTTTTCAGCAATGTCAGACGTTTGGCAGAGGCGTCTGGACCGCCGGAGAGGCCCAGTTCCATCAGGTCCTGTTTGGTGATCTGCCGTACCGGCGGGGCTTCCTCCCCTTCTATGGTGGCACCGGCCCTTCTCAGGGCTTCCAGAATAATTTCCCGGGACATACCCTCCACGCCCAGCTTCCCCTCCTTGCCGGGGATAGCTTTACGCTTTTCCTTGCCGGGGATATCGGGGATATAGGCATGCTTCAGATACTTTCCGGGGATGGCACTTTTGATGTGATTGCGGATCACGAAGCCGGCACCGTCGGAATCCGTGAAGACGATGAGTCCCCGGGTTTCCGCGATGCGCCGCAGCAGCGCCATCTGCTGCTTATCTTTAAAAATGCCAAAGCCGGAGGTTTCCAGAATCGGAGCGTCCAGAATCTGGGAGAGGGTGTTTTTGTCATAACGGCCCTCCACCACAATGGCTTCCTTTATTTTAACCATTTCCTGCCTCCTGTGCAAGCTGCAAAATCAGCAGTTCCAGCAGCCGCTCGCTGTCATCGAAGGAGGTCTTCATCCGGTAATCGGTTTCCATCACCAGCCGGGCTGCCTCCCGGCAGAATTCCGGGCGGAACCGGCGGGCAGCATCCATGGTTTTCCGGGCGGCAAAATCCGGCATGGGGGCGCAGAGCTTTTGCAGCTGGGAAGCATTCTGTCCATGGTCCAACAGTGTCCGGGCGGTGCTGATACGGCGGAAATGTCCGCCTACCGCACCCAAAATTGCCAGTGGCTCCTGCTGCATTTTCAGAAGCTGCTGCAGCTTTGCAAGGGCTTGATCGTAGCGTCCTGCGCTGAGCAGGTCCGTCATCTGGAACACCACTGCATCCAGAACCGGCTCGGTGACGGCATCAATGTCCGTCTTTCGGATCTCATCGGCACCGGAATAGGCACAAATCTTGTCGATCTCACCGCTCAGGGCCGTCATGGTGCCCCCGGTGATATCAATGAGATACGCGCAGAGGTCTGTGGAGATCCGCTTCTGCCGGGCCAGGAAATGCCGGGTGACCCAGGCGATCAGGTCCCGCTGATCCTGCTTGGCAAATTCCACCACGGTGCCGTTTTCATCCACCGCCTCCCACAGTTTTTTCAGCCGCTTGTCCGGCTTCCACTGGGCGGTGAGGTAGGTAAAGACCACAGTGCAGTAATCGGGAATATCAGCGAGGATCTCCGTCATTTTGGTGCGGTCGCCCTCATTCATTTTAAACAGATCAATGTCATCCACCTGGACGAAGGTGTTTTCTGCCATCATGGGCAGATTTTCCACCGCATCGGCAAAGTCACGGATGTCGAAGGTTTCGTTATTCAGGCGGTGAAAATTGAAGGATTCTGTCAGCGGGTCCAGCAGCTGCTTCTTCATCTGGACCAGATAGTGGTTCAGCAGGAAGGTTTCCTCTCCATGGAAAAAGTACAGCCGTCCCAGTTCCTTATTTTTCAGCGCAGTCTTCAGTTCCTGCAGGGCATTTCCCTGAGAGGGCTTTCTTGCCATGGATTCACCTCCTGATGGTAATGGTTCCGTGCCGGTCGGTACGGTAAATGGTGCAGCCGCGCTGCTGCAAACGGGCAATCGTTTCATTCGCCGGGTGGCCGTAGGAATTGTCCTGGGATACACTGATGCACACGATCTCGGGCGTGACGGCATCCAGCAATTCTTCGCAGGTAGAATTCTTCGCCCCATGATGGCCTGCCACCAGAATGTCCACATCCGGGATCTGGGCGTGGCGCAAAAGGGAGCGTTCTCCAAAGCCCGTGCGGTCGCCGGTTATCAGTATATCACAATTTTCCGTATCTAACAAGATACATAAACTCATTTCATTGCAGTTTCCGGGAAATCTTGGGGTAAAAATCTGGATTTTTGCCGTACCGAGGGTCATTTGCAGGTCTTCCCTGGCATATACTATCCGTTTTGCAAGGCCCGTATCCAGCTGGGAATACACATCAGGCAGGAGCAATACATCGGTATCCATCCGGGACAGGAGCTTTTCCGCACCGCCTGCATGGTCCCGGTCCAGATGGGTCAGAATCAGGCAGTCCAACTTACGGATTCCGCGCGAAAGCAGGGTCTGGGCGGCAAGGTCGGCAGCTTTCGTATCACTGTCGCCGCCGCAGTCCACCAGGATCGTTTTCCCCTCTGTCTGCAGCAGCAGACACTGGCCCTGACCCACATCCAGCACGGTAAAGCGCATCCGATCATCCATTCCCTCCTGCCATCCGGCAAGCAGCGCAACGCACAGTCCGATGCAGGCGCAGCAGGCCAGTGTCACCGGTCTGCGGTTCCGGGAAACCAGGAATATAAGCAGCAAACTATATACAAAAATAAGCCACAGCACGATGTAAAGACTTTGGGTGTACACCGCCGCCAGAGGAAATTTCGCCAATAGCTTCGCCGTCACCAGCACATAACGGATGGGCCAGGCCACGATTTTTGCCAGAAACGCTGCTGCCCCAGGAAATACCAGAAACAGAGCGCAGACACCGCAGATACCATAGAAGATTCCGCAGATGATCCATAGTGTCAGCAGGTTGGTCAAAGGACCAATGAGGCTGACAGTGCCGAAATACCAGGCGCATAACGGCACCGTCAGCACCATGGCACTTAAGGAAATGGCAATGGAGCTGCAAAAAGCGTTGACAAAGAAGGCCTTGACCCTTCTTCCCCCATAGTCACCAAACTGGGCTGTGAGCCATTTGCGGATACCGGATTGGAACAGGTAAATCCCCGCCACACTGGCTACGGAAAGCTGGAAGCTGACGGAGGTAATGGCCAGCGGATTCGCCCCAAGGATCACCAGCACCGCGAAGGACAGTGCCGTGGGACCGTCATACTCCCGGCTCACCAGCCAGGACAGGAGCAGCAGCCCCGACATGATACACGCACGGCAGACAGAGGGCGTAAAGCCTGCCACTGCCGCAAACAGAAACAGGAAGGGATAAGCAACCAACGCTGTCAGCCACCGCCGTTTCAGGGTCAAAGTGCTGAGCATGGCAAACAAAATAGATACATGCAGGCCCGAAACCGCCACCACATGGCGGATGCCGCTGACCTTGAAGGCGGTATCTGTGGCATAGTCGATATCAGAAGTATCCCCCAGCAGCAAGGCTTTCGCAAAGGGCGCTGCATCTTTCGGAAAGGTATCTGCAATGATTCTCAGTGTCTTATTGCGGATGCGGGCGGGGAGGTCCCTGCGGGTAGGTGCATAGTCTTCCAGCCGCACCGTATCCTGCTGATAAGCCAGCAGGAAGGTTCCTTTTCCGGAATAATAATTGGATTCCGACTCTCCCTCCGGTGCTGTCATACGGAAGCGGAAATCTCCATAGAGGTAGTCTCCCGGCGTTATGGATCGGGATTCCGTGAGGTAGAGTTTGACCCGGTAGGGTTTTCCCGCCTCCATCAGCATGGCATCAACGGTGGTCCCATATTCTGTTTCCCGGCTGAAATCGGAGGCACGAAGTTCCACAGTTTGTACGGTGTTATCCAGCGCTCTGGCAGAAGACAGATAGACCTGTTCATAGCCCCGGCACCAGCCGAAGCCTGCTGCCAGTCCCAGCAGCACCAACGCAGCCCGGTGCACAGGTTTTGCCTCTTTTCCTGCCGCAGCACCAAAGAGCAGTACCAGCACACAGCCTGCCAGAATCCACTTCCGGTTGTCCATATATGACCACAGACCGCAGGCAGCTGCAAAACCCAGGGTCATGTAGAGAAGTTTTCGCATGGGATACCTCCTTTTCTAAAATGCTAACGCTTTTGGGTTAAAAAAGAGGCGCAGCATTTCTGCTGCGCCTCTTAAGCATTTTCAATTACTTTACCTTGGTGGCAACGAAGCCGGCAACACCAGAGAGGGCCTCGTCCATCTTGGATGCGTCCTTGCCGCCGCCCATGGCGGAATCGGGCTTGCCGCCGCCATTGCCGCCGCAGACATTGCAGACGAACTTAACGATCTCACCGGCCTTCACTCCAGCCTTGACGGCATCCTTGCCGCAGACAGCCAGGAAGGTGACCTTCTCACCGGCTGCGGATGCCAGAACGGCAACCACAGAGGCATCCTTGTCACGGAGCACGTCACCCATCTGGCGCAGCTTGCCTGCGTCAGCACCGGGGACATTCACCGTCAGAACCTTGACGGAACCGACAGTAGCAGCACCGGCAAGCATCTTATCGACGGCGCCGGCAGCTTCCTTAGCCTTATAGGATTCGATCTCCTTCTTAAGGTTCTTGATCTCCTCCAGCTGCGCATTCAGCTTGGCTTCCAGCTCATCGGCCTTCTTGACCTTCACGGCTGCGCAGACATTGCCCAGAGTCTCCCGGGTCTTGGCAGCATCGGCGACGAAAGCCTTACCGGTGATGGCCTCAATACGGCGGACACCGGAGGCAACGGAAGCCTCGGAAACGATACGGAAGGAACCGACCTTTGCGGTGTTGTCCAGATGGGTACCGCCGCACAGTTCGATGGAGTAGCCGCCCATGTTGACCACGCGGACGGTATCGCCGTACTTTTCAGAGAACAGAGCGGTAGCACCGATAGCCTTTGCCTCGTCAATGGACATTTCCTTGATGTCCACGCCGTAGCCCTCCAGCACAGCCTCCTGCACCAGAGCATTGACCTTCTCGATCTCCTCTGCGGTCATGGCAGAGAAATGGGTAAAGTCAAAGCGCAGGTAGTCCTCGTTGACGTAGGAACCGGCCTGATGGACATGGTCGCCCAGCACAGTCTGCAGAGCCTTCTGCAGCAGGTGGGTTGCGGAGTGGGCGCGCATAATGGCCTTGCGGCGTTCGGAGCAGACAGAAACAGTCACGGCATCGCCGACATTCAGCACACCGGAAACGACCTTACCATAGTGCATGACCTTGCCGCCCTTGTTCTTCTGGACATTGTTGACCTCGAAGACAGCGGTTTCGGTCTTGATGGTGCCGTGGTCGGCCACCTGACCGCCCATTTCGGCATACATGGCAGTTTCGTCCAGAACCAGAATTGCCTCAGCGCCCTCGCCGATGGTCTGCTGCAGCTCTTCCTCGGAAACGATAGCCAGAATCTTGGCATCATTGGTCAGAGTATTGTAGCCGACGAACTTGGTTTCGGGCATATCCTTGCCGAAGTCGATGCCGGCCCAGCCCAGATCACCCAGAGCCTTGCGGGCTTCCCGGGCGCGAATCTTGTCTTCCTCACGCAGAGCGTTGAAGCCCTCCAGATCCAGGGTCATGCCCTCGTCCTCCACCATTTCAGCGGTCAGGTCGATGGGGAAGCCGTAGGTAGCGGACAGCAGGAAAGCGTCAGCACCGGAGAAGACAGTCTTACCCTCAGCCTTGTGTGCAGCCATCTTTTCGTTAAAGATAACCATGCCGGTATCGATGGTCTTGCCGAAGGACTCTTCTTCGATCTTGACGATACGGGTGATATACTCAGCGCGCTCACGCAGGTAGGTGTAGTGGGATTCGTTCTCGTGGACAACGGTCTCCACCACCTTGAACAGGAAGGGATCGTTGACACCCAGGAGCTTACCGTGACGGGCAGCACGGCGCAGCAGACGGCGCAGAACGTAGCCGCGGCCCTCGTTGCTGGGCAGAACGCCGTCAGCGATCATGAAGGTGGAGGCACGGATGTGGTCGGTAATAACACGCAGGGAAACGTCCATCTTGTAGGACTTGCCGTAGGAAGCACCGGTCAGCTCGGTGACCTTGTTGGTGATGTTCATAACGGTGTCCACATCGAACAGGGAGTTGACATCCTGGCAGACAACAGCCAGACGCTCCAGACCCATGCCAGTATCGATGTTCTTCTGGACCAGTTCCGTGTAGTTGCCCTGACCGTCATTGTCAAACTGGGAGAAGACGTTGTTCCAGACCTCCATGTAACGGTCGCAGTCGCAGCCGACGGTGCAGTCGGGCTTACCGCAGCCGTACTTTTCGCCACGGTCATAGTAGATCTCAGAGCAGGGGCCGCAGGGACCGGAGCCGTGCTCCCAGAAGTTGTCCTTCTTACCGAAACGGAAGATATGCTCTGCGGGAACGCCGATCTCCTTGTTCCAGATTTCAAAGGCTTCCTCGTCGTTTTCGTAGATGGAGGGGAACAGGCGGTCTTCGGACAGGCCCACAACCTTGGTCAGGAATTCCCAGGACCAGGCAATGGCCTCACGCTTGAAGTAATCACCGAAGGAGAAATTGCCCAGCATCTCGAAATAGGTGCCGTGACGGGCGGTCTTGCCAATGTTCTCAATGTCGCCGGTACGGATGCACTTCTGGCAGGTGCAGACACGGCGGCGGGGGGGCTCCACCTCACCCTTGAAGTAGGGCTTCATGGGGGCCATGCCGGAGTT
>ERZ1032001.38-NODE-38-length-21398-cov-6.557794_pt1 | contig 21398 bp, 21 predicted proteins | sample MGYA00517102_ERZ1032001 | MGnify/ENA primary metagenome ERZ1032001 (study PRJEB33719, sample SAMN04261291) | wastewater metagenome | biome: rural village; feature: human; material: feces | host: Homo sapiens | place: El Salvador | collected 2013-01-07 ... | reverse complement strand
CACACCCGTATAGAAGTGCGCCCTTAGTAAACTAAGGGTTAAAAACGCTTTCGCCGTTCTATCCGAATGTCGTTCCTGCCCGGGAGTCTCACCCCGGCGTTGCTTCGCTCATATCGTCGCAAAGTCATATCCCCATTCAGACGGTCATTCAATTTTGAAATCGGCATCTGTTTCATGGGGTTATCTCCGTGTCAAATATTTTGTGAAAACAAAAAAGCCGATTACGCAGAGCATCACAAATCGGCGGGAGCATAGCTCTCGCTTCAAAGCGATGTTCTATGTAATCGGCTTTTAATTCAAAGTCGGGTTCTGCTTCGTACAGCTCCTGCCAACAGAACCAAAGGCTTGGTGGAGCAGTTCGGCACTTCAGGTGTACCGATACCGTGTCGGATGAAACCGACTAATTAAGTCTCAATATGGGCGAACATTTATATTCAGTTGTTTATATAGTGGAATACCCACTTGCCAATATTATACAGATGAAACGCCTTCCCGTCAAGATTTGCACATGAAATACTTGCCAAAGCAGTTGTATCTTTTTTATGAACAGGAGCAACTTGCTTGTACAAACAATCAGAAAGAAACCTTCATTACTTCGTGAATGTTGCCTTCAGCGTCCTGGATTTCATCTACGGTAATCATCCCAAAAGATTGCATCATGTACACCATTGCCCATACTTCATCAAATTGTGCCGAGAGTCCATTGTATCCGTTCATCAAATCAAATGCGATATCGTACGGCGAAAAATCGGGAGCACCACATTGCAGATTATCTTTTAGTATTTCTGCAATGTCCTTTGCCAACTTTGAGTTTCTCACGGCAGACTCATATGAGAAATCCTGCAACAACTCGCACTCAAATTCATACATACTATCATCTTTATCCGGACTATACCAATACCACCAAATAAAGATTGACGACTCAAGATCATCTCCATTTACGGGGTTCCATGTTTTCATAATTTTGGGGTTCCATGTTTTCATAATTTTATAGAAGCGAACCATGAAATTATGAAGCTCTCGAAATTCTTCTTCAGACAAGAAGCTACCTTGACGGATCATAAAATGTGTTTCGTTATTTCTCAACTGTTGCAACAGTTGAATTCTTTTATCAACGTTTCTCCTGCTTTTAGGCTGCCTCCAAAAATCTTTGTGTGCATCGCAATCAGCTTGTTAAATTGAATTGTACTAAATTTTGAAAGCTCGTCATCTGATAGCGAATTAAAGAAACTATTCAAGTCGGTTGCCCTGAAATAATTAAGAAACAGTTGTGCGTCAGATTCATTTTCCAGATTCCTTACTTCTGCAACACGATGGTCAGTATTGTTCAACATCATTTGCTTCATAATAAGTTCAACCGCATTGTGAGGCGAAGATACAAAGTTTTTCTGATATTGGAGTGTTGCCTTTCCGTCTTTTATATCATTGCAATAACGTATAGCTGCCGCCCATGCTTCAAAGGCATTATCCATCAATATTGGTTTCATCATTGACTCCTAAACCACATTTTCAAAATCATATCCCCAGCCGCCTTCCGTTTGATGGAATTTTTGGCGTTTGTACCCATAAACCTCAAGATTATAAGTGATGTAATCATAAAGGCTTTCGGCTGTCTCGTTATCCAAATTATAATTTTCGGAAAACCAACATATTCCCTTACTATCAAAACAACACAATCGATTTTTCTTTAAGAACTCAATAAAAGCAGTAGAAATCCCTTCTATATATGTATGGAGAAAGTCAGCGCCTTTATCACTAAGCACATATTTTTCTTGGCGTTCTGTATCCAAAGTGGCATAGCCTTCTTTGATAAATTGACATACCAACGGATCTTCGATGGGGATGTCTTTCCAGTAGCCGACCGGGACACAACGAAAATCCAGTATTAATTGAATGGCTTCATTCATAGACAAAGTCATATCGTTTTCCTCCTATGACATTATTACAGACATAGCATATCCAAGTCTCTTGGTAAATGCTCTATATTATTTGTTGCGCTTATAGTCCCCGTAAAAAAGCTGAGTTTCCTCTTTATCGGTTTTAAGGGACATCGTCCCATCATCAACATGATAAGACAACACAACATCCGTTTTAGGATCATCGTCCATTTTGATTATGTACTTGCAGTAATCAGCGCTGAAATCTTCACAGGATATGATAATTCCATCTCCTATTTTCATTTTCTCCTCTTCATAATCCATATACGGAACATTTCTGACTACACCGTCGGGTTCGACGATCAGCGTATAATTATCATGGTTGGGAGATTGCAATTTCAGATGTTCCACAGTATCTCCGACTGGGATATATTCACCAACAAACATTTCCAATGCGAATTCAAACTCTCTCGCTTCGACAATGGCAGAGTATTCCGCTATTTTTTCGGCACTGTCTTTATAATCTGCAATAGTCTCTAATATCGAAAGCGCTTCTACATACTTGTTTTCGTTAATCAGCTCCATCGCACTTAAATACTTCTGTTCTTGAAGGTCAGCACGATTTTCAGCATGGTTGCTAAATTCCACTCGTTCAAAAAGCATCTTCATCTCTGGCTCAAAGAAACGTTCATTGTATGCGAAGTATTGAACTTTATAGACGAAGCCTTGACAAACAACATAATAATCAATCACAGAGTAAACTTCGTCTGCATCGACTAGTTTGCTCAACTCACGTCTAATATATGCTTCTTCACAGCCAGCAACCGTTGTAGCCGAATAATCATTGTTTCTTCTCCAACCATCGTCACCATCACGAACCACCTGATCAATTGTTCCCATGCATTTTATGTACCACGTTAAAAGGGAGTCTTTTTCTGACTCTCTCGCACTTCTAATGTTGGGATCACTATAATCCTCAAGATACCAATGCTCGGGGACATTGACAACAAGACCGTTTACGTAAAAAGATTTGAACTTAATTTTTTCAACCAACGGCACAAAATATGCATTCTTCTGCTCATCAGATAATTTGGACGCCACGATTGCCTTTACCGCTTTATCGTAGCTGCCACTACTAATGAGATTTTCTATTTCCTCGATTACGTCTTCTTCCGAAACATCTATGTTATCTACAAGTTTTTGAACATTCTTAGAGAGCTTGTCGGAATTGATTTCGCCTTCCCATTTATTAAAACTGTAATCATCACTTGTTTCGACGAAAGAATATCTGTAATCGTCACAATAGACATCTACAATTTTTCCGTTGTGATACTGCCAACAAACAATATATCCGTCGAACTCGTCCCATTCATCAGCAATGTGGAACTCATAGCAGTACAGGGCTTCCTCGTATTCCGAAATGTCTGCACAGTAATCTTCAATGCTATAATCTTCAAATTTTCTGAAATCAGCCTTGTTCTTTAGCTCTCCGGAATAACTATTTACTGCGGTATCATCAAAAGCATATGACCACGAGGACATCTTCATAGTTCCATCCTCAGAAATGGAAAGCCACCAGTTGAATTCATCCCTTTCTTCGCCATCGTCGTTAATAACACGATATACGCAGAACTCGCCAGCCATATTTTGATATGCTTTTGCATTAGTGGTCTTGGTGATAATTGTCGAAGCGATTGCAATGATAATTACAACTATCGCTGCAACTAAACCAATCTTTTTTATTTTCTTATTTCTTTTAGCCGTAAGTCTTGCTTTTTCTGCTTCTGCTGCTTTCTGTTTCGCTTCGTCCTCACGCTTTTTGGTAATCTCATTTTCACGGATCTGGCGAGCTTCTTCGAACATCGGGTACAGTTTGTCCTCCAGAAGCAAATCGACATCACGTTTTGTTGTTGCTGACTCAGCTCCTGGTACTTGAGCTTTGATCTTGTCAAGCAAATCTGTAAATCCACATTTTTCAGTAAGCTCTGTCCATACATTCTGTGAGACAATTCCGTTTATATATGCACTCGCTTTTCCTTTGGAAGCTGAGCTGCCTGAGAGAATGGCCGCCTCGGAAAGTTCGCTCATAATTTTGGCGGCTTGCTGACGATTGTCCAGTATTCTTACAGTATCACCATAAGCCTTGATAACCGACGCAACATAGTCCTTGGTTTTTGCCTGCAAGACAGAAATTACACCACTTTGCGTAAACTCTGCCATTTTTTCGGCAGCAACATAATTGACTTTGAACTTGCTGGGATATTCTACCTCACCCAGGTTTGCCACCAAGGAAAACAGGATATTCTTACCCTGTCTGAAATACTGGGCAGTTTGATATGTAGCATAGTCCATTAGTCCATGGTTCAGCGTTTTTCCATAGACCTGCAGATTATACGGACAAGCTTCGAAAGCCTTATGGAGAATAGCCTCCTTGTTCGGGGAAAGGTCTAAATTTTTCAGAAGATCGTTTGAACGGTCAATGTTAATATAGTTGAGTATGCTCTTATCCAGCTTACCGTTCTTAATCATATCCGAAATATATGTATCCAGCAATTCAAACGCAAACACAGCGATGGCAGATTCCATGCTTGGAATGTAGGTGCTGTCAATATATGTTTTCTTTGCGCCATCATGTTTGCTGGTGATACTACGATGAAGTGCATCAATTTCACGCTGATACTCTTTGTTGGCTGCGGCTTCCTGCTTATTCAAAGTAGAAGCTTCCATGGCAGCATAAATTGCATGATTCACAAAACTGCTTGACCAAATGGAAAATCCCATGCCGGTAATGCTGGAATCTCGCTTATAAAGAGCATCTTCAACGCCAGCCTTGTATTCATCTAACTCTTGGATAAACAGTTCCTTCATTTTGGACAGAGCCGTCTGATTGACCTTGGAAATCAATTCAAAGCCCTTGTTGCCGTTAAGATAATCGGTTACTGTCCTATCATAGACACCGGCTTCCATCAGTTTTGCAATAAATCTGCCGACCTGCTTATCAATCTCCGGTCTGATTTGTTCATCACCGATGCAACCAACTTCTTCATTGCGGAGAAGCTGGTAAAAGTTCTTGTTAAGAGCCATTCTTACATCGTTTGTAAGATCGAGCAAATCAAGATAGACCAATAAATCTTCTGGAACAGAATAGTCCCTATCTATAAATTTTACTGTAATATTACTCATTCTTCTTCCTCCGTGGTGAACTCTAAAATATCATCGACTCCACAGTGGAGAGTTTTGCAAATCTTCTCAATGGTATCGAGAGAAATATAATTGTCACGCTTGATTCGGGTAATGATATTGGCACTAAAGCCAGCCTGCTCCATCAGTTCAGCATTAGTCATACCCTTGTCGATCAGTAAGTGAAATAACTTTTTATAAGATACAGCCATGGCAATCCACCTCCTAACATTAACAATTATTATATCACGAATTCGTGAATAATTCAATTAGTTAGAGGGGAATTGTGCGATAATAAAAATTCTGCCCAAGTTGGGCAGAATTTTCGTAACACATATTTGACTATACACGGTACCTCTTTACCAATGCTAAAAATATATCTTTATAGAATTTTCCGAGGACGGCGATTTGCTGATTGGTAAGCACACCAATCAGATAAGTTTTTAGAAAATCGCACATTGCGTGAGTAAGTATTTTTTCGATTGTAGATGTGTCTGCGTTGTCTTGATAATCCTTAGAATACATTTTACAAATTGAACGTCGACCAAAGTAATTAAAGATTACTCCCATAGTATCTTTAAGCGTCTTAAAATCAGCCGGAAAGTTTACATGACCAATCAATTCGTTTGCAAGCAACAATGGTGTATCAACATAATCCTGGATGCTCATATATCCCGACTCGGTATCAATATAATCACTCATCGAAAACGAAATGTTTTGCTTGATACTCTTCACACCCAAAACCTTTAAGAAACCAATCTGAGCAGCATGATATTCCGTATATCCATGATTAGCAATATACTTTTCAGGATCTTTGCTTACATAAGTTTCATCGTCGAGTATATGGGTGAATTCGTGAAAAATTGTTTGCTTTCCGACTTCACCTAAAGTGTGAATATTAGACCATACAATTAAGGTGTGTTTTCCAGTCCTATAATCATAATGAGCTGATCCCAGTGAGTCATAGCCTTGTTCATCGGAAACCGACAGCGAAATTTCTTTATAAGCGATTTCATAAGCCGGAAAACAAGTTAGTCCTAACAGCTGCATAAATTCTGTCTCGCACTCTTTGATATATGAAGTTACCTTATCCATGTAAATTACCTCTCTGTGGTGGCATTGCGTTCTCATTTGCTTAATTATATCACACTCTTGGCTGTTTGGGGTCTATGCATTATAACATAGAATTATTTCGTGACTATGAACTTCTGTCCATGTTGGACAGAAGTCGCAGATACAACTTCTACACAATTTGTGTCGAAGTTAAAGGGGCTTGTGCTCAGCTCAAGCACAAGCCCCAACCGTGATATATTTGATTATTCTTCCATGACTTCCAACATCATCCTTGCACCCAACTTAAAGCTGTTTTGGAATATCAAGCAATCCGTGATTGTCTGATACTCCCGTACACAATCGGTATATTTCTCAAACAACTCTTCCTGCTCATCCGTCATGGTGGCTTTGAGCTTTTCTTCATTTCTGCAAATCAGCTCCAATAGTTTCTTATACTCTTTGCAAGAGGATGTATCATACTCGGTTAGCTCGATGTTGCCGTACCAAAATTCTTCAAGGATTCTCATACCGCATCCTCCTCGTAGATCATTTCACGCAGAACAATTTCCTCGGCTCGGTTGCGGATGCTGTTCATAGCTCCAACCCAAGCCATTTGATCGTGCTGCTTCATGCCCTCTGTCACGCCCTCAGATGCCTTCATCTGCTCGATAATAAGTTCAAGGCGGCTCTGTACTTGCTCGTTCAGATCAGCCAGATACGTCCATAATTCACCGCTGAGACAAAGATCGTTGAAGCGGATAGGTTTATGCTCCTGGATGTAATCTCTGTGCATACGCCCCCAGCGACCAATAGGTCTGTTTTCCTCCGGTAAGCGAATATCGGGAATATAGTAATCACCACAACGGATATAGTTCAGTTCCTGCATCATATGTACCTCCAATAAGATTCAAACATTCTGTTAAAGATAGAAAAAGGCGATACCTGGTTGTGAAAACCAAGTATCGCCAATTTTTCTTGTCGCACTCCTGTACGGCAGCTACCCTATGCCAGTAATGTTCTCATACTGTCTTATTGGAAACTACCCTCCGTTTCTCTATTTAAGTAAATAAAGCTGAGGCATCCCGGAATACCAAACTCCGGGATGCCTCATGCTATATGCTGTTAGATTTGACGCTTACTTGAATCCTCCAGATTCTGTAAAAATCAAGCAGTTTGCTGAGATCTGTTTTGATTTCGGTATGCTTTCTGATATTTAGTATAAAGAAAAAAGACCGAAGATCTTTCGATCTTCGGTCTTGGTCCGAGTGTCGAGATTCGAACTCGAGGCCTCTTGAACCCCATTCAAGCGCGATACCAAACTTCGCCACACCCGGATGTCTCTTGTCTACAAGCGACTTAATTATACTAGCACATTTTATTGAGGATTTCAAGTGATTTTTTGATTTTTAATAAAAATTTTTCGAAAAGTAGTATGTGGGCCGCATATTGGTGCAAGGTGGTTTATGATTTCCTGTTTCTTACCAATTTCAATAAAAAGAAAACCAGAACAGCATTGCTGTTCTGGTTTTGGTCCGAGTGTCGAGATTCGAACTCGAGGCCTCTTGAACCCCATTCAAGCGCGATACCAAACTTCGCCACACCCGGATTTTTGTGTCTGTCTCTCGACGACTTCGACATGATAACACGGGATACCTGAAATGTCAAGCATTATTTTTGAATTTATTTGGATTTTTTAAAAGCCCGTATCCTGGAAGAATAGAATCGCCTTCTTCCAGGACACGGCAGTGAAATTTAAGACGCACTGTCCAGAAACTCTTTCTCAATATAGATCGGGCGATCCTTCGACTGCTCAAAGGTTCTCCCCACATATTCTCCGATGATGCCGATGCAGAAAAGCTGCACACAGCTGAAGAAGAGAATCAGAACGATAATGGTGGCATAACCCGGAACATCAATTCCGAAGAACAGCTTTTCGATGATGACCCAGATCAGGTAGAGTACAGCGGCAATACCGGTTGCACTGCCAAGTACAGTTGCCAGCCGCAGAGGTGCGGTGGAATAGCCGATAATACCTTCGATGGCGTAATTGACGAGCTTCCAGAAACTCCATTTTGTGGTGCCGGCAGCCCGCTCACAGGCGGTGTAGGGAATAAAGCAGGTATCATAACCTACCCATGCAAAAATACCCTTGGAGAAGCGATGGTATTCCTTCAATTCCAGAATGCTGTCCCGGACACTGCTGCGGAAGGTGCGGAAATCACTGGCATCCGGCTGCAAGGTGACCTTGGAAAGCATGTTGATAATGGAATAGAAGCTTTTCTTAAAGAAAGAAAGAAGCTTTCCTTCACCGCGGCGGTCCTGGTAGGCAGCAACTACATCATATTCCGGCTTTTCATCCAGAATTTGCACCATATCCCGGACGATTTCAGGACGCTGCTGCAAATCAGCATCGATCAGCGCAGTGTATTCGCCGCAGGCGTGGTTCAACCCCGCAAAGATTGCAGCTTCCTTGCCGAAATTTCGGGAGAAGGAGACCACTTTTACAGGGCACTTTTGCGCAGCATGAAGCTTTCTGAGATTGTGAAGGGTGGCATCCTTGCTGCCGTCGTTCACAAAGATAATCTCATAATCATAACCGCAGTCCTGAAAGGCCTGAATAACGCAGTCCTGAAAGGCGGCAACATTTTCCGCTTCATTATAACAGGGGACAACTAATGATAATTTCATAACCATCAACTCACAAACAAATTTTCTCCATTATAAGGTTTATTTTCTTATCCGTCAAGAAAAAACATAACAGTGCCTCGTATTTTCGGATTCGTTTTATGGATTTTTGGTTGACAGTTACCCAAAAGTGTGGTAATTTATTGTGGTAAATGCCTTGATAGGGAGGTTTTGGTTCCTGTCCCGGAAAGAGAGTACCCGGTTGGTGTGAGGGTATGCGGAAGGAGCCGAATGGTCGCCCTGGAGCGGATTTCCTGAAATTGTCAGTAGGGAAGTACGGGTAAGCCCGTTACAGCTTTGAGTGCCCGAAAGGGAATTCAGGTGGTACCGCGGAAATCTGTAATTTTTCGCCCTGAGCCAAATGGCTTGGGGCGTTTTTCATTTGAAAAGGAGCGAAAGAAAATGGCAAGAGAATTACCCAAGGTCTATGAGCCTCAGCAGGTTGAGTCTCGGATCTATGACATGTGGCAGGAAGGCGGCTACTTCCATGCCGAAAAAGATGAGAGCAAGAAGCCTTTCACCATTGTGATGCCTCCTCCCAACGTTACCGGCCAGCTGCACATGGGTCATGCAATGGACGCAACCCTGCAGGACACCCTGATCCGCTTTAAGCGTATGCAGGGCTACAACGCTCTGTGGCTGCCTGGTGTTGACCATGCCGGTATTGCAACTCAGATCAAGGTGGAAGAGGAACTGCGCGTTAAGGAAGGCCTGACTCGCTACGACCTGGGCCGTGAAAAGTTCCTGGAGCGCGTCTGGGCGTGGAAGCACCAGTATGGTAACCGCATTGTGGAGCAGCAGAAGAAACTGGGTGCTTCCTGCGACTGGGACCGTGCACGCTTTACGATGGATGAAGGCTGCTCCAAGGCTGTTCGTGAGGTTTTTGTTTCTCTGTATGAGAAAGGCCTGATTTATAAAGGCAGCCGCATCATCAACTGGTGCCCCAACTGCGTTACTGCTCTGTCTGATGCAGAAGTTGAATATGTGGATAAGCCTGGCCATCTGTGGCACATCCGTTATCCTCTGGCCGACGGCTCCGGTGAAGTTGTAGTTGCAACGACCCGCCCTGAGACCATGCTGGGCGATACCGGTGTTTGTGTCAACCCCAATGATGAGCGTTACAAGGATATCGTTGGCAAGAAGGTTATTCTGCCTCTGGTGAATAAGGAAATTCCCGTTGTTGCCGATGATTACGCTGAGATGGAATTTGGCACCGGCTGCGTCAAGATGACTCCTGCCCATGACCCCAACGACTTCGAAGTTGGTCTGCGTCATAATCTGGAGGTTATCCGCGTTCTGGATGACAACGGCGTTGTCAATGCTCTGGGCGGCAAGTATGAGGGTCTGGACCGTTACGAGGCCCGTAAGGTCATTGTGAAGGACTTGGAAGAGGGCGGCTATCTGGTCAAGATTGACGATCATGCCCACAACGTTGGCACTTGCTATCGCTGCCACAAGGATGTTGAGCCCATCATTTCTGCCCAGTGGTTTGTTAAGATGAAGCCTCTGGCAGAGGAAGCCATCCGCGTTGTGAAGGAAGGCGAAACCAAGTTTGTTCCTGACCGCTTCAGCAAGACCTATATGAACTGGATGGAGAATGTCCGCGACTGGTGCATCTCCCGTCAGTTGTGGTGGGGACACCAGATTCCTGCCTGGACCTGCGCAGACTGTGGTCATATCACTGTTTCCCGTGAGGACGCCTGCCAGTGTGAAAAGTGCGGAAGCACTAATATTACTCGTGAAGAAGACGTTCTGGATACCTGGTTCTCATCCGCTCTGTGGCCCTTCGAAACGCTCGGATGGCCCGAGAATACTGAAGATTTCAAGTATTTCTATCCTACCGATGTGCTGGTCACCGGTTATGATATCATTTTCTTCTGGGTTGCAAGAATGATTTTCTCCGGCTGTGAGCATACCGGTAAAACTCCTTTCCACACGGTTCTGATCCATGGTCTGGTCCGTGACAATCAGGGTCGCAAGATGTCCAAGTCTCTGGGCAACGGCATCGATCCTCTGGAGATGATCGAAAAATACGGCTGTGATGCCCTGCGTATGAACATGGTCACCAACAATTCTCCCGGCAATGATATGCGTTTTTATGTGGAGCGTTGTGAGGCAATGCGCAACTTTGCCAATAAGCTTTGGAATGCTTCCCGGTATGTCATGATGAACCTGGGCGAGGATGCAAAGAATGAGCTGCCTGCTGTTTCCAAACTGGAGATTGCAGATAAGTGGGTTCTGTCCAAGCTGAATAACCTGATCGTGGAAGTCACGGAGAATCTGGAAAAGTACGAGCTGGGCGTTGCCGTTCAGAAGGTGTACGACTTTATCTGGGATATTTACTGTGACTGGTATATCGAGATGACCAAGGCCCGTCTGTTCTCTGATGATGCAGAACGGAAGCAGACTGCAATTCAGGTGCTGGTTTATGTCCTGGATCAGATCCTGCGCCTGCTGCATCCCTTCATGCCTTTCATCACCGAGGAAATTTGGCAGAGTCTGCCCCACGATGGCGATGCTCTGATCGTTGCCCAGTGGCCCCAGTACAGTGATGATCTGGCCTTCAAGGCAGAGGAAGCACAGATGGAGTCTGTTATGGCTGCCATCCGCGCTATCCGCAACCGCCGTACTGAGATGAATGTTCCTCCTTCCAAGAAGGCAGCTTTGTTTGTTCTGACTGCCAAAACGCAGATCTTTACTGAGGGTGAAGGCTTCCTGCAGCGTCTGGCCTATGCCGATGCTGTGACACTGCTGGACAAGGAGCCTGAGAATCTGGATGGTATGGTCACAATCACCACCGCAGATGCCAAGCTGTATATCCCCATGGGACAGCTGGTGGATGTCGCAAAGGAACTGGCAAGAATCGGTAAGGAACTTGAAAATGCAAAGAAGTTCCTGAAGAGCCTGGAAGGCAAGTTGAATAATGAAAAGTTTATCTCCCGTGCCCCCGAAGCTGTGGTTGCCGCTGAGCGGGAAAAGGCACAGAAGACTCGGGATCTGATTGCGCAGCTGGAACAGAGCGAAACTGCAATGCAGAAGATGGCAAACTAAATCTTACAAGGTCCGTACGAACTGATGGTTTGTGCGGACCTTCTTTTTATTAAGAATCCCATTTCCGACTGCAATTTCGGAAATGGGATTTTATACTAGGCTAAGGATAAACATCGGGAGGTAATTTATGCATTTTACGAGTTATTTGGAAGAAGGCAGGCTTACGGTTGCGCTGACTGGTGAAATCGACCATCACTGTGCCAAGGCGTATATTCAGGCTATTGCAGCAAAAATAGAAACTTATGTTCCGGATATCTGTATTCTGGATTTTCGGGATGTAACCTTTGTAGATTCATCAGGAATTGCAGTTGTGATAAATGCGCTGAGGGCGATGGCACAGATTGAAGGGCAGCTTTTGCTTACAGGGATCTTACCGCAGCCTATGCGTGTATTTCGTGCATCGGGAATTGATAAATTGGTGGAAATCAGGGAGGCAGTATCATGAAATTCGAAAACTATATGATTTTGGAGTTTCCGAGTAAATCCAGTAATGAAGCATTTGCCAGGTCAGCAGTTGCGTGTTTTGCGGCACAGATGGACCCTACGCTGGAAGAACTTGGGGATATCCGAACGGCTGTTTCTGAGGCAGTAACGAACTGTATTGTACATGCTTATCCGGAAAAACTTGGAAATATTACACTGCGCTGCAGGATATTAAAAGATAACGTTCTGGATGTGGTAGTAAAGGACAAAGGAATCGGTATTACGGATGTGGAGCAGGCACGGCGTCCTGCTTACACAACCGGAGGAAACGACCGCAGTGGTATGGGCTTTACCATTATGGAAAGCTTTATGACAAATTTGGAGATTCAATCCCATCCGGGAAGAGGCACTACGGTACATATGCGCCGGAAGCTGCAGCGGCGTCAATGAGTAGGCTGGAAGAATTGCTTTTGCAGGCAAAAGCAGGCGATCAGAGTGCAGTGGAGGTACTGGTTGAAGAAAACTCGGGCCTGATCTGGTCTGTTGCCAGACGTTTTCTGGGCAGAGGAACGGAGGCTGATGACCTGTATCAGCTAGGATGCTTGGGCTTTTTGAAAGCAGTGGAAGGATTTGATCCGGAATACGGAACACAGTTTTCGACCTATGCGGTGCCTAAAATTTCGGGAGAAATCCGACGCTTTTTAAGGGATGACGGTGCTGTGAAAGTATCCCGCAGCTTAAAGGAGCAGGCAGCAACCATCAAGGCAACACGCAATCGCCTGGCTACTGCACTGGGACGGGAACCAACGATTCAGGAAATTTCCCGTCAGACCGGATTTTCACCGGAAGAAATCGCATTGGCAGAAACAGCAACAGCTGCAATAGAGTCAATACAGAGGGAAACAGGGGAAGAGGGTTTCTCTTTGGAAAATATTCTGACAGATACAGAAACTGAAGAAAAAATGGTGGAAAAGATAGCCCTTCGTCAGGCAATTGATGCATTGCCCGAGCGGGAAAAAAGAATTATTCAGCTTCGATATTTCCATGGGTTGACTCAGCAGCGAATAGCAAAAGTGATGAATGTTAGTCAGGTACAGGTATCTCGGATTGAAAAGAAGGCGCTGGCAATGCTGAAAGACCTGATGGTCTGAAAGAAAGCTCTTTACCTTTTGAATAAAATGCGCTAAAATAGATGCATTATGTTTAATGGACAGGTGCAACTATGAATAAAGAATTGGATTCCCGATTCCTGGCCGCACGGCGGAAGTATATTGCCTCTCAGTTTGCACAGCTGAATGCTATGCAGCAGGAGGCTGTTTTGACTACGGAAGGGCCCCTGCTGCTGCTTGCTGGTGCAGGAAGCGGTAAAACCACAGTGCTCATCAATCGCATTGCCAATATTATGCGTTTTGGCAGAGGAAGCGACAGCAATGAAATCCCGGATATCGTTACGGATGAAGATGTGCTTTTTCTCGAAAATCTTGCAGAGGATCTTTCTGAATGTGACCGCTGGAGAGCAGAATCGCTCTGTGCAGTATCTCCGGCAGTTCCCTGGAGCATTATTGCTATTACCTTTACCAATAAGGCAGCCAACGAACTGAAAGAGAGACTGTCTACCCTTCTGGGACCGGAAGCTCAGGATATCTGGGCCATGACTTTCCATTCTGCCTGCTGTAGAATCCTTCGGCGGGATATCGAGCGGATGGGATATACCCGAAGCTTTACCATCTATGATTCCTCTGATTCTGAGCGGGTTATGAAGGATATTCTCAAGGACATGGGGTTGGATGACAAGATATTCCCGCCTAAATATGTTCTGGGTGCAATCAGTAGGGAAAAAGACAAGATGATTTCTCCAGAAGAAATGCTGGAGCGTGCGCAGGCGCAGAATGATGTTCGTGCACTGCATATTGCCAAGGCCTATGTCAAATATCAAAGCCGCTTGAAGGATAATAATGCTCTGGATTTTGATGACATCATTTATATTACCGTAAAACTTCTTCAGGAGCATGAAGAGGTACGGACCTATTATCAGCGGAAGTTCCGATATGTGCTTGTGGATGAGTATCAGGATACCAGCCACATGCAGTATCTTTTGACATCCCTGCTTGCAGGAGGCTATGAAAATATCTGTGTTGTGGGCGATGATGACCAGAGTATTTACCGTTTTCGCGGTGCAACAATTGAGAACATTCTGAATTTTGAGAAGCAATATCGAGGTTCCCGTACGATACGTCTGGAACAAAACTACCGCTCTACCCAATCGATTCTGAATGCAGCCAATGCTGTGATTTCCCATAATCTGGGAAGAAAGGGAAAGGTGCTGTGGACGGCCAATGGCCAGGGTGATCCGATTACTGTTTATGAATCAGAGGATGAAGGTGCAGAAGGTAACTACGTTGCCGGGCAAATACTGTCTGGTTCCAAGGGCAGGCATTTTAAGGATTATGCGATTTTGTATCGTACCAACGCTCAGTCCAATGCGCTTGAATTTGCTTTGAAGCGCAACGGTATTCCTTACCGGGTGATCGGTGGTACCAGATTCTTTGACCGAGCTGAAATCAAGGATATGCTGTCTTATCTTTGTGTTATCAACAACCGCGCGGATGATTTGCGATTAAAACGGATTATTAATAATCCTCCTCGCGGACTTGGTACAAAGACCATCGAAACCGCTCAGCGCCTTGCAGACGCAGAGCGCAAGCCCTTATATCAGGTGGTGTCTGATCCTTATTCTTATGCTCCGTTGGAAAAACCAGCATTGAAACTAGTCAAGTTCTCGGCTCTGATCGAAGGGATGGCTCAGCTTCTGGAAGAAGGAATGAGCCTGCCGGACTTTTACGAAGAGCTGCTGATCCGCAGTGGCTACGTTGATATGCTGAATGCTAAGGATACTGAGGAAAACAAAACCCGTTTGGAAAACGTGCGTGAATTGAAATCCAGCATTCTTGCTTACATGGAAAATGCAGAAACGCCTTCTCTTGCCGGATTTTTGGAGGAAATTGCACTGTATACTGATTTGGAGCAGTACAATGACAGCGATGATGCAGTTGTGATGATGACAATGCACTCCGCCAAAGGACTGGAATTTCCTCATGTATTTCTGGTAGGTTTTGAAGATGGCCTTTTTCCGGGTATGCGGGCTATTGGTGATGCTGAAGAAATGGAAGAGGAGCGTCGGCTGTGCTATGTTGCCATTACCCGGGCAAAACAAAAGCTGACGATTTGTCATGCCCAGCGCCGTATGCTGTACGGTCGTACAACAGCAGCGCTGCCGTCCAGATTTCTGCGGGAGATCCCGGAAGAATGTATCGTAAAAAAGGGTGGCTTCCGTAAAACGCAGGACCTTGGCTACGGATATGGAAGTAATTACAGTGGTTTTAACCAGATCGGAAATTATGGAATGTCTGCCAGAAAAGCGCCCCCTAAATACAACCAAAGCGCTATGACATCTTCTGCTAAACCTACTGCCTATTTGGAACTTAACCAGGGAGATATGGTGATGCATGCGGCGTTTGGAAGGGGAATGGTACTGTCTGTCATGAAAATGGGCGGTGACGCACTGCTGGAAATTGCATTTGATGACATCGGAACAAAAAAACTGATGGCAAAGACGGCTTCCGCTCACATGAAAAAGCTGTAATGGATTACCGTATACATTCATATCCTTCCTATATGGAGGGATGTGTATGCATCTGCGAATACGCTCGTTTTTTCGGACCATGACAGTCCTTCTGATAGCTTCCTTTGCTTTGCTCCTGATGTTTCGCAGCCGATATCAGGATGTGATTCGGGAATTGGCAGAAACCCAGGTAAAAAATACAACTTCTGATCTGGCAAACGATGCAATCGCCAAGCAGATTGCAGACGGCATCATTCAGTATGATCGTATTGTCTATTTTGAAAAGGATTTGGATGGTCGCATTACAGCGCTCAAAACCAATATGAGCGAAGTAAACCGTCTGAAAACAGATATTTTGAATATCATCAACGATGAGATCCTTGCATTGGATACATCGGATATTGGGATTCCTCTAGGAAGTCTGTTTTTTCCGGAATTGCTGTCGGGAAAAGGACCTGCCATTCCAGTGCATATTTTGGCAATCCGCAATTCAGATGCCGGTTTTGCCAGTGATTTTTCCCAAGCGGGAATCAATCAGACACTTCACCAGTTGACCATGCAGGTTTCCGTAGATGTTGCGGTGCTGGTCTTGGGCAAAACAAGCAGCTTTACCATAACCAGCGAAGTTGTGGTTGCAGAAACAGTGATCGTTGGTGCAGTTCCAGATACTTATTTACAAACCGGAGGGAACTATGAACCCGAAAGAGAGAATTGAAGAATTAACAGCGACTTTGCAAGAAGCAAATTATCGTTATTATGTGTTGGATGATCCTAAAATTCAGGATTTTGAATATGACCGCCTTCTGCGGGAACTGGAGGAATTGGAAGCAAAGTATCCGGAATGGGCTTCGGAAGATTCTCCTACAAAACGCGTGGGCGGAGAAGCCTTAAGTCAGTTTGAAAAGGTTACACATCCCGTGCCGCTGATGAGTTTGCAGGATGTGTTCAGCATGGAAGAATTACACGATTTCTTGAAAAAAGCCATGCTGTCTGATATGGATACCGCTTTTTCTGTAGAGCCAAAAATCGATGGTCTTTCCGTTGCTCTTGAGTATGTAGATGGAAAATTTGTCCGCGGCGCTACCAGAGGCGATGGCAATGTGGGTGAAGATGTAACAGAGAATCTGAAAACCATCCGCGCCATTCCTATGACTCTTGAGAATGCACCGCCAAGACTAATTGTTCGTGGCGAAGTCTTTATGCCCAAAAAGAGCTTTGAAAAATTAAATGCACATCAGGAAGCGGAAGGAAAGCCGCTGTTTGCCAATCCCAGAAATGCAGCTGCCGGCTCATTGCGTCAGTTGGACCCGAAAATTGCTGCGAAACGAGGGCTGGATATCTATGTTTTCAATGTTCAGCTTGCAGAGGGTGTTTCGTTCCACAACCACGAAGAATCCCTGGGATATCTGAAAGAACTGAAATTCAAGGTGATTCCCTTCAAAATTCTTTCTTCCATTGAATCTATCTGCAAGGAAGTAGAATCGATCAACGAGAATCGGGAAAAGTTGATCTGTGATATTGATGGTGCAGTCATTAAAGTAAATGATCTGACCCATCGGGAGCGCTTGGGTTCTACTGCAAAGTTCCCCCGCTGGGCTGCAGCTTATAAATACCCTCCGGAAATCAAGCCAACAGTGGTGGAGGATATTGTGGTTCAGGTGGGGCGTACCGGTGTATTGACCCCCAAGGCCGTGGTCCGGGCAGTCCGTCTTGCAGGTACGACTGTAACCAATGCCACACTTCATAATCAGGATTTCATTTCCCAGCGGGACATTCGCATCGGTGATACAGTCTGGATCCGGAAAGCGGGCGAGATCATTCCGGAAATTTTGGAAGTGGATTTTTCCAAACGGCCTGAGAACACAATTGCCTATTATCTGCCGAAGCAATGTCCGGTCTGTGGTGCGGCAGTGGAACAGGATGAAGACGGTGCCTTTTTGCGCTGTACCGGCGCTGAGTGTCCTGCGCAATTAAGCAGGAATATTGCTCACTTTGTCAGCCGGGACGCTATGGATATTGATGGCTTAGGTACAGCTATTGTAGAGGGTTTGATTGAAAAGAAAATGATAAAATCTCCTGCGGATATCTATTATCTGACTTTGGAAGAAATCAAAAGCCTGTGGAAATCCGGCTCCGCAGCGGCGAAAAAGCTGCTGGCCGCAATTGAAGCAAGCAAGCAGCAGGATGTCAGCAGGCTGATTTATGCATTGGGCATTCGGCAGGTCGGTGTGAAAACCGGTAAGGTTCTGGCATCTGCTTTTGGTAACCTGGATGCATTGATGTGCGCAACGGAAGAGGAGCTGACCCAGATTCCGGATGTAGGAAGTGTCACTGCCGCCAATATTTATAACTGGTTCCATCAGGAACAATCTAAACATCTGATCCAGCGGCTCCGCGAGGCAGGGGTAAACTTTGAAAGCAGGAGACTGGTTACTGACGCTCGGTTTGCAGGCAAAACTTTTGTTCTGACGGGTGCTCTCAGTAAGTTTACCAGAGAGGAAGCCACAGAAAAAATCGAACTGTTCGGCGGAAAAGCTGCCGGTTCTGTATCGAAAAAGACAAGCTATGTTGTAGTTGGCGAAAATGCCGGCTCAAAGGAGCGCAAAGCAAGAGAATTGGGGATTCCCATTTTAAGTGAGGACGAGTTCCTTGCAATGATTCAATAAAAAATACGCTGCGAAAAATTTCGCAGCGTATTTTTTATAAAGAAAAATCCTCATTGTCATATTTGGAAAAGTCCAAAGCCTTGCTCTTGCAGGGAATGCGTTTGCAGGGATCGTAGCGAAAGCGCCAACACTTGTTATCGGGCTGACGGATACCTTTTTTTGCGCAGAGGATATTTCCATCCTCCAGTTTTGCACCGTATCGGCAATAGTAACAGGCGCGTTCCATTTTCTTTCGAAACAGCATGGGTTCTCCTCCATTTTCTAGGTGCTTTTCATTATACATGAAGGATACGATGAAATCTACTTTTATTTTTGCATTTTTGCAGTAAAAAGATACCTGTAAGCAGCAAAACAACCGGGATCAACTGTCGCGACAGAAATGCAGTGCTCAAGATCAGACTGAAGATTGTTTGCTTGTATTTTCCTAATAGGTAACTTTGAACGGGGAGATCATGTATCGCTGACATGGTCTGCATGATGACACATCCGCCCCCGAAGGAGAGAATTCCTGAGCATATTAAAAAACGGAGATTTATGTTGTTTATGGAACAAAGCTCTGTACATCCATTGGCAAGCTCCATCAGACCTATGAAAATAACCCGCACTTCCAATGGGAAGATCCAGAGTAGCCATCGATTTATAATAGCGATAAAAATTCGAAAAAGGATCACCCAGCCGGATACCAATGCCGTGGTGCGCAGCGCGCCAGACAATGCCTGAGATACGCTGATTTCTCCCGAAGAGGAGATGGAAACCGATTTGTTTCCAGATGCGGGGATAGTGAGGGCGGTTAATATTGCACTCAAAATATGGATAAGCCACAATACCCATACATACCATTGACTTGGAAATAGGTGGGAAACCATTCCGAACAGGAAAGCTGGACCTGCATTATTGCAAAAAGCAAGCATACGTATGGCATTCTGTCGGGATAAGTTCTCTGACTGGTAGGCGGTATAGATACTTTGTGCACCTGCTGGATACCCTCCAAGAAATGCCGGTATTAAAAGGCATTCTGCACCCGAGGGAATTTGACACAATTTGGTGATAGGACGCAAAAAATATAAGGAACTCCCATAGAGGGAGTTTGTTATGAGTGTGGAAAGGACAAAAAAGGGGAACAAGGATGGAATGACGGCCTTAAGGCAAAGTTCAATTCCTTGGGAAGCACCCTGTAATGCGGTTTGTCCGTCCAGAATCAGCACCAACATGGCACAGGATGCCACAATTCCTTGAAGTACTTGTCTGCGTTTCATACACTCACCTCGGAAAAATCTATGCAAAGATATCTGGTTACATTCATAGAATAAGTCAAAAGGAGGTGCCAAATGGACAGAAGTGGAAAATTTTTTCAGCGCATGAAAGAACAGCCGGATTCCTCTGCAGAGGAAATGCTGAAATTACCGATCATTGAATTGGCATCAGACCGCCGGGTATTGGTAGAAAATCACATTGGAATCAAGGCATACTGCCGCGAGAAAATTCAGGTAAACATAAAGTTTGGTCATATCTGTATTTGTGGAAGCAACCTGCAGGTTCTTAAAATGACAAAAGAACAGCTGGTTATATGCGGAAAAATCGCTAGTGTTTCTCTGCATCGGAGGGGAGAAAGATGAGTATTCGAGGGCGTGAGGGTGGTATGCTGGATATAGAGCTAACCTGTGTCGATTCAGAAATAATATGGAATGCACTGCATGCTTCGGGCGTGGATATCTATCATTTACTGAAAAAAGATGACTTGACATTCGTATGCAGGATTCGCGGAATAGAATATAAGAAGATTAAGCAGATTTGTGAGAAAAAAGGAGCATCTGTTAAAATAAAAAGAAAAACCGGCATGTTTTGGTTCTGGCGGTCTGCGATCAGGCGCCCGGTTTTTCTCGCCGGATGGTGTGCAATTGTACTTATAGCCTGTTCGCTTCCATCGAGAGTGATGTTTGTGCAGGTGGAGGGAAACAACGTGGTAGCTACCCGCAGAATTTTAGAGGCGGCGGAAAAGGCGGGGATCTATTTTGGTGCATCCCGAAGGGAGATAAGAAGTGAGAAAGTAAAAAATGACTTGTTGGAGCAGATTCCACAGCTGCGCTGGGCAGGGATCAATACTACAGGATGTACTGCAGTGATTTCTGTGCGTGAGAGAATGGAATCTGTGGATGAGGGGCAGACGAATACGCCAGGGAACATAGTTGCTTCCTTGGATGGGTACATCCTATCAGGAACTGTGGAAGAGGGGACAGCAAAGTTCCAACCGGGACAAACGGTGAAAGCGGGGCAGCTCTTGATATCCGGCTATACCGACTGTGGGATTGCTGTGTCTGCTACCCGTGCAAGGGGAGAGATTTACGCAGAGACGAGACGAATTTTGAGAGGGATCACGCCTTCCAAATATGAGAAAAAACGTGCGGAAAAACAAATAGGAAGAAAAATTAGCTTGCTCTATCAAAAAAAACGAATAAATTTATGGAAAGATAGTGGAATTTCAGATGGTACTTGTGGTAGAATGTACAAGGAGTATTATATCAACCTGCCGGGTGACTTTGCGTTGCCTATTGCTATTTGCGTTGAAACCTATTATGCTTATGATACCGAGCGTTACTCCCTTACCCAAGAGGAAGCTGAGGCGGTGTTATCATTGCGTGCCGATAACTATATGGCACAGCAGATGATTGCCGGCGAATTTGTAAAAAAAGCAGAAGAAGTACATGCGCAAGAGGGGACTTTCCTGTTGCATGCAAGTTATGTTTTATCCGGGCAGATGCCATCTACTGCATCCAGACTCAGATGAGCCAGGAATTCAATATTCCCCTCCGGTCCTTTCACCGGAGAGAAGGTCAGACCCAA